>JACCDV010154944.1_pt1 | contig 12221 bp, 12 predicted proteins | sample 7446131 | NCBI WGS metagenome assembly JACCDV01 (sample SAMN15323448, study PRJNA562643) | freshwater metagenome | isolation source: river surface water | place: USA:Blue River Watershed | collected 2017-08-17
CCATGTACAAAAGTTTTTGAGACGGAATACTTGGATCGCGGTCAAATAAATAGAAAAGAGAAGTCCTCCGAATGTGAGACCGAGCGAAATAAAGAGTACGAAATTCGTAATCAGGGCAGGGGCGACAATGCCGACTGCATACATGAGCGCGGTCACTGCATAATACACAAACCCCATTTTTTCCAAATCGAGCCCGAAAAATTTCGAGTACTCGCTGAAGACAACTTTGGTGCAATCCGCGCCGACCATGCATACCATGGCACCACCTTGCTTTACTTTTTGTTTTTCCTTGCGAATTCGATACGTGATGTAGAGGCCCGCGAGGGAAGCGACCACAATCAAAATATTAAAGATGTTCATGGAAATATTGTAGCAGGGGTTTTGATGGGTTGCGCGGTTTCGTTTTTTCCGTTAATATGCAATGCATTGGAGAGATGGCAGAGTGGTTGAATGCACCGGTCTTGAAAACCGGAATATCCTAACGGGGATCGTGAGATCGAATCTCACTCACGCCGCACTTAGCTTTTATTATCGGATGACCCTGAGGGCTCGATAAAATAAAGCTTGTTTAGAATCGTTCGAATCCCGCAAAGGCTTGACCTCTGTGGGATTCGAACTTTTAAGCAATTTTGTTGATTTTTTAGTAAAATAGTACTTATGAAGAGAGTTGTATTTTACTCATGGCAATCAGACTTACCTAACCCCACTAACCGTGGGTTTATTCAACAAGCACTCGAAACTGCCGTTGCTACAATCGCTAACGATAATAGTGTTGAAGTTGAACCTGTAGTTGACCGCGATACACAAGGTGTAGCTGGTTCACCTGATATTGCATCTACTATTTTTGCAAAGATTACAGCTTCAGATGTCTTTGTTGCAGATGTCTCAATAATTTCACGTCCCAAAAAAGGTAGACCAACACCAAATCCTAATGTGTTGATTGAACTTGGTTATGCACTCAGAGGTTTAGGGCATGAAAGAATAATCTTAGTGTTCAACCGTTCTTTTGGAAAAATAGAAGACCTACCTTTTGATTTGAGGACAAGAAGACTGATGGTCTATGATATGCCGTTTGAAGAAACAAATCGAGCACCAGAAAGACTTAAGTTGGAGAAGCAGTTAGAGGGAGCAATTCGTAGTGCCTTGGGTCATGCTCCTGAAAAAGAACCAGAAGCGATTCCTGCAATTACCGCTATTGAAAACAATCAACCAAACAAAATTATTGTATTGCGTCGCAACCTAACTGACTTACTGAAGAAGTTTGATGACCTGGCACCTAAAAAACACAGTGAGGGTGGTACCGTGGAAGAACTAATAACAGCAATAGATACCACACAAGAACCAGTCGCAGAGTTTTCAAAAATAGTTGAAGTTGTTTCAATAATGAAAGATGAAGAGTCTGCGTTGGAGGTCTACAAATGGCTCGGAAATATATTTGAGAGGTATCACCCAGTAACTGCTGGTGGGAGGACAAGTAATGCCGACGGTGACTTCTATAAATTTATAGGTCATGAAATGTTTGTCACAATGATTGCTTTCTATGTTCGAGAACAAAGATGGGATATTTTGAAAAAGATATTGAGTGAAAGTGTTCCTGTAAAAAAGCTTAAATATGAGAGTGGTCAAAGTAGTGTCGATTGGCACTACGCTTCAGACCACTTACCCCTATTGCTTGATGAGGGTTCAAAAAGAAGAAGATTGTCACTCCATGCTGATATTTTGAATACGCGACATGAATCTGGTGGTCTATCTGCAAGTATGCCGATAGATGAGTTTAGTAGTATAGATTTCATGCTTTTTCTTTTAGGAGAGTTGCCTAAGGAAAACTACGGTGAGGGTTTCTTTGATTGGAGACCTTGGAGTGTTCTTTATTTAAAAAATACTCCAGCATTTATAAAAAATGCCGAGAAAAAACAATACGCCCAGTCTCTAGTAGAGTTTTTCAGTGTGCCAAGTATCGATGAACTAAAACGAAGATTGAAGGAAAGGTACCCTGCTGTTCACAAAATGTTTACTGGTGGATTTTGGCATACAAATCTTACGAATGCTGATATTGATAAAATTGCTACAAGATAATTATGTACGAAGAATCAAAGGAGATTGTAGAAGAGATTAGAGCTCATGGGTTAGCGATTGGAACATTAGCTAATGAGGCGCTAGAGAGTGCAAATGATGGACGTTTTATGGCAGGACTAGCTTGTTTATTTATTCTTGCAGAACAATCAGTAAAGCAAGCTAGCCAAGTTAATTCTGGAAATTTTAAAAAAGAGATTTCAGTTTTAGAAAAAAGCGGAATTTTATCAAAAGACGAAGTATCGATTCTTACTGAACTAAGAGAGACAAGAAACGCTCTCTTTCATGAGAGTCATTATATGTATGCCGTTGTAAATAATGGTAAGGCAACAATGTTTAGTGAAGCTGATGCCCAAGAGCAATTATGGGATAAATTTTCTTTACCAACTTTTACTATCTGTCTTAAACTTATTACCCAATAGTCACGATTTTTGATGTAATTTTTATCTTTGATTTGAAGCATCCCATTAGCTCTCGCTTCTCCTCATTTGAGCCGTCCATCAGGATGTATTTTGCATAAGTCTTAAGGTCTATCTCCTTATGCTTCGATGTTGTATTGTTCATCCCAAGCACACCCCGATTGAATTTGTTATACCGCTTTAGTTCCTCATTGAACTTTATCTCTACACCTGTGTTGTTGAAATCAATCTGATCCATAAGCTTCACAAGTTGCTCGGTCAGTTCTTCTTCTCGCAGGTACTGACTCTTGCATGTCCTGTCTTTTGACCTACCGCATCCGTAGTAGATGTACTTTGCTACCGTGCCATCTTTCAATTGTTTATATTTCTCCTCAGCCGTTATCCCTGAATCGCAATGTCCGCACACCATGAGCTTTGTGAATATGAACTCGTGGCTTTGTCGCACGATATTGTCTCGCTTCATCTGCTCCTGCACTTTGTCGAACAGCTCCTTGGTAATTATTGGCTCATGTTTTCCTTGATACCAATTTCCACTTTTCTTTGGATATTCAAATGAGCCGTAGTAGATGTGATTTTGTAGTGTCCTGAATATATTACTTGGCGACATATTGTGATTGCCAACCGTCTTAAAGTTCAACTCGAATTTCAGCCAGTTGTGTATCTTTCTCCCGCTCCATTTGTCGTACGCCATCTTTTCAAACATTTTCTTTACGACATGAGCACGTTCAGGGTCGATGATTATCTGGCACTTCTTATCCATCAGCTTTTGATTCAAGTATCCGACAGGTGCGATGCCTGGCCATAGGCCCATCTCCACTCTTGACCTCAACCCTCGCTTCACATTAATTCCTCGATTGTCGTTCTCAAGTTTTGCTTGGCTCCCTAGAATCATCAGTAGGAACTTCTCGTTAGGATTGTTTCTGAAGCTTTGTCCGTATGTGCGTATCTCTTGAAGTATTCCTGCATCCATCAAGTCTACAATTCTTCCAAGGTCTCCTGCGTTTCTGCTGATACGGTCTGGTGCCCATGTAAGTATTCCATTGTATTTTCCCATTCCTATCTCAGTCACAATCTCATTGAAGATTGGTCGCTTGCCAGTCTCTTTCGCAGAATGGCTTTCACGCTTCATACACACTATCTCTAAATTCTCTCGCTCTGCTAGTTGGAGCATCTCCTTGATTTGACTATCGATACTCAGTATCTGGCGTTCCTCTGATTCTGTACTTTTTCTCGCATAAAGGCAGTATCTGACCTTTACGGGGGCTTGTGATTTCACCTCCATGCCCTTAGGTGCTTGTATTGCTTGTGTCATACCTACATTGATGACGCAGACCTCCGAGGGAGTCCAGAGCGTCCTCAAGTCCTAAAGTGTTGGTAACTAACGCTAATTTCTAGCTGCTTTTTGTACGCGTATTTGTTATACTGGTGTTATCAATGCCTATGAACAAAAAAACCTATAAAACACTAGATTTATTTGCAGGAATAGGCGGAGTCCGAATGGGTTTTGAGCGTGCAGGATTTGAAACGGTTTTTGGAAATGATTTTGATGCATACTGCAAAGTTACCTATGATTTGAATTTTAAAGATGTTCCTCTCAAGGTGGCGGATATTGCTAAGGTTAAAAGTTCCGAACTTCCTGATTTTGATATTTTACTCGGTGGTTTTCCTTGTCAGCCATTCTCAATTGCGGGATATCGGAGAGGTTTTCTAGATACAGGCCGTGGAGATTTATTTTTTGAAATTATACGTATTCTCCGTGACAAGAAGCCTCAAGCTGTGTTTCTAGAAAATGTAAAAAATCTTAGAACTCACGATAAAGGTAAGACTTTTAAAATAATTTCTGATGCTTTGGCTGACCTTGGTTACCATGTGAAAGTTCAGATTTTAAATAGTATGAACTATGGAAATGTTCCCCAGAATAGAGAGCGTGTTTTTATAGTAGGTTTTAAATCTAAGGAACAACTGGATGCTTTTGAATTTCCAAAGCCAACTCCGCTTACAAAATCTGTAGCTGACTTGTTAGATAAAGAAGTCGATAGTAAATACTATTACAATAATTCCGTTCTTTTGCCGATTCTTAAAGAGTCTATAAAAAAGAAAGGTGTTGTTTATCAATGGAGAAGAAAATATGTTCGTGAAAATAAAAGTGGAGTTTGTCCAACGCTAACTGCAAACATGGGTATGGGTGGACATAATGTTCCACTTGTTAAAGATGATAAAGGAATCAGAAAACTTACTCCACGAGAATGTGCACGCTTTCAAGGTTTTCCAGATAGCTATAAACTTCCAAAGGATCTCCCTGACACAAAACTGTATAAACAGTTCGGTAACTCTGTTACCGTCACGGTTATAGAGCGTGTTGCTAAAGAGGTTAAAAAAGCGCTAGAATACAAGAATAATGTTTCTAGAGCAACAACCAGAAAGCCAAGTAAAGTACTACGAACGACTGCTTAAATCAGTAGGTTCTTTATCTAAGCTTTTCTCAGAAAATCCTGAACCATATTTAGCATATCGAGCTACAGAAAATCTATTCTGTAAGGCATTTGAAGCAGAGAACCTCTCTCGTTCCGATGCTTCGGCTGACGCATCTAAGGATAGGGTCGGGTTTGGACTCAAGACCTTTCTTGAGGGAAATGGAAAGACCATGCAAAAGGTTGCTGAATTTAATGGTGACCACTCGCTATTCCGCACACTTGAACCAGAGGCAAAGATTAAGAAGATTGCCGAACTTAGAAACGAACGCTTGGAAACAACCAAACGTATTTTTGGATTAGACAGCATAATATACCACTGCATAACAAGACAGGTTGGAAAGATTTTAGTTTACGAAACTCCAGCTCATCTTATTGATATTGATAATATTAAAAACTTAAAAGTATCAGCAAACGGAAGCTCTATTCAATTTTCTGACCCATCAGCTGAATATTCTTTCAATGTTTCGAAGAGTACTTTGTACATGAGATTTGTAACACCTACCGAGGTTCTACTTGATGTCCCTGTTAGAGTTTTAGATGACCCATTTGGAGAAATTGAAAAACTTATCTCAGAAGCTGGACTCATTTTCGCGCCTCTCAAAGTTCAACCTCATGTATTTTTGCCACTATACTCCATGAGAGGGGGTAAGCATGTCCCTGAGAAGAGTGGTCTAAATCAGTGGAATGCTGGTGGTAGAGATAGGCATGTAAATGAAATTTACATACCGATACCTGCTTGGATTCATAAAAAATTTCCTGGTTTCTTTCCGGATAGAGATACTGCATTTGAGTTAACTCTTCCTGATAGAAGTGTCTTAACTGCGAGCCTGTGTCAGGATGGTTCAAAAGCTTTAATGAGTAACCCTAATCAAGCGCTTGGAAAGTGGTTGCTTCGTGATGTTTTGAATCTTCAAGAAAAAGAATTGTTAACATACGAAAAACTTCAAAATATTGGTTTAGATACCGTTGTAGTCTATAAAGTTGATAACGAACATTTCGACATTGATTTTACTCGTATAGGTTCTTACGAAAACTTCCTAATCGAAAACGATGAAGCCGAGGGTGATGCTGACATAGCCGAAGAACAAGACGAAGAGTAGCTGTTGGTAACTACTGCTTCGCAAGGCTCTATATCTAAGCTAAGGTACTGACTAGTACCAGTATTTTTGGTAGAATGTACTTGTACAACTGAATATGAGACCTAACCCCTTTGGATTTCCAGAGGATATGGTCGAAAGTCCTATCAAGCATAAAAACCCCGTCATAGGGTTGCTTGATAGGCCGTATCGGGAAACTGGTACGAGAGGGTTCGCCCTCTACCTGTGGCGGGATTTTTGTGTATCTGCCCGCCACGCATTATTAGCAAAGCCCTATCAAGCACATATGAATAATGATTTACAAAAAGCAGTCATAACTGCTTTAACAATCTTTTCTCTTTCTGTCGGATACTACTTCGTGTGGCATCTGCCAAAACAAGAAAAGAGAGAGGTTGCAGAACAAGAAAGAAAAGAAGAAATCGCTAACATGCAAAAATGTGAGCAGATTGGATCTGAACGTTATAAAGAAGACAACAAAGGCTCGGGTGGATATTTGATGAGTCCTGAGTATAAATTCGACAAGGAGACAAATCGCTGTCTGTACAAAGGAGGTATTATAAGCTCCGATGGATACGTAACTAAGTACATATACGATTTGTACACCAACAAAGAGATTGTAAGTTACACCGCAAACCAAAAAGGTGAAGTTCTCATTGGAAGCCAAGAAGAGTACGGGTATCAAGAATATTTACTCTTTCAAAATAAATAGTTATCCACAGATTTTTGAAAAGCTGATTATTTCAAACACCTTTACTTTATAACCACTTTTCAATATCGGTATATATCATTTTGGTATTTTTGAGTGAATCACGATTTGATTTCCTCATTTCAAATGTTCCATAATGCATTCAGGACAGCGGGTTGATTGGTGTAAGCAACCAATCTCAAAAAGCCAACTGTCTTAACAAGCAAAACAATCGTATGAAAAACAAGCAAGTGAACGCAAATGCGTCACTGTTTGAATTCGTTGATTATTTTGCTTGATGACCTCAGGTCGAGAAGCCATCAAAGCATTGAATCAAGGTATTCAATATTTTGATGGCTTTTTGCGTTCCAAAAATTACAAACTAATTATTGGAACCTATATGTCTAAACAAAACTTCGCGATTGAGTATGTCACAATCGCAGACCTAAAATTGTCGGAATACAACCCTCGCAAGCATTCGGTAGAAATGCTTGAGCAACTTAAACGCTCAATTGTTGAGTTCGATATGCCACTGCCTATCATCGCTAACAAAGCAGAAAACAGACTCAATATCGTCATCGGTGGTCACGCTCGCATCAAGGTCGCAAAGGAACTCGGTCACGCAACCGTGCCTGTGGTGTATGTAAATATTCCTGACCTCGATAAGGAAAAGGCTCTTAACCTCAAGCTCAACAAGATATCTGGTGAGTGGGACTTTGACATGCTCGCCACGTTCGATGAGTCGCTTCTTTCTGATGCAGGATTCTCTAGCGAAGAACTCGATAATATCTTTGCTGATGACAAGCAGGAGGAAGAATTCAACTTGCAAAAGCAACTCGACAAGCTGAACATCAAAAAGATTAATGCGAAGAAAGGAGATGTCTATGACCTCAATGGATCAAGGCTCATGGTCGGTGATTCAACGATTGAGGCAGACATGCTCAAGCTATGCGGTAGCGACAAGGTGGATATGGTCATGACTGACCCACCTTATCGCTTGGACTATCTCAAGGGAAAAACTAGAAACGGAAAACCAACTGAAGGATTCGGCTCAAAGAAGAACAGAAAATATCTTGAGACTGATGTTCTGCCTGAAGACTTCACCGAACTCTGGATGGCGAATGTCGCCAAAGTGGCAAAGGATGACTTTTCGATAATCTGCTATGAGAACTGGAAGAATATCAGGGAGATTTGGAATTGCATGGAGAAACATTGGAAAGTGCGGAACATGATTGTTTGGCATCTACCAAATAGAAATCAGGGATATGCCGGTGCACATAAATTCTTCTCGAAGCACGACATTGCCATGGTCGGCACGAGCGAGAAGTTCTCAGGACTCAAAGAAGAAAGCGAGATTGAGCTTCTTCAGAATGAGTACGAGACAGCCCTGTTCGCAATTCAAGGAAAGCCTCACTGGGAATCATACGGCAAAGGAAAGAAATTCTGCCCGACTGATTTCATCGAGTTTAATGCCGCAGACGAAAAATCTTCAGGTCAGGCAATCATCTTCGGAGTGAAGCCTATCGAAATCCTCATTCCATATATAAAGAACCTCACGAAGCGAGGACAGACCGTGCTTGAACCATTCGCAGGAAGTGGCTCGACACTCATCGCATCCACGAAGCTCGAACGACAATGCTTCATCATGGAAAAATCTCCTGTCTATGCCGAAGTAGTACTTAATCGCTGGGAGAAACTCACTGGCAAAAAGCGAAAGCTCATCAGCTAACATGACTGTCGTTAAGAAGATAGAAAAGCAGAAAGAACTTTTGCTTGGTCATCTGCGTACCGTACCGATAGTGGAAATGGCAACGAAGAGAATCGGCATCTCTCGTGCCACATTCTATCGCTGGTGCAGTGAAGACGAAGGATTCAAGACTGATGTTGAAAACGCCAAGATCGAGGGCATCGAATCCATCAATGATGTTTCAGAGGCTCAGCTCATCTCCCTCATCAAGGAGAAGAAATATCAGGCTCTTGCGTTGTGGCTCAAGAACAACCATCAGCGATTCATGTCACAGGAAAGGCGTGACTTTGTTCGCCGAGTCGAAAAGAGGGTCGAAATGAACGAGCAACAAAAACAACTGCTCAAGGAAGCACTCTCACACTTCAAATAAAACCATGAAGAAATTGTCTCCAGAAATAATAGAGGCGGTCACCAACGACGTCGCCGTCCGCAAAGCACTCGTGTATCAAAGCCACGAGGCGTTTTGCAGTATTTATCTTCGGAGACATTTGAAGTACGAGTTCGCTTGGTTCCATAAAGAGATGTTCCGCATTACCGAGTCATACCAACACAAGCTCAACGTGTTCATGGCATTTAGAGGTTCAGGAAAATCCACCATCCTGAACCTTTCTAATGTCCTGTGGAGTATTACAGGTAAACATCAAAAGAAGTTTGCTTTGATTGTTGCCAAGACCAGAATCCAATCCCAGTCTCACTTCGACAATATTAAGCAGGAACTTGAGGAAAATGAACTACTTAAAAACGACCTCGGTCCATTTCAAGCAACAAAGGAAGACTGGGGTGCATACACGATAGAGATTCCAAAGTACGGAGCGAAGATAATGTGTATTGGAGCAAATCAAAACATTCGTGGTCTCAAGTATCGTGACCATAGACCAGACCTCATTATTTGCGACGATATCGAAGATATAAATTCGTTTAGAGATAGTGACCAAGTTAAAACTCTCTATGACTGGTTCATGGGAGAACTTTGGTCTATTGGCGACGAGACTACCAACATCGTCGTGCTTGGAAACCTGCTTAGCCCATCCTCAATCATGATTAAGCTGTACAAAGCAATCAAGAGAAAAGAGATGCCGGGCATCTTCAAGGCGTATCCGCTCCTCGATGACTACAATCGCATTCTATGGTCAGCGAAGTATCCTAATGCAAAAACTATAAAAGAAATCGAGCGAGGACTTCCTCGACCAAAGAAATATGACCTCTATACGATATTTTCTAGAGAATATCTTTTGGATATGTCACTCGTTGATACTCCAGAGATGCTTGAGAAGCACAAGACGCCGATACGAGCTGGAGGAAAGACAGCGAAGAGTTTCGAGATATCCGCTCCAATGTGGGCTAATGGGATGGTCTGGTACTTTCCTGGCGACCTCGATAATTTCAGTATGAATATTGATGACCCAGACGGTTATCCGATGGAGAAGTATCTTGAGATTGAGAAGGAGTACACCAAACGGCAGAAAGAGAAGAATCCTTACTACCAGTCAAAAATTGCAAATGCTAATGATAGGTTGCATGGATTCATCGACCACGATGATAGACCGATGAGATATCGTGACTAGTCTGCTTTTTGTGAAATTTATATAATATGGGTAATGAACGAAAAGTATCTAAAACCATATCAATACTACGTTGACCTATACGATAAATTCACAGTTGAGGATTTTAGACGATTTGAAAAACTAACTGAAACAGAATCCTCTAAGGGTCAGGAGGATACAGAGACTTTCGACAAGGTCAGACCGATTTTAGAAAAGACGTGGTCGAACGTAGCCATAGAAATTAAAAAGATTGAAAGGCATCGAAATAAAAAGAAAACTATTACGGAGTGGATGAAGCGTGACGAGGAATACGACAAAATATATCTCGAAGCTCAACCGCCATCTCATATCCAATGTCTTGAGTGTAAGAGAATGATGTTTGTCAGCACGAAGACTCTCGAAATTGAGTTTGATAAAAAGCCGACACGAGTATTGTTTATGTACGATTGTCCGCTAGGTCATTTGCCTCGCCGTGCTTTTTACAACGACGGACAGGAGTACCGCATAGAACCAAAGACATGCGTGAAATGTCATTCATCGGTGAGTGATACGAAAGAACGAGATGGAGAACTCCTTACTATTACCGAGACCTGTAAAAAATGTGGGCACGTTGAGGTTACAGAATTTGATTTCTCAACTAAAGAAGAAAAACCAGACCCTGATTTTCTGAAAGACCGTGAGCGATTCTGTCTACCAACGAAGAGGGAGACAAGGCTGTCGGAGAACTCATTTCGTTTGAGGTACGAATGAAATTACTAGAGGAAGAGCAGGTTAAAAGCGAAAAGCGTGAATTGTATGACAAAGCAAAGCAGTTAAAGAAACTCACAATCGTTGAGTTAGAGAAACTTCTCGCTCCAGCACTTGAGCATTCCAATTTTATTAAACTCACTTTAAAAGAACCGCAAATCAGTAAAGATTTCGTACTTCCATTTATCGTGTACGACTCAAAACCTGACCGAACTGATGCGGTGAGTTGCTCCGACCTGAAGAAAATTATTACAGATACTTTATCTGGCACAAACTGGAAGCTCATGTCTGACGGAGTCACGTATCGAATGGGCATGCTCGAGGGTCGACTCAGGGGCTATGAAAGAGAGGAAGATTTGATTAAGCTTGTAGAGTAATGAATGCTTCAACAACATCTCCACTAGGAAACGACTTCGCCAAGCAATTGGTGACCTCTTTTCTCGATGCAATAGACCAAGGCACAAGACAAGCGTATCGAATGATATGGGACGGTATTAGTCAGTTCCTTGTTGAACATTGGGGCTGGGTAATTATCGGACTTATTGCCGTACTCGCATTCTCAATAGTCGAATACTTCATAACGGGTCGCTGGGCTATGTTGGGGAGCGTACTCTACAACTATCTATACTTCGGAACGTTATTTGTAATCACATTAATCTTCGGTCCAGAGGTGTTCGCTAACGATTGGTTTAAACTCGTCCTTTTTGTCATCTATGTTGTTTGCTTCATATTGGTTGGAAAGCTTCTCAGAAAGGCCGGTATTCGTAGGTAAAAATGAGACAAGAAAACACACCTCGCTAAAGTGTCTTATTCTGTCTCATTTCCTCCAATAACCCTTATATCTCAATAAACAGCATAGTGACCCTGAGGCCTCAATGAGACACGCTCAACTATGCTAAAATACCCTTACAACGCCTTGAGGTGGGGGTACTAATCCTCAAGACACCGCCAAGGGAATTTAGTATCGACGTGACTTGAACTACTTAAAGAATATGAGTAAACATTCTCAATCTAAAGAAGATTTATCAAGACAATTAAATGATCAATTTGAATTACTTAAGATTCTTTCAGATTCTTTTGATTCTGGTAAAAGAGTTGTTGCTAAATCAATGGCAACAACTCTGCGTGTTTTACTTCATGATACAAATAGTTCTCATTCATTATTAAAACAACTCGATTTAAAAAGTAGAAAATTCTTTGACTCATCAGTTGATTCAAACACTGGTTCAGATAATCAAAGAATAGGTAGTTTTTGTGGATTAGTTGGAGTTTCTGTGGGTGGTTCTGAAACATATACGCCGTATCTAGATGATGTTACCGGAGACATTTTTGGATTTGTAGATTTTAATAAATATTGGAGCAGAGCTATTTTTGTTGATAGTAATCATACCAGCTATACTCGTAAGGAAATAGTTCTTGCTGTTGCAAATCAAGA
>JACCDV011064060.1_pt1 | contig 12219 bp, 11 predicted proteins | sample 7446131 | NCBI WGS metagenome assembly JACCDV01 (sample SAMN15323448, study PRJNA562643) | freshwater metagenome | isolation source: river surface water | place: USA:Blue River Watershed | collected 2017-08-17
AAATTGCTCTTTAAAAGCAATGTACTCCTGAATACTACGGATGAATTCACCCCGTTTTAAGGCTTTTTTCCAACGACGAAATGCCAAAGGAATGATGTTATTAATACCTGCAATTGATTCACCAGATGGCGAAGTAATGCTCTTCAGTGGCTCTAAAAGCCCCACATAACCCTCTTCCACAGCCCAATCAATTTGAGCTGCTGGGTACTTGGAACGCAGATCCCAAACTACGGGCAAATTGTGCAAAACATCACCCAAAGAGGACAACTTAACGATCAAAATCTTCATGGGCTCTATTTTCCTCTAAATAGCCAATCAATCATGTTTTTTCTATACAAAACCTTGAAAAGATTAAACTATAGAAATGTCATCCAATAAGATTACAGATTGCCCCCATTTGCGGCATGAACAAAACATACCCAGATGATAAAAACTTTACCTTCCCTGACTGCTCACATGAGTGGTCCGCAGAAGAAAAACTCTATGAAATTGAAGAGAAACGAGTTCATAAAGATGCGCAAGGATATATTTTAAATGACGGTGAAGCAGTGATTCTTATCAAAGATTTAAAAGTTAAAGGCTCCTCTTTAGTGATTAACGGTGGTACTAAAATTAAAAACATTCGCTTAATTGATGATGACCATGACGTTGATTGCAAGGTAGATGGCCAAAATATGCTATTGAAATCTGAATTTATGAAAAAGGTTTAACGCCATGAATCCAAATCGCTACTCTTTGACGTTTGCTTGCTATAACTCAGTTGCCTATACCAAACTATGTATTGATAGCATGGTCAAAAATGGGACTCCTCTTGATCGTTTGATTGCTGTTGATAATGGCTCAACTGATGAAACGAGAGATTATCTGTCGACACTGCCGCTCGGTGGACGAATTTTCAACAAAGATAATTTGGGTTGCGGTGTGGCTTGGAATCAAGGCGCATTAGTTCATCAAGCAGAATGGACCATCGTGATGAATAATGATGTATTGGTCTCGCCCCTATGGGTCGAAAACCTGATTAGCACAGCAGAAAAAATTGGTGCAAAAATTATTTCTCCAGCTCTCATTGAGGGTAAGCTAGATTATGACTTTGAGGTTTTTGAACAAGATGCTATTCAACGAATGAAAAATGTACATCGCATTGGTGCAAAGCATGCAGTTTGCTTAGCCGTTCACCAATCAGTTTGGATGGACATAGGATATTTCCAACCTGTCCCCAAGCTGTTAGGCTATGAAGACACCTTATTCTTTAATGAAGCTAGAAAAGCGAATATCAAAACGGCCATGACGGGTGCATCTTGGCTACATCATTATGGCTCAATCACTCAAACCGCTATGAAACTTGAGCGCGGCATGAAGGAGAAAGATGGGCTTGGATACAGGTATAACTACAAATTGCTCAATCAATCTTGGCTGGAAAGAAAACTACTTAAAGCTCAAAAAAAGAAGCAGGAAAGATTATGGCGAGATTCTGAAATTGATCAATACGGCATGTCGATTCATGGAATCAGAGAAAACAATCAGTTTAGATGGATATAAAATAGTCAAGGACTACTAATTTACTGCGTAATATTGCTTGTACCAAGCAACAAACTTTTTAATTCCCTCAGCCAGTGGTGTTTTAGGCTTAAACCCCACAAAACTTTCTAATTGCTCAATATCTGCCATGGTTCTGGGTACATCTCCCAACTGCATCGGTAAAAATACTTTTTGAGCTGACTTACCAAGAGCTAACTCTAGCTCTTCTATGTAAGTCAGAAGTTGAACAGGGCTATTGTTGCCAATATTAAATAATTGATAAGGCACAAGAGCGGAAACTTCACCGGATTGAGAAGAAATTGGACTGCAAGGTGGCTTTTGCATGACTCGTACTACCCCCTCGACAATATCATCAATGTATGTGAAGTCTCTCATCATATCGCCATGATTAAAAACTTTAATAGGTTCGTCAGCCAAGATCGCTTTTGTGAATAAAAATGGAGACATATCTGGCCTACCCCATGGACCATAAACGGTAAAAAATCGCAAGCCTGTTGTCGGTATATTGAACACGCTACTGTAGCTATAGGCCATCAACTCATTGGCCTTTTTTGTTGCCGCATAAAAACTAACTGGCGAATCAACGGAATCAGTTTCAGAAAAAGGGATTTTCTTATTTCCACCATACACACTCGAGGAGCTAGCGTATAACAGATGTTGAACTTTCAGCGTTCTGGCACCCTCCAAAATATTTGCAAAACCTACCAGGTTACTATCGACATACGCCTCTGGATGATCGACAGAATATCTAACACCCGCCTGCGCTGCAAGATGAATAATAATTTCAGGACTTACTCTTGAAAAAAACTCGGCCATATCACTACGACTAGCAATATCTAGTTTGTGAAAAGTGAAATTCTGATAAGGTTGTAACTGTTGTAAACGACCCTCTTTGAGGGAAACATCATAGTAACTGTTCATATTATCCAGCCCAATGACATGATGACCAGTTTCCAGCAAACTTCTGGAAACATGCATCCCAATAAATCCAGCGCAACCAGTAACTAATATTTTCATGCTTATCTTATAAACTCTTTGCTATGTGACTTATCTAAAATTTCATAAATCATTCAAAATGAATGATAAGTTCTCTCTTTGAATCATGACTTCATCCAGTATCAACTGTCGATAAGGATTAAATAATTTTGTTACATTTTCAAAATCTAAAAGTATGTTTTTAACGGCGACCTCAAAATTACCATGAAAATGATCTGAGAATTGATCCAATTTAAATTGATTTGGAATTGGGATATCAAAGTCATTACCTGCAGACCCCAAAAGACCCGTCACCACACAGCAACCAGATATAGCAGCCTCTCTAGGCATTCTTTCCTTTCCTGGGTGATGCCCAAAATCAACGTATAACTTTGATGACAAATAAGCATGTCTGAGCTCAGCCTCAGACATGCCTTTGAGTGGCACAAATTTAAACTCAGGGAACCTTTGAATCAATTGCTGAATCAAATGCTTGCCCTTAGTTGGGTTATACAAGATTTGATCTTTTCTCTCATGCAACTTAGTAAAAATCCCCGTGTTGAGGTACAACTCACTGATGGGACCGCTAATTCTTTGAAAATTAATGTGATTAGCTTTTAAAAATTCCTCATCATAGTAAGCCTTGGAAAAATGACGCAAATGCTTTAATTGCCTTATACCCAAAAGCGGGCGAGACCCCCTCAAAACCTTTCTGAAGTACCGATAAATATCTTTTACATTGTGATACTTTCTTTCAAGAAAATTATCCACAGATAACCACCATATTGCTGCAGTGGCATGTTTGATTTTTAAAGCTTCCATGCAATATATTTCAGGGAAAATGATTAAATTACCCACTTGATCAACCAATTGCTCAGACTTAACCCCATACTTTTGATATGCCGGTGAAACCTCTGATTTTTTATCGAATGGGTGGTAAACAATGCTGGCAGAATATCCTAATGAGTTAATCACCGCCACCAAATTGTGCAAAGATTCCGGCCCCCCAGTTACGACGTTGGCAGGACAAACAACCTGAATTTTATTAAATGCCATAAAAAACCTTAAAAGTACTTCGTTTACAATAAAGGCAACGAAATGGAAGTCCTTCCATATTAAACCCTTTATCCAATAAGGCTCTCAATGTGTAGCTTTGTTTTTGCCCGAACTAAGTTTGGAATTTCAAAAGAACTGGTGACAGCATCAGATAAATTTATTCAACACAGAGGCCCTGACTATACTGGCACGGTTAATTTGATTGATAAATTTCAACAATCAATCACAATGGTGCATCACTTATTGGATATTTCCGGAAATACCGTTTATCAACCATATGAAGACTCAGGCAATCACCGCTTGTTTTTGCTATTCAATGGTGAAATATTCAATTACAGGTCGTTTTCAACAGAGAACTCTGACACATTATCAATATTGCCTCAATTTAGGGCGCTTCCAGAGGATTTTAGCGAGTCACTCGATGGCGAGTTTGCAGTAGTTATCTATGATCATGAAAATGCCACATTAGATCTATTCACTGATCCTTTCTTGACCAAACCTATGTACATCGGTAGATCAGATCGTCCAGGAGACTTTGGTGTTGCAAGCTATCCCTCTGCATTAACTCAACTTGGGTTTCATCATATTCAAATGGCACAACCCAATTCACACTATAAAATTCAGTTCTCAGCCAATGGGTTATTGATTAACGAAAAATTTCCTATCCATCAGTTCTCTACCCAACAAACCGAAAATACTTTTGACAAATGGACGGAGAGCTTTATTGAGGCTGTCAGAAAACGCGCCACTCACGGTGCTCATGAACCCATGGTTTGCCTGTCCTCCGGATATGATTCTGGAGCTATCACTTTAGCCCTCAACCTACTCAAGATTCCGTATCGAACTTATTCGATGTTGAGCGGTGAAAATGAAGATGTCTTAAAAGCAAGACTTGAAATCAATGCATCCGTATGTAAAGAGCATGTTCTTATTCCAGGATTATCAAAAAAGATGATTCAGGAAACTCAAGCAGAAATTATCAAATATGTCGAACCCTACACCTATCTTCACAATGATGGCTTATCTGAGAAGCTATCACTTATTGATGATCCGGGTTCCTTGGGTGCTTATGTTATTGCAAAAGCAGCTAAGGCCAATGGCATCTCAGTGAGCCTCTCTGGCAATGGTGCCGATGAAATCATTTCTGATTATGGTTTTGGAGGTCATAAAATGGCCTCACACTCGGAGTTTGGAGGCTTATTCCCAAAAGACCTCAATCATTTTTTCCCTTGGAAGAAATTTTACGGTGACACCCTAAGAAGCTACATCTTCAAAGAAGAAATTATTTTGGGTCGCCACGGCATTGAAGGACGATACCCTTTTTTAGATACTGACACGGTACAGCAGTTTTTAAACCTCAGCCCAGAACTTAAGAACTTGGAATACAAGGCACCCATTGTTCAATTTTTACGTCAATATGCATACCCATTTGAAGAGCATAAAAAACGTGGGTTCAGCGTTAAAAAACCTCCTCTCGTAAGGCGCATTAAAAAACACATCAAAGAAGCCTTCAAATAAAAATATTTATAACTTTTAAATAAAAGATGGAACTTAATATTCAGCAATTTAGACAAAAATTACAAGGGTCCTTGTTAGATCAATTCATCATTTTTCTGATAGCCATATCGCCAATTTTTTCATTTGTCGTAAAAGGTTGGATCAACGGGTGCGTGATTTTATTGGCTCTACTTTGCACTTACTCACTGATAAAACAAAAGAAATTCATCACAAATAATCAAAAAAATGATCCTCTAATACTGATTGCCATTCTTGTTCTTGCAAGTAACTTCCTTTTTGTTTTATTGGCGCAACTTTTTCATCCGAAAATAAATTTTTCGTCCTTTGATGCGCCCTTAAGAATTCTGATTTGCATCCCAATCTTTCTTTTTTTACTTAAAGATAAGAATAATGTTCTTGAATTATTGAAGTGGTCTTTACCCCTCACAATGATCACAACATTCTTGTACCTTGAATTTAATTACACTTACTTCTGGAGTGGAAGATTTGCAACCAAATTCGTAGATCCTAACGCGTTAGGATCCTACATCGCCTGCATCATTGGCTTAACCATGTTGATCACAGATCGCAAAAAGCCAAGTAGTTTCGCTGATTTCTTTTACTGGGCGCTATGGACTTGCAGTTTGATTGTAGGATCTTACATTGTCATTAAAGCTGGAACACGTGGGGCATTCTTGGCAGTTCCAATTATCGTATTTACATTCCTACAATCAATCAAATTATCAAAAAAATTCAAGTTTCTATTACTTTTTTTGATCTCTTCACTACTTTTCACTACTTACCTATCAAATACATATTTTCAAGAAAGAGTACAAAGTGGATTTTTTGAGATTAAACAATGGATTGACAAGAGTCAAACAGAAACAAGTGCAGGTTATCGATTGAGCATGTTTAAACTGTCAATCGAACTTATCAGCAAAAAGCCGCTTGCAGGATATGGGGAATTTGGCTACGAGGAAACTCTCAAAACAATATCCACTAGTGGCCGATATAGCAGCGAAACGATTCAAATCATGAGAGACGTTGGACCCCACAGCACACTATTTGAAACAACCGTCAATTACGGACTAATAGGGTTATTTGGATATCTCTTTTTAATGCTGGCCCCAACCATCATCTTTTTCAAAGATAAATCTATCAATAAGTGGCGTGGTTTATGCTTAATTTTTTCATTGTTTATAATGGGACAAAGTATTCACATATTCACACTCAAATACACCTCATCAATATTTGGTTTATTGCTGGCAGTACTGATGAGTGAGGCATTAATTAAAAGAATAAACTTCGATAAAAAATAGAATTTTACTATCGCTGTACTAAGATGACTAACTTCAAGAATTAACCATATTCTTATTTGTGCGCCCGATACCATGATATTCAAAACCGGCTTTTTTCATATCTCTAGGTTCGTAGAGGTTGCGCCCGTCAAAAATAATAGGGTCTTTTAATTCTTGCCTTAATAGTACAAAATCGGGAGATCGAAAGGCCTTCCATTCCGTCACAATAACCAAAGCATCTGCGTTCCTCAAAACTGACTGCATCGTTTCACCAAAACTTATCTTCTTAAAATTCTGTAGATTATTTTTAAAGTCTAAGGTTAAACAATGTTGCGCCTCCTTCATAGCCACAGGGTCATAGGCTTGAATGCGCGCACCGCGCTTAATCAATTCTTGAATGATAATCCGACTTGGCGCTTCACGCATATCATCGGTATTTGGCTTGAATGCCAAACCCCACATCGCAAATGTCTTACCACTCAAATCTGAGCCGTAACGCTGAATGATTTTATTGACCAATGCGCCCTTCTGTAATTGATTAGCAGCCTCAACTGACTGAAGTATTTTTAGGTCTTGTTGATACTCTTGGCCCGTTTTGATTAGCGCCTGGACGTCTTTGGGGAAACACGACCCACCATAACCAGTACCTGCGTATAAAAAACCATACCCAATACGTCTGTCAGATCCTATACCTTGGCGGACATGTTCAATATCAGCCCCCACTTGCTCAGCCAAATTGGCTAATTCATTCATAAATGAAATTCGGGTAGCCAACATGGCATTAGCAGCATATTTTGTTAGCTCGGCACTGTGCACATCCATATAAAAAGTACGCTCATGATGACGATTAAATGGGGCATAAAGTTTGCGCATCAGTTCTTTGGCGCGCTGGCCAAGTTCATCATCATAAGTTCCAACGACTATACGGTCTGGCCTCATAAAATCCTCAACTGCTGCGCCTTCTTTGAGAAATTCAGGATTAGACACTACGGAATAATCTACTTGACGCTTAGCCTTAATCAACTCATCAGCAATTACTGCCTTGACCTTATCTGCAGTTCCCACAGGCACTGTTGATTTATCAATCACCACTTTAAAATTAGTCATGTAACGGCCAATATTACGAGCAGCAGAAAGTACATACTGCAAATCAGCTGAACCATCTTCATCTGATGGAGTACCAACAGCGATGTATTGAATATCTCCATGAGCAACAGCGGTTTCAACATCAGTAGAGAACTGGATACGCCCTGCAGCACGATTACGGGCAATCATCTCTTCTAGACCAGGCTCATAAATAGGCACGCCACCACTATTAAGCAAATCAATCTTTTTTTGATCCAGATCCAAGCAAAATACTTGATTACCTAATTCAGCTAGGCAAGCACCTGTCACAAGACCAACATAACCTGAACCAACCACCGTTACTTTCATTTCAACTCTTTCTACTTAAACTTACACGCTTTTTGCCATGAACAACCGGCAGCATCTTTTGAATTGACTATCACATCCACTCCTATTTTAGGCCATTCAATATTTAGGGCAGGGTCATTCCAAGCGATGCATTGCTCACTAGTAGCATCCCAATAATCGGTTGTTTTATATAAAAATTCAGCATACTCTGAAAGTGTTAAGAAACCATGGGCAAAACCAGCTGGTATCCACAGTTGCTTTTTATTGGCAGCTGACAACTCAACACCAAACCACTGACCAAATGTTGGAGAAGACTTTCGTAAATCAACTGCCACATCAAATACAGCTCCTACACACACCCTCACCAACTTACCTTGTGTATGCTCAATTTGATAATGAAGACCTCTTAGTACACCTAATTTAGAACAAGAATGATTATCTTGAACAAATTTAATTTTTTGATTTACTGCTACAGAGAAGTCTTTTTCATTGAAAGACTCAAAAAACCAACCGCGATCATCGCCAAACAAACGTGGCTCAATCACCAAGACATCTGGAATAGCTGTAGGGGTCACAGTGATGGGCATTAAATCCTTTCCTTCAGAATTTTTTCCAAATACTGTCCGTAAGCATTTTTCTTCAAAGGTGCCGCTAATCTTAGAACATCCTCGGCAGAAATCCAGTCTTGGCGATAAGCAATCTCTTCTGGACAGGCTACCATCAAGCCTTGACGTTTTTGAAGTGTTGAGATAAACCCTGCTGCATCAAGCAAAGAATCATGCGTTCCGGTATCCAACCAAGCAAAGCCACGCCCCATGATTTCAACTTGTAACTGGCCTGATTTGAGGTAATAACGATTGATATCGGTGATTTCTAATTCACCGCGCGCACTTGGCTTGATTTCTGCTGCAATATCACAAACTTGTTGATCATAAAAATACAAGCCCGTAACCGCATAATTACTTTTTGGTTTTAAGGGCTTCTCTTCAATCGACAAAGCCTTTAAAGAATAATTGAATTCCACCACACCATAACGCTCTGGATCATTCACATGATAGGCAAATACCGTAGCGCCTAATAATCGCTGATTGGCAGAATTTAATTGATTAACCAATTCATGGCCATAAAAAATATTATCCCCAAGTACCAGAGCCGAAGGATTATTACCAACAAATTCTTTACCAATGATGAAGGCTTGCGCCAAGCCATCTGGCGAGGATTGAACAGCATACTCAATATTCATCCCCCATTGAGATCCATCCCCCAAAAGTTCAATGAAACGGGGTGTATCTTGCGGCGTGGAAATTAATAAAATATCTTGAATACCTGCCAACATCAAAGTACTCAGTGGATAGTAAACCATCGGTTTATCGTATACCGGCATGAGTTGCTTTGACACAGCCTGAGTTACGGGATATAAACGTGTACCCGATCCGCCAGCCAATATGATGCCCTTACGATGAAGAGGATTTATTTGATCAGTCATATCAATGATTATTGTAAAATTTTATAAGAGCATACTCGAATTTATCTAGCTTTTAAGTGGTGTGGCAACATAATCTTTGACATAAGCCTCAACCTGCTCTTGCCAGTTTGGATAAGTTGTTGTGTAAGCCATTCCAGACAGGGCTTTTTTTAACTTTTGGTTGGACAAACGAGAATTCACTGGTCGCTTCGCAGCAACGGGGTACTCATCACTGGTAATGGGCAAGATATTCTCAACTTTTACATCAACACCCTTCCCAGCCATCGCTGCGATTTCAATTGCGAACACAGCTAAGCCATGCCAAGATGTTTCGCCGTCTGGAACGACATGATAAATTCCTGAATCTAAGCGAGAGCATGCCATTTGAATTCCAATTTCAGCCAACCACTGCGCCGACGTCGGCACACCAATTTGGTCAGCAACCACCCTTAAATTGTCTCGCTCACCTGCTAAACGCAATATGGTCCGAATAAAATTATCTCCATCACCATAGACCCAGGAAGTACGCAAAATAAAATAGCGACTCAATTGAGTTTGATCTGCAGTGCTTTTTGGATGCCCTTCAAGATTAAATTGTTTCTCTATGGCTTGCTCCCCTAACCATTTACTTTGACCATAAACACATAATTGCTTCATCGGGCCAGGCGAATCAACTTCTTGATAATCAGTTGTTTTCGTATCAGCAAACACATAATCAGTTGAGTAGTGCACCAAAATACCATTGGCCACATGAGCCATATAATTCGCCATGATTTCCGGTGCTTCGGCATTGATCGCAACAACAAGGTCTCGCTCGGACTCGGCCCGATCAACTGCTGTGTAAGCTGCCGCGTTGATAATGACTTGTGGTTGATACCGATTCAAAACCTGCTGCAATGAGGACTTGTCAGCAAGATCACAATCTTTGCGGCCCAAATAAATCACAGGAACCTGAAAATCGCCCAAAGTTTGCTGAAGTGCTTTTCCTACTTGCCCATCACGTCCAAAAATTAAAATCGGCCGACTGTGATCTAAAAGTTCAAATGATGAATAAGACATGGCTGGGTTTAACTGTATTGTTTCTTCACCCAGTCGCGATAAGAGCCACTCAGGACATTGTCAGTCCAATCTGAGTTATCCAAATACCACTGTACTGTTTTGTGAATACCTGACTCAAATGTCTCAAGTGGCTTCCAGCCTAACTCTCGTTCTATCTTTCTGGCATCAATCGCATAACGATGGTCATGGCCAGGTCGGTCCTTCACAAACGTGATTTGATCTGCATAGTGAGTACCATCAGATTTAGGTCTCAATTCATCCAAGATAGAGCAAATTGTGTCAACAACTTCTAAGTTAGGCCTTTCATTCCAACCACCAATGTTGTAGGTTTCACCTAATTTGCCAGACTCCAAAACATGACGTATCGCTGAACAATGATCTTTGACATACAACCAATCACGGATTTGTTGTCCATCACCGTAAATCGGCAAAGGCTTACCTGTCAAGGCATTGAGAATGACCAAGGGAATTAACTTTTCAGGGAAATGATATGGGCCATAGTTATTGGAGCAATTGGTTGTTAAAACCGGCAAACCATAAGTGTGGTGCCAAGCTCGAACCAAATGATCTGATGCTGCTTTAGATGCTGAGTATGGACTATTAGGTTCATACGCATGCATTTCAGAAAAAGCTGGGGCTTCTGGTGACAATGTGCCATACACTTCATCTGTGGATACATGTAAGAAACGAAATGCTTCCTTTTCATCCTCTGTTAATTCAACCCAGTAAGCGCGAACTGCTTCGAGTAGATTAAAGGTGCCTAATACATTGGTTTGAATAAAATCACTGGGACCATGGATTGAACGATCGACGTGAGATTCAGCAGCAAAATTTATAACCGCACGAATAGCGTATTTTTTTAATAAACCGTGAACCAAATCATAGTCACCAATATCGCCTTGAATAAAGACGTGACGAGAATCAGTAGATAGTGATTGCAAAGTGCTTAAATTGCCCGCATAAGTCAGCTTATCTAAATTAACAATGCCTTCCGCCGCTGGGTTGGCCAACCAATCCAATACAAAGTTACCACCAATAAAACCTGCCCCACCTGTGACTAGAATCATCTTAATTCACTATTTTTTACATGAAAGGCAATTTTCTCACACTTAAACTGCGTCACAGACTTATTTTGAATATCACTAATCTAAATAAAATCAATAACTTAGATAGTTAATTTTAAAAAGTGAATAAACCAAACTCATCAACAAACATCCTCAATATGCTGAAGTGGAGTAAAGAAACTTTAAGGACCTAAATCACAATATCCCCACTCAGATTAAGCGCACAGAATCCAGAGATACGATTGAATGTTTCCAATTGCAATTAAAAAAATTAGATGATGCAGGAACCGATGCTCTTAAAGAAAAGTAAGGCCATAGGATTTATTGATTTAAAAAATCTTCATAGGCAATTTTTAGGCCATCAATTAAATTTATTTTTGCTTTCCACCCCATATTTTCAAGCCGATGACTATCCATTAGTTTCTTAAGAGTGCCATCAGGTTTTGTCGGGTCAAAAATAATTTGTCCATCATAACCAACCACACCGCTAATAATTAGTGCTAACTCTTTAATAGACACGTCCGAGCCGAAACCAACGTTAATATGACTTCGCATAGGCTCGGTGTGTTGATCATAAATTTTTTTATCTAAGTGCATCACAAAGACTGATGCGGAAGCCATGTCGTCAACATAAAGGAATTCACGCATAGGAACTCCAGTACCCCAGATTACGACCTCAGGAGAATTATCCTGTTTAGCTTCATGGAAGCGTCTAATTAATGCTGGGATAACATGACTATTTGCAGGGTGATAGTTATCGCCTGGACCATATAAATTAGTCGGCATGACAGATCTGTAATCTATATTGTGAGAGCTGCCATATTGACGGTTATAACTCTCGCATAACTTAATA
>JACCDV010144549.1_pt1 | contig 12212 bp, 12 predicted proteins | sample 7446131 | NCBI WGS metagenome assembly JACCDV01 (sample SAMN15323448, study PRJNA562643) | freshwater metagenome | isolation source: river surface water | place: USA:Blue River Watershed | collected 2017-08-17
CTCGAGAGGCTCGGATTTTGATTTTTGACGGTTTTCGTGTAAGTTAGTCTAATGCTCTTGTCGTTCAATGGATAGGACACTCCCCTGCGAAGGGAGAAATGCAGGTTCGATTCCTGCCAGGAGCACACAGTGAGTAACTAGACCCATAGATTAAAAACTCAGATAAAGAAAAACCCACCATACGGTGGGTTTTTCTTATTTTACCTTTTTGATTGATGCTACGAGTCTTGATTTCATGCGAGCCGCGGTGTTTTTCTTTATAAAGTTCACCTTAGCTGATTTGTCGATCTCTGCGTAAGCCTGAGGAAGGAGTTTCTGTGCTTCTGCTTTCTTTCCTGAAACTACGAGCTTTCGAATATCTTTTACCACCTCTGACATAGCGTCACGGTGTCTTATATTAAATACTCTCTTGTGCTTTGATGCGCGGAGAGCTTTTTTTGCGCTTGATGTAATTGGCATATGTGGCAGTTACATTAACAGGAATATGTAAATATTGCAAGTTTGGAGCTATACCTTATGATAAAGCTATGATTACTCACCTCCTCGGAACGATTATAGATACAGAAGAGCGAGCGATAGTTATAGATGTACACGGCGTAGGATACAAAGTCTTTTGCCCTCAAACGACCCTTGAAACCCTCAAAGAAGGCTCCCCAGCACGACTCTGGACCCATCTCGCTGTACGTGAAGACGCACACACGCTCTACGGATTTACTTCTAAAGATGATTTATATTTCTTTGAACTCCTCATATCATCTGTTTCTGGCGTAGGACCAAAAACAGCTCTCGGTATATTAAATGTCACCTCAGTAGCAAATATTCGTAAAGCAGTGCAGAGTGGTGATACATCTCACCTCACCAAGGTTTCAGGTATAGGAAAGAAGATGGCGGAAAAAATTGTTCATGAGCTCAAGGGCAAGTTTGGTGCCGACAGTGGCGAAGAATCAGGTATTTCACTACGTGATGAAGTCGACGCTCTCGAAGCACTCAAAGCTCTCGGTTACAAACACACCGACGCTCGTGAAGCTCTCGGGAACGTAGACTCTGGTATAACCGATACCGGCGAACGTGTGAAAAAAGCCCTCAAATTACTCGGCAAAAAATAATATGATCGATACAATTCTCTACCATATAAAAAAATACATCCCTTTCCGGGTTTTTAACTTTTTTCAACCTGCCTACCATGCAATCATGGCTTTTCTCGGTGCCCTCATATACCGCTTCCCTGCAAAACACATACACGTGGTAACTATGACAGGCACCAAAGGTAAAACATCTGTTTCAGAAATGGTAAATGCTATCCTCGAAGAAGCTGGTTATAAAACAGCACTTTCAAATACCATTCGTTTTAAAATAGGAGACGATTCACGAGAAAATCTCTACAAAATGTCTATGCCGGGTAGATTCTTTATCCAACGTTTTTTAAGACAAGCGGTAGATGCAGGATGTGATTACGTCGTTATGGAATCAACATCTCAAGGCTCTCTCATGAAAAGACATCTCTTTATAGACTTTGATGCTTTTATCTTTACCAATATCAGTCCTGAACATATAGAGGCACATGGTTCTTTTGAAAACTATCTCGCTGCAAAACTCTCTATTGCTGAGCACGCTTCACGTTCATCAAAAAAACGTCGCATTGTGGTAACCAATAGCGATGATCCACATGGTCTAGAGTTTAGTAACTACAACTTTACCGACAAACTCACCTACTCTCTCGCGGACGCACAGCCTTATAACCTCTTTAAAGAAGGTTTTGCCATGACTGTTCGAGGAACACTCATCAAATCACCGCTCTCTGGTGTCTTTAATATCTATAACGAACTCGCTGCTATTACTTATGCCCTTTCACAAGGTATTACCATCGAAACCGCTCGCAATGCTCTCGAAAAACTCTCACTCATACCTGGACGTGTACAAAAAATAGAAGCTGGTCAAGATTTTACCGTAGTTGTCGACTATGCCCACACCCCTGATTCACTGCAAAAACTGTACGATGTATTTTCTGGTACACGTCGGATTTGTGTACTTGGTAATACAGGTGGAGGTCGTGATATATGGAAGAGAGATACTATGGCAAAAATAGCAGAAACAGAGTGTGATGAGATTATTCTCACGAATGAAGATCCGTATGACGATGATCCTCAGGCAATAATTGACGCCATGGCGACTGCTCTTACCAAAAAAACTCCTCATATCATAATGGATAGACGTGAGGCTATTGCCCACGCCTTCTCTCTCGCCCGCACAGGAGATTCTGTGCTCATCACAGGTAAAGGAACCGATCCTTTTATCATGGGACCAAACAACACAAAAACACCGTGGAGTGATGCGAATGTTGCACGCGAAGAACTCGTAAAAATGCAAAATAAAGGGTAAGATTTTGCCACAAAAATTACCCATGCCTGAACTACCTGAAGTAGAAACAACCGTTCGCGGTATAAATACGTTTGTACAAGGCATCGTTATAGACGATGTTTGGACAGACTATAATAGCGCCTTTCATAAAGGTAAAGATAATATCAAAGACCCTCTTTACTTTAAAACTTTTAGAAAAAGTGTTGTGGGTGCACGTATAGAACATGCAACAAGGCGTGGTAAAAATATATTGATACATCTCTCAAACGGAAACACAATTCTCATTCATATGAAAATGACGGGACATATGATGTATGGTGCATATAAAAAACTCAGCAAAAAAGACGCTCAAGGAGAATCGTGGCGACCTCGAGATCCTGATAATCAAGCACTCAACGATCCCTTTAACCGTTTTATACATTTTGTACTCGTGCTTTCAAACAGCAATCATCTCGTGCTCTCTGATATGCGCCGTTTTGCAAAAGTAACACTCATACAAACTGCCTCCCTCGACACATCTCCCCACCTCACCACTCATGGCCCAGAACCTCTATCAAAAGACTTTACCGTAGAGACACTACGTACAGCTCTCGAGAAAAAACAGAATGGTCGCATTAAAACAGTTCTTATGGACCATACGGTTATTGCAGGTGTAGGAAATATTTATTCAGATGAAATACTCTGGCGTACCGGTATACATCCCCTCTCTATCGTACGATCTATCCCTCATATACTCTGGAAAAACGTTCATCGAGCAATTATTGAAACTTTGAGCCGAGGTATAGATTTTGGTGGTGATTCTATGTCCGATTATCGCAACATAGAAGGCAAACGTGGGAGCTTTCAGGAAAAACATGAGGCATATCGAAAAACTGGGACACCGTGTACTAAAAAAGGTTGTACAGGAATTATTGAACGGCTCAAAGTCGGTGGCAGGAGTGCACATTTTTGTGCTACACATCAAAAATGTTACAAGTCTTGATATACTAACCCCATGGATATTATTAAAGGTCTATTTAAAGAATTCGGCTGGTTTATTGGCGGCATGGTTGCTCTCGCTCTCCTCTGGTACGCAACAGGTGGCTATCAGAGTCCTACCGCCCGCGGTGGTCAGTTTATAAAACCACTCGCCCCTCTCGATAGCGGGACAGTATACGGTTCGTACCGTGAAGGTGGTCGTGTTGAAACAAAAACAAAACTCGATGTTCCTGAGAGCCCTCTCACCTTTATTAAAGACGCGAGCACGCTCGTTAAAGGATTCTTTATTCCTGTACCAGAAAAAAATATTGAAAAGAAAACTACTGATGAACCGGCAGTATCTCTCCTTACACAAAAACTTTCTTTTGACGGTGTTTCTGGTGCAAAAAAATCAGATATTCACGAAGAATACATTCGTATCATAGGTGGTTCTCGCGCAGACCAAACATCACTCCGTGGTATTACCCTCTCGGGAAAGAAAAGTGATATGGCATATACAATTCCTTTTGCCACCGAAGTGTTGAAACTCGGTGAAACTCCAAAAACTGCTCCTGTAATCACTTCAAAAGACAGCAGAATCATAGTATCGAGTGACAGATCACCGGTAGGTGCTTCATTTCGAGTGAATATGTGCACCGGATACCTCGGCCAATTTCAGACATTTACACCAGCACTCAAAAAAGAATGTCCTGACCCTCTCGTAGAATTGAGCAAAACCACGATAGCAAAAGAGCTCGCATGTATTGATTTTGTGGCGACTATTCCCCGCTGTGAGGTATATAACAAAAGCTTTCCTACCAACATATCAAACGCCTGTAAAACATTTGTCACTGAAAAGCTATCCTACAATGGTTGTGTGCTAGCCCATGAGAAAGACGCTAATTTTCTCACTCATGAATGGAGACTTTTCTTGAACCAATCGGATGAACTCTGGGGTAATAAAACAGACATTATTCGTCTCTCTGATGACAAGGGTCGCACCATAGACGCTCTCGTGTACTAATACACTCAAACTAGCGATCGAGCCAACGATATATAACGATTCCTAGAGAAACCGATACATTGAGAGATTCTTTTGTTCCGTTCATAGGTATTTCGGCAATAGTATCTACTTTTGAAAGAAGTTTTTTAGTCACACCCGAAACCTCGTTTCCTACAATAACCGCCGATTTAGAATTGAGTGTTACTTTTTTATAATCAACTGATTGAGGGTCTTGTTCGAGAGCATAGAGAGTAAAACCTTGTTTTTTAAGTTTGTTTATGAGAACAAGTGGAGATTTTATGTACTCCCAGGGTACGTTTTTTTCTGCACCGAGAGCTGATTTTGCGAGATCTGCACGAGGTCGCATAAACCTATCGAGGGGTGTTGGTGTAATACCCGTGAGATAGATTTTATCTATACCGATAGCATCAGCCGTACGAAATATCGCACCTACGTTATAAACAGAACGTATGTCGTTTAGAATTAGGTACGTGATTTTTTTTGTATGTAAACTAACGTCTGTCACAAAGGTATAGGGTGTGGCTAAACTGTCTCTATAATAACTAATAGATTACCTATTAGCGGTGTCATCCTATCATATTTATATAAAAAATTAGCCCGGACATCGCTTGCGCGACGCCGGGCTAAGAACTAAGTACAAAGAGCTAAAACCGAGTGCTGAGGCTTGAGAGCTAACGTGCATGGCGCAGAGCCGAATATCCGTCACTCCAGACGTTGCCAAGCCAGTACCAGTGTAGGACAACCTTGCCGCCGCGCTCGCAGAGACACGGGACGTTGGGGTAGTCCTCGTGGTTCTGCACGATCGAGGCCCAGCCGAAGACCGCTTTAGCCTTGAAGTGTTTCCGGAAGAAGGCGATGTCTTTCTTCTGGATTTCTTCGAGGTCCCGCAGTCCGAGACAGGTCTTGAGAAGTTCACAGTCGTTCTCCTTGAGCTTGGTGTAGACGTTTTTACCAAACGTGCATTGACCGTTCTTCTGGCGGTTATGAAACCACTCGTCGATTGAGCTGGCGTCGTATTCGGCAGGACCGATATTCTCCAGTTCCGGATGAAGCACTTTCTTCACCCAGTCTGGATAGGTCGGCTTGACCAAGCGATCGACGCGGATGATCGAATCGATAACACCCTCTAGTTCAGGAGTTGTGGTTGTCGGCGTCTCCGCCAGCCAACCTTTCTGTGCGAGCCACTCAGTGAGCGGACCGCGGATCTGACCTCTTTTCATCGCATCGATGATCAACTGTGCGTCAACCCTATTCTAATCAACTGAACCAATGAGCGCCGCGCTTGCGGACGCGATCGTATTACGATTCATTTTACAAGTGCTCTGGTATCGCATCTTTTCTCATTTCTTCTTCCGAACATCGGAAAGTGTCAGAGAATTGATGGTTCGCCACAGCTCAGAAAGGCTCCGCTGAAGCCGCTTTGAGCTGTGGCGATTTGCATGTACTATCAAAGAACCTAAAATGTCCGCCCTGTTGGAATCGAACCAACGACCCACTCCTTAAAAGGGAGATGCTCTACCAACTGAGCTAAGGGCGGAAATATAAACTAACGCATCCACTGTACCTCAGCCATGTTATTTACCAAAACAGCTAAGGGCGGAATAAAAAAGATAATAACACAAAAACTGAAAATCTCAAGGTCCTAGGCAAATTCTAACCAAACTATATATCGAGAGCGAACAGTTCGAGCTCTTTCTCAAAATCCTTTTTACCTCTATGAGCCTCATGATACAGAGAGACTAATCGAGAAATATAGGTGTCGAGCTCCCCTTCTTTAAAATTATTGAGGTATCGCTCGGCTTTGCTATATACAAAAGGATTGAGTCCGGCCCCACTCGCAGATGATGTTTTTTGAGCGAGCACGAGAGCTTTAGCCTGCCAAAAGAGTATGCCATGAATTTCTTCAGGTACCGCATCGTTATCAAATGCTTCGCGCATGAGTAACCATAGTTTCTTTTTATCTCGTGCACCAAAAGCATCAGCGAGAGCAAAAAAACTTCCTGCTTCTTTGGGTTTTTCTATCTCAGATTCATATACCGTTACTTTTTCAGCGTGCTTTTCAAACTTTTTTACAGTCTCTTTGGTGAGTTTTCCTTCAAAAAATATGAATATATTAGGAGACTCAGCGAGCTTTGCTAAGTTCGCAAGTATGATTTCTTTGGCGTCTTTATGTTCGAGGGTTTTCTCTACAAAGAGAATTTGTTTATGTTCAAAGAGGCCCTGAGTAGCAGTAAGCTCTTCTATGAGAGACTCTGTGACGAGTTCAGCTGTGATAGTTCCGAGAGATGCGTCTGGCTTTTTTTGACGAAGTGCATCAAAGAGACCTCGAGCCTTTTCTCGCGCCTTGTCTATATCCGTACCGTAAATGAGGTATATCATATGAAACAGTGTATCACTTAAAGACCTATACCTTCTCCATCTCTCCCCAGTTGGTACCTATTTTTGCTTCGGTTGCTATAACAATTCCGTGGATATCTTTTGGATTGATAATAGATTCCATGATTTGTTTTATGTCGGGCACGAGTGTCTGTGCAACATCATCTGTTGCTTCGAGCACTATTTCATCATGAACTTGCATGAGTATATGTACTTTATCTCCGAGTTTTTTCTTTTCTATATAGTCAGCGATTCTAATCATGGCAATTTTTACAATATCAGCCTCAGTTCCCTGAATAGGAGCGTTGATTGCCATACGTTCAGCGGCAGCGCGTATAAAAGGTAGTTTTGAAGTAAGGCCTTCGAAGTAGCGGCGGCGGCCAAAGTACGTCTCTGTGTAACCGTCCCTCTCCGCCGCCGCCTTCACCGCATCCAAATAGCCCGCGAGACCGTGGAACTTTTCAAAGTAATCGTTGTAAAACTTCTGTGCTGTTTTTCGATCAACACCCATGTTTTTCTGGAGTGCTACAACACCCATACCGTACATCACACCGAAATTAATAACTTTTGCCTGACTGCGCATAGCTTTTGTTACCTGATCTACAGAGACACCGAATACCTGTGCTGCAACAGCTGCGTGTACGTCTTCTCCTCTACGAAAGATATCAATAAACTTTTCATCTTTTGAAAGAAACGCCGCTATACGGAGTTCTATTTGAGAATAATCAAAAGCAAGGAGTTTCGAGCCCTTTTCTGCAATAAAGGCATTACGAATCTTGCGCCCCAACTCACTCCTATTGGGAATATTTTGAATAGATGGATCTTTGGTTGCCATACGCCCCGTCACCGCCCCTGACTGAATAGATGTTGGATGTATACGAGAGTTTCCATCAACCAATGTAGGTAATGTATCTATATAGGTACCGAGTAATTTTGAAAGTTCTCGATATTTCATAATCTCCCCTATGATTGGATGTTCATCGAGCAATTTCTCGAGTTCAGATTCTTTGGTTGAGAGCGCTCCACCAGCTGTCTTTTTCTTTGGCGAGAGACCGAGTTTGGTAAAGAGCACTTCACCTAATTGTTTTGGTGAAGCGATATTAAACTCCATACCAGCCATCTGCCATATACTCTTTTCGAGGAGAGCGAGCTCGGCATGATATTCAACACTCAATTTCTTTAAATACTCTTGATTGAGCTTTATACCAACTTCTTTCATTCTATCCACCACAGGTATGAGGGGTTTTTCTATATCCTCAAAAACTTTTACGAGACCCCTCTTTTCTACTTCACTTTTTAAAATATCGTATGCGGTGTCCAGATTTTTTGCTTTGGTAAAGGAGAGAATATCTTCAGCACGAGGATCGGTAAAAGTAGAATTCACAAGCCACAACATGAGACACGCTTCACGAAAACGTATTGTCTTTTGTTCTGCTTCAGAAATAGTAGGCTCTTCTGTAACAACTTCTTCACTTCCCTTTTCGAGACCGAGTACGTGTTTGAGTTTGCTCGTCATGGTACGAAACTCAAGTTCATTAAATAATGCACTCGCTTCTTCTACCACCACACCTTCTTTCCATATTTTCTCTGGTAATTTCCAATCAATGGGTGCATCACGACGAATAGTTGCGAGCACTTTTGAAAACCCGGCGTCGTCTTTACCTGCTTTCAAAAGCTCTATGATCCGATCTGTTATACCAGCTTCAGTAAAAGTATCGGTATCTTTATCGAGAGCCTTGTACATCTTTTCAATACTACCGAATGTAGTAATGAGTGTGGTTGCAGTCTTTTCTCCAATGCCTTTTATGCCTTTTATATTGTCCGAAGGGTCACCACGAAGACCTTTGTAATCAGGAAGGAGCTCTGGGCCAAAACCAAAACGCTCTTTGACTGCATTTTCGTCATATATAATCGTATCCTTAATACCTTTCTTGAGAGTATAGACTTGGACTTTTTTCCCTGACACGAGCTGAAGTGTATCCATGTCCCCCGAAGCGATAATGACTTCAATGTCTTTGTCCGCGAGAGTTTTTTCTACAATAGTACCGAGTATATCGTCTGCTTCAAAACCCTCTTTGTCATACACAGGAATACCGAGCACACGATATATATCACGTGACTTTATAATCTGACTCACGAGTTCACTGTCTGTTTTTGCACGACCTGCTTTGTAGTCTTTATATGCTTCGTGTCTGTGTGTCGGTTTTGGCAAATCATACGCAGCCACGATGTAGTCGGGCTTTAACATTTCAACTGCACTGAAAATCATAGTGCAGAGACCGTAAAGTGCTCCCGTAGGGATACCCGTAGAAGTCGCAAAGTCAGGCATACCGTGATATGCACGGTGAAGTATCGCATGAGAATCGAGGAGTATAAGGCGTTTTTTCATGCTTGTATTATACGCCTATTTCACGAGAGTTTTCATCTACAACACGGAAAGATATTCTACGGGTAGTAGTAGGTAAAACCGCTCTCACACGTTCAGGCCATTCAATGAGAATAATAGTTTCTGGTTTTTTTAATAAAGTCATAAAGCCCAATTTTATGATGTCTTTTTCATTATCGAGTCTGTACGCATCAATATGAATCAATTCTTTGAAACCTCTAAAATGTATTTCATAGCGTTTCATGATGACAAACGTCGGACTTGTAATATCTTCTGGTTTGATACCGCAGACATGAGCAAAAGATTTGGTAAATGTCGTTTTACCCGCACCAAGATCACCTTCGAGAGCAATGACGGTAGCCCCTGTAGTATGAGGAGTGATTGCTTCTGCCACGGTACGAGCAATAGATTGTGTATCTTGTAAACTTTTTGAAATCATAGGGCTATTATACATATATACAGAAAAAAGCCCCGTTAATTCCTGCGGAATTAACGGGGCCTCGAGAGCACTACCAGTGGTAATACTGTTGCTCGTAACGGAGAGAGGCGTGATTTTTGGTAATCACCCAACTCCCTGTAATCGGTCTACCTCCGAGACGAATGATTTCGTCTTGAAAATAAACCTTTACCTTTTTGCCTGCTTTGATCTCGTAAACAAATACGCTGAACAAAACAGGTTCGTTACGAAACGTCGACGACGGATGGATCGTTACCGACTGGTTGGGCGTAATACCTTCCCAGATCAGTTTCGACCCCTTCTTCACATCAACCAAGTAACCTTCAGGGCAGGTATTGGTGATAGTGATTTTATCGTCGCTTGCGAGGTGCATCCGTTTACCGGAAATCACCACGTCTTCGTAGAGGGCATTGGAATACCTCACGTCTTTTCGGGCCATCGTAAAACAACCCGAGAGGAGGAGTTGCATGAGAACAACCCCTAAAACAAAGATCATTTTCATCTTTAATATAATATCATATATAGATACATATGTCAATTAGATATTCTCCCTCATCGTCGTGGTAAACTTATGCCATGACTATCTCTTTTGATGAAGAAAAACAGTCTAAAAGACTCGATGAATTTAGACACCGTGAACAAGAGGACGTTGCACATATAGTTGCTGAACGACACGGTATTGAATACGTTGATTTGACCCCTCTCCCTATCAATATAGATGCAATTCGTCTCGTGCCCGAATCAGAAGCACGTGCGTCCCTCGTTGCTCCTTTTTCACTCGTAGGAAAACACTTGAAAATTGCAGTAGTGTCGCCTGTAAACAACAAAACAAAAACCGTAGTAGATAAACTCACCTCTCAGGGATATGAAGTAAAACTCTACGTTGGCTCACAGAACAGCCTCGAAAAAGTATGGTCTCGTTATAGCGACCTCACCTTTGCCACTGTCACCAAAGCAGGTGCTCTCGACATATCAAACGAAGACATTCGTGACTTTATAGGCGCAATACACACCATTGAAGACGTTCAGAAACAAATGGCTGAGATACTAAAACTCAAAAAAGGTTTTCGTATATCAAAAATACTTGAAATAGTTCTCTCGGGAGCACTTGCCACAAAAGCATCCGACATACACATAGAACCCGAAGAAGCTTATGCCCGACTTCGCTTTAGACTCGATGGTGTTTTGACTGCTATTATGCAGTTTGATCTTGAGACTTACGGACTCATTCTCTCTCGTATCAAACTTCTTTCAGGTCTCAAACTCAATATTAAAGCTGAAGCGCAAGACGGTCGCTTTAGTGTAAAAGTAGGTTCTGATGAAATTGAAATTCGTACCTCACTCCTCCCTGGTGCATATAATGAGTCAATCGTACTCCGTCTTCTTAATCCAAAATCTATTCAGGTACCTCTCGAATCACTGGGTATTCCAAAGAAACTCCTCTCAGTGCTTTTGGAGCAGATACAGAAACCCAACGGAATGATACTCACCACAGGACCGACAGGATCAGGTAAAACAACGACGCTTTATGCTTTCTTAAAAAAGATACACACGCCTGATGTAAAGATAATTACCATCGAAGACCCTATTGAATACCACCTCCCTGGTATTACACAGACACAGACCAATTCTGAAAAAGGTTACACATTCGCTCTCGGACTCCGCTCTGCTTTGAGACAAGATCCTGATGTAATCATGGTGGGAGAAATTCGAGATAATGAGACTGCTCAAATCGCAGTTGATTCTGCTCTCACAGGACACCTCGTATTCTCGACACTCCATACCAACTCTGCAGCAGGATCATTCCCTCGTTTGATTGACCTCAAAATAAATCCTCGCATTATTTCTTCTGCAATCAACATCACCCTCGCACAGCGCCTCGTGCGCACACTCTGTCCTGCGTGTAAAAAAGCACAGCCTCTCACCGGCACAGACAAAGAAACTATAGAAAAAGTACTTGCAACTATTGTAGATACGACTGAAATACCAGCAGAGCGGGCAACAATATATACAGCTGTCGGCTGCCCGCTCTGTAATATGACTGGTTACAAAGGACGTATTGGTATATATGAAGGGATATTAAGCACACCTGAAATAAGCACCGCTATAGAAACCTCTGCAAACGAAAAAGATGTGGCAAAACTCGCCCTCCCCCAAGGTATTCTCACCATGACCCAAGACGGCGTACTCAAAGTGCTCTCTGGTACGACAACGCTCGATGAGCTCTCTCGCGTAATAGATATCATCTAATATAAAATTTACTTGGGTGTATTTTTTAAAAGTCAATTTGCGCGAGAACTATTCTCGTGCTCTTTTGAAAAAATCCTATTGCACTCATATACAAGTAGAGTAGTATGAGAAAAGAAAAAGCCCGCAGGGCGCGGGTTTTTCAAAAAATTTTTTCCAGAATATAAATCTCTAAGCAATACTTAAAGATGTGCATCCAAAGTTAAGCAGAGTTCTTAGGATAGCCCCAGTAGGAACACCGAAGTGTAACCAGAACGTCCCGAGAGTGACTGCTAGTAAACCGTAAAGGTTTAATTGCTTAGAGATTTATAGGCTGGAAATCGTGTATTTCAATTCAGCTTTACATTGGTAATGTTAGCATAAAGCAACCGAAATGTCAAGTACCTCCCCTTCATCATTAGATAACA
>JACCDV011229546.1_pt1 | contig 12212 bp, 5 predicted proteins | sample 7446131 | NCBI WGS metagenome assembly JACCDV01 (sample SAMN15323448, study PRJNA562643) | freshwater metagenome | isolation source: river surface water | place: USA:Blue River Watershed | collected 2017-08-17
GTATTATGGAATGCAGGAGCCATCATATTCATTCTTTTGCCCAATCATACCCCAAAGATACAATATTTACTCTGGAAAGTTCTCATCATTTAGTTACTATACTCCTGAGGAGAACAAGGCAGAGCAAATGACTATGTGGGGATCAATGTCAAGCGTCGACTGTGAATTTGCTAGTATTAATAAGAATAAAAGTGATGACTCAGGGATAAATAGCGATTGAACGCTTGATATTAATATGTTATTTTAGATAATCCTCATAAATATTGTAAGTATCATTCAAAGGGCTGCTTATTTACTCTTTAGCTCAATGTAGCTTGTTGCTTGATTGAGGAATTCCTCCTTTCCATCAAAATCTAACTCTCTTGCATAGTCTATAATCTAGTTTACCTCATTCGTGTAATTGTCCACGAAGTATTCGATGTTAGAATCGATTTCTTTTATTAAATCAATATAAATTTCCTCTCTTTCGAAGGTCTCACAAAATTTACGAAGCTTTCTTGCCAACTACCCTTTGTTTAAGATCTTATGATGAAGTGTTAGATTTTATCTAAATAATCCTAGTGTGCTGATTGCTAGTTGATAGATAAACTATTAACCGTTTGTATTATCTTGTTACAACAGTCTTTAAAAGTCTATCTATTCATATAGTTGTTTCATTTGAATGGGTAGGTCAGATAGAGCAAGCTAAGAAAGGTTCATTGCCACCAAATATTGGAGCTGACGATGAAATAGAAAGTTTTTAATTATTATTCGATAAATCTATACTTTTTGGATTGGTGAATTGAAGCGTAAAACATCGTTTTAACTCATATAATAGTACACAAGAGTCAGTCCAACTTTTATCTTCTAAAGGTTTTAGTCCACAGGTTCTAGCTTTAGAATTTAAGACAAATAAGTTACAAGCGTTTAGGATCGATAAAGTATTTCAGAGATAAGGTCGTGGATGGAGCTGCTAAGATGAAAGAACTAAATAGCAATTTTTCCCAAATGCAGGAAATTCTTTTTGGCGAAGGCAAAAGGGATGCATCTTTTCATTCTGCTCAAAAATATCTTAAGAACATTGACAAGCTATTCTTGATTATTTTGGCTACTTTTGCTTGATGATTTGTTTGCAAGAAGCTTGCTTTACTTGATGAATTTGAGGATAGAGAAGATAAAGAAGTAAGCTTATTAATGTTAATGTATTTCTGTATGTTCGAACCACAGCAAAAAAGCCTTTATAGATATAACATAATCCTCAATATCGCACACATCCCATAATTACATATAAGTACTCCAAAACTATAATAAAGCCAGCCATCTTTCTTGATTGTAATCTTGGTGTAGAAAGGAAAGGGCTGAATTGTTTTACTCATTTTGGTAGACAGGGTAATATGCCTATATATAACACTTGGAGTTATTAACTTGTAGTTGATAATTGAATGACAAGGATGAATATTTCTCGTTTTCTTTTATTGTAGATTTGAAGAATGCGTTGTAAAAATTATTCCATCTAAGATATACTGGATTTTGATTGATCATCGACCTTTGGCTAATTAATTTATGCTGGCATATTTTACTTAGTTCAGTCATAAACTTTAAATTATTGATGCTGAGGCAATTGAAAAGCCAGCTGTCTGCTATGCTTAAACCTTGTGTTGTAAAGCACACTGATGAAGAGATGGTGCTAATAAATTACTAAAGCATTTGTTAAGATATGATACTTATTCCTTACAAGCAAACTAAAGGAATTTCACTCTTCCTCTACTTGAGGAAAGATTAGAAGGATTCAATGATTGTGGATGCATTGATAAAGTCATTACGATATTTCGATATTATCTTTTGCCTCTCTCCTCTCCTTATCTCTACCTAGAGCTTCTTTACCTTTCTTTGTATTTGGTTCATTAATTATTATTATCACATTATAATGATGATCATAGTGATATCAACTGGCAAAGTATTATATTTATTCAAGTATTTGCTACTTGCATTCAAGACATGAGGGCATGTGTGGGCAGCACTGTTAACAGGTTATCATGTGGTCGCAAGGTTTGTTGACAATGCAGCTTAAATTCTTTCTGCATATCGTGCAAAGTCTTGTCTTAACAAATATCCTGTTGAGGATATTAAAAGGGACTTATTTATTAATCCTTTTGTATTCCTTATATTATAAGTATAGCTGAAGGCAAATAAAGGAAAGGCAGATAATGGAGCCTATGGTCAAACACGAGAGCAGGAGTGTCTTTTTAAACTCTATATTTTAGAGGAATACAGCTATTCTCTTTTCAGAAAGCCCTATAATGGTGGGCTTTATGCTACAAATCTATTCTCCCTGTTTACTAAATTTAGCAAGAACTATATACTCAGGACCTTCAGGCGAGTAGGCTTCATATAAATTTTAAGCATTGAATAAATAGGCTGAGATATTTCGATGAGAATTAGTAATATTCTGAAAAAATCTTTTAACTTTGTCTATTATTTTAGTCTTTACTATCCTCATAATATGAGTATGTAGTTTAATAGTTTTGTCGATTTAGTAAAGGTTAATAGAGCTTTTATTATCTTTAATGATGTAATGGCTTGGCTCTCTTTTGTTAATAAGTCGTTTTGAGCCACTCCTAAAGATATAATTACTAGCCTCAAAGAGATGAGAGTGTAACACCTTCATTCCTGAATTTAAGAAGGAATGATTAGATTCAGCTGATGATAGTACTCCCTTGCAAAGCTCCATGCTCGATTAAATCGAACTATTTTTCAGTTTATCGACTATTTGTGTTGGAGTGAGTGGAGAAAGTTTATTAATGAGATGTACCAAATTGCGAAATTTAATTCTTCCCACATATATTTTGTACAATCTATAGACTTGCAGTATAAGGGCAATGGAGAAAAGTATTAATCGCCGCTTACTCATCAAAGATAATAAAGATAAATATAATTATAAACATACTTCTTTGCTCCATATGATTCATTCACTTTTGTTTCGAATTCATCTTTTTGAAGGCCTCGTCAACAACAAATAGAGGCCAACGATCTTGACTTATATGATTCCTCTTGAGGTACTCATAAATTTGAAATAGCTCTGATTCACTAAAATATTTTCTCACAAATTAATACTTTTACAATTGATCTTTCAACCTTTGCCAGTCACTTATTTGTGCTTCTCTTTTATTGACAATCTATTTTTGCTACTTTACTGGCTGCTTCTACTAAGGGAATTCTATGTGATAGCGTGGCCTTGTGGAAAATTGCATAGGCTAAGTATTTGTTCTGCTTCTAGCTTTTTTGTTGGGATTGTTCAATTTGATTTTAACCCTTCCCGAGCTCTACGCCTATTTATATAATTTATCTTTTTACTTACTCCCTCTAATAACCTATAAAGTTTGATTGTTAAACGGCAAGCTAATAATATTATGATTTTTTTGCCTTTTGTTTTCGAACCTTTGGGTCTTTGATAAATTTTTATTTGTTGCCAAACTCTTATTGTTTCTGGCCGTCCTTATTGTTTAGACTTATTTAGTGACATTCATCTTTTCCAATGAGTTGGTGAACTGGTTTAAATACAAGCCTCGATCAGTTTTGCAAGTAGATGGCTCTTTATTATCAGCAGTTGTTTCTTTAAAATTTCTGTCTTTCATATAGTTCCTTTCTTCAGGTTCAAGATGAACTGGTAGTTGAATTGTGCCCTATGATGATTTCTAGGACCATTGCTCAGAGTCTCTCTCTTAGAGGCGATATAGATCAAACTGTCTATACTATGTTTTTGCACTTGCATAGTTGAAATTAATAGGCATATAATCTGATGGAGCTTGCTTGGAAGGTGAATGCTTTTGCCTCTTTGACTCAGCGAGAACCTTAGATGAATTTTCGATACGGGCTTTGATCTATTTGATTTCTTATTTGAGTATATTGGGGAGATAGTTCCTTTTGCTCGAAGCTATATTATGATTATCGACGATGTTGATGATTGGTTTGTTGATCTTAATAATGACATTGTTTGTCTTCTAGTTTTGATTTACTGTGTTCTATATTAAAGGCCTTCCTCTCATTTATCAATAAAATATATTCGTTATATTGCACTCCAGCTATTTTATACAATCAACCTGCCTTTCTGTGCTATCGTTTATAATTAGAAATGTGGTATTTGAATTATTGTAGCCCCTTTATCTACAACACAACGGGATCTTACCAAATAATAAGATACATCCTGTACTCGTGCATAGCAATCGAGTTCATCATCTACATCTTCTACATTGCCAAATACAAATTAACTGGACGTACCCGCATTTATACATAGAGGAGATCTAACTTAAAAATAAGCTTGATTAAAACCGCGACGCCGAAGACTAGGGCCTCCATATAGTCAGAAAAGCAGTCAGCTATCAGGGAGTTGGCGATGTACATCAAATGCCATATAGAAATAGTATCGAATGGATCAAAAGAAGTTTAAATAATGGTACTTACATTATTTCGGGATGCATTCTATAGCTGTTGCAGGTTGCATCATGTATTCTCCTTACTAGGCGCAAGCAGTTTTTACAGTCTTACATACAATATTGTTTCCTATTGCTGCTTTTATGCACAGTTGCACCCTGGCTAAAACAAGCCGAATCATTTTCAACGTTATCCTGTCAGCTACAGCGATTCTAGATATTTTGCTGCTTTTTTCTTTGTCCATGGGAGTTGGATCTTCTGGATATGACGTCAATACAAAAAACTGTTATTTGCTTCAATGATCATCAACCCAATGATATTCATAGCATTAAAGTGTATACCAAACAATATACAGGGGTCTAATTTCTTCCTGGAAGTGACTAATCATTTTCAATAATGAATAAAATAAACTTAATCATCAAAGATCATTTGCGTGGTTTCACCCCTTTATATGATGCTTAGTTAAAAGTGGATACAAAGTTTGAGAAATGATTTTTGCCGATTGATGTGAAAACGGAAACAAAATATAATTATTGCGAGGTGATTTTATAATTGCAACCTCTTTATTACAAATGTAATGTATGCGATTAAAAATGGCATAATAGTATAAATATCAAGTTCATTTTGAGTAATAGATCTCCTCAAAAGTCAATTTCTTCCATTTCACTACAATTTTATGCCATTTCAAAAATTGGGTCATCAAACACACTTAGTATGTATCTTGTCGCCCTTTTTTAGTCATTCAATAGTTGTTCTTCGCTAGGTGCTTCCTCACTAACCATTTCTTATTCTTGTAGTTCTTCTTAGAAAGTCTTCTGGGGCTGGTTTGCTAGCCACTACAAAAATTGTTGATAAGCTTCAAAGGATTAAAATGCATAGAAGACATTAGTTTTTTAACAAAGAAAACCATAGACTTGTTGAGGGTATTGATCTGCATTGGTCTGGGAACTAAGCATGTGATGTCAAATCTAATAATTTTTAATAATATATATAAGAGTGAATTAATCTCAATAGGATAAATGTTTAAAAATAGCAAAATAAAATATCATTATTCCCTTTTTATTATCACAATTTTTACTATTTTTACTTCTATGTACCATTTGTCATTTTGTTTTGCATAACTAGAGCTTATAGATTAATGAGCGTTTCAAACTAATCTTATTTTTTGATTTAACTCTAAAACTAATAAGCATTACTTCATCTAGTTTTATCAAATTACTAATAAACTTAAGAGGAGGCTAATAATCATTAGAAAATGTTCGAGTGAGTCGAATATCCACTTAACATCGACTTAACATGATGCTGCTCAAAACACCGTTTCTTAACTTCTATACTATATCTGCCAATTGCCAATATTTTAAGTAGATAGTGTCGAAAAAGGGTGTTTTTGGGTTGAATAAGACAAGTATAAATAATATCTGAGATAAAAAATCTTACGAGGTTGTTAAAGATTAACCTCGAAAACTCTGTCAGAAAAGACAGTCTGAAACGAAATCCACTTCTTTCCTAGTTTGATTAACAGTTTGCCTTATCTTTTTTGATCCACTAGGACCAAACCTTGCTTTTATTTCCCCTGCCTCAAGTTATTCATGCAGGAAATGCTGAATGTATGCAAGAAGAACTTCCTTCTTAGCAACTGCTCGGTCCATCAAGTTAGATCGAATGTTGCTTTCCTTCATTCTCATTATCAACTCCTCCCTTAGTTCCTCCATTGCCTCCCTAAACTCTTCATCATTAAATGAGTTAATGGAGTCAATAAGTTTTTCTTACTTTAGCAACTTTGGGTTAGTCTTAGGATCAAAGGCAAGCTTGATGATTGATTTGGTGGGATTTTTCTTTTAGGTGATCTTCTCCCAAACGTTTCTGATAGTTTTCCTTTTATTGATGGAAGATCCTAAATCCTTGATGTAGGGAGCCATGATATGTTTCATGGTTGTCACCATTTGCTTGGTCATATTGTGATATTCTGAAGCATTAGATTTCTTAATTGAGGCAATTCGAATTGAAGGAATAGTTGAGCTTTATTCAGTTGCCTGATAGCTATCCATCTCAGAGAGTGACTCATCAGAGTTAAATTGTAAGGAGATATTTTGGGTTGACTGTGAGGGTGTGGGTGAGTAGATAGACATTGGGTTGAAAGGTTCAAACTACATCTGAATTCTAGATTACTTAATTATTATATGTTGAAGTTTAGTGGTTAATTCTTATTCGAATATCCATATTGTTCTTTTCTGATCAGGCCCACAATTATTAAAGAGCCCTTTATATGTAAATGTTTTATTCGATTGAGATTTGTATCTCAATCATTTGCTTTACTCAAATTTGCATACCTTTTATTGAATCTGATATGTATTCAATAAAATTATTTGCTGTTTAATGAGTTCTATGTACTTTGCACCTTCAAATAAAGGGTACGTTCAAAGACCTATTGAAGGAGAGACAAATATTGACTCAGGAAAGCGGATTCCAGTATACAAGGTAGTTAGTGAATTTATGAATTACTAGCCTCGATAAATATAGAAGAGAACAATTAAAGAGGTGGATGAAGAATACGATTATCACGAGCATCTTAAACTAGCCAAATTATAAAAAAGTGCGCCTCCCAAATAGTCAAATAAAGTATTGATAAACTCTGCTTCATGCAGAGTATAGAGATCATAAGAAGATGGGAGTGAATGCCTATAGGAGAATAATCGGGGTTTAATGAGCAAAAGATAGTTTAGTTTAAAGGATACATCTATTTCTCATCTTGACTCGCCTGATAAAAACAACATAAAGATCAGTATAATTGAAAGCTAAATTATCAAAAATTAATAAACAAAAATAACAGATAGGATTACGTTGTCAAAAGAAATTCAAAGATAAAGAAGGCTTAGAAATAATTTATAGCAAAGTTATTTATTGCTGCTCTAAAGACTCAATCAAAATTAGATGATGGTGATTAAAAAATAGCCCATTAATAGATATAAGAATCATCGTTATACTGAGATCTAAGAGCCAAAAGATAGTGAAAAATAATAAAGAAGCTCTAGGCCTAAAAGTAAGACAGAGACTTCAGTGTAGGACAAAAACGAGGATGAAGTTTAGAGTGCTTAAGATATTTACTGCGAGCACTTGTAAAGGTAGAAATAATTTCAGTTGGCCCTGCTCTAAGAAATTGAAGGTTTGCATAATCGAATTGAGCAACTCTAAAATCTAATTATCGAGGAAAAATCAAAAGCATACTCTCTTAAGATTACACAACACAAAAACAGTAATGAGGCTAATATTGCTTGTCCCAATAATAGCAAAACCAAGATGAGAAAGCTCCATCATATCTTCTTATTGTTCGTAATGTTTTTGATTGTTGCAATGGCTCTTAAGAGCAAGCAGAAATGAATGATTTCTTATTATCAAAACTAAATTATTTTTTATATTTAATGTTCCTCGAGGAATAGGAAGAACAATATCGTTTGAGTGGATGGGAAGATTAGTAAGAGAATCAAATGTTAGGTGTATACACTAAACCTTTTTTAAGATTGCCTTAGTCTCATCGCAAAAGGGTTGTTCCTCTCTTCCCTAAAGCTTCAAGTAGCTCCAACCTTAGAAAATTTAGGGGTAAATATTTAAAATCTACCTCCAATGATGTTAGTTGTCTTCGCAATTAATTGCCACCATAAAAATAAATAGAGGCTCAAATCAACTTACGCAAAAGCCAGCTTAAGTAATAGTACAATTACAATCATGCCGAAGTGTAGAAGCCATAAAGAAAACCCAAAACATAGCACAAATGTCATAAATCTAACCAAGTTCAAGTTCATACTTCGAATTTGTAGTCTCGGAGCCATTATTTGTCCAAGTTCACTCTATTTTCGAATTTAAAAATTAATAGAATAGCAAAATAGACTTAGAATGTTTAAAAATAGGTCAAAAATTTACGAAAACAGCCACAATGTCGTACTGAAAAAAGATTCGTAATCCCCCAGCAAATCGATAAATAAGGATTATCGCAAGTGAGGTAATAGAGGAAGATTTACACCAAATAGTCTTCGTACAATAGAATAAAGCTGCCTGTTTATCTATTGAATCAATAAAATTATCAGCCTAAGAGGCATAATTATACATTTAACTGGAAGTAGAAAAGAAGCTCCAAGTGTTTGCTGTCAAAAATAGATAACACCATTTCTTCGTGATTTACTCTTTATTGATTGAAACTCAATTTTATTTAACTAAAAATAAGATTAAATCTTGTTGATGATGAAGGAACATTAAGAGAAAAAAATGGTTTCTGGCCTCACTGCCAATTATAATCAGACTTAAACAGTCCAAGTTGACTTCTAGCCCAATAAGAACTGGGGACTGGAGCAATAGGGCTAAGTCGATAATGAGCTGCAAAGGATAAGGCAGGAGTACCTGAATGAGATAAATGAAAGGAAGAAATAGTTTTAGAAAAGGAAGAGAGAATAGTTTGGAGCCTCCTCCTCAGAAGAAGATGATATTGGTGGATCCTAATCAGACTCAGATAGCGGCCGCAGGAAGTCGACCATGGAGGAGTAAAGCAAATATAAATAAAGCCAAAAGATCAAATAGGTGAGACTGGTGTAGAAAATATAGAAATGCCAAGTTTATTTTAGTATAAAGAAGTTGAAAGAGAATTGGTCGTTAGAATAGCTAAATTTTGATGATCATAGTTTTTCGATATCAGAGAAGCCATACAATTTGAAAGAGATACACAAGATAAAAATAATTCAAGGAGTAGCTGTGGGAGATTGCCATAGGATCAAACTAAGTACTATTGATTAAAATGAGCTGTTTATTGCAGCTTCTTGCAAGCCATACAGAGATCTCCCTCTTAATTACTATATCTTCGCATTTATCCTTCAGCAAAAATTGATCAATATGGGCAAAAAACTATTAAAGTGCACACTTCCAAGCGTCCCTGGCATTCCTGAGACTCTCGTGAAGAATAGCTACAACTACGGGAAAATATTTAAGAAATCGCAAGTCCTTGGCAAATGGTAGGAAAGATTAATAGTGATAAATCGCGAAGGAATATACTCATACAAAAAGTTCAACGAAAAGCATTCCATGTTCATTGCGGGAAACACAGTAAAGTAGATATGGAGCAGGTTTGAAATTGAAGATGGACTATTAGTGATAAAGATTCTTCATAGCAACTCCACAAAGACTGAATTTGGACTTCCCCTCACTGAATTATTGGATAGAAGGGCTTGGCTGTTTAGCTTTTATTTGCTTGCTTTCCCGCAATGATTTTTAACATATTGAACCTCAACATATAATCTTTAGATTAATTAGATACATTTGTCCAAATGGAATCTGGCTGCAGTAACTAAACGAATGAGTTAATTTCGCGGTGGTATGCATTTGTTGTGCTCATCGTCTCCTCTCTTATCATCCTTATCATTTTCATCAAATTAGGATTATATTTTCGCAAATACGGGATCAGCAAACTGTTCTAATCGTAGCTTTCCACTAATTCTGATGGTTATAGGCATGTGTAATGATTGTATAAAGCTCATTATTAGTTGATACACCTATCATATGAATTTCCTACTCCCCATACCCACGCTTGTATTCGACGATGTATTCAGTTGCGAGTTGCTTTCCTTCTTTACAGTATAGCTTTCAAGTTTTTACTGATTTTTCATCATCATATTTTGCACACTCTGCATATTCTATACAAGCTTTTTTCTATATTATTGGGAAATTACCGACTGCCTGCCACTCCAAACCCAGACTTTTTATTATTATTTTAAACGCTACTAAAATTAGACTTAGAGGGACTGGTCATACTCTAGGAGGAAGGACTCATATTGCTCCTATTTGAAGAGGGTGGGTGTTGCTGTGGGGAGTTGTTTTTATTGACCATGTGGAGATAGAAGTCAAGCTGGGTGAAATCGATGGGATTGGAAGATATAATGCCATTTAGAAATTTCCACTCGTTTAGCGATTGATGATTGCCAGGAAGCGCAGGAATAACTGATTGATTCATGAAATTTTTTAGGGCGTCCACTAATATCTTTTCGTTACTTTGCATTCCTTAGACAGCGACTAATAAATAATTATAAGTAAGAACGCAATCAATAATAACCTCCCGTTTCTAATTAAGTAAATTAAAGTCAAAGTTTATAATCTTAATATATATCAAAAAAAGGCTTATGAAGTTCTCAAAGGCGCCAGGACTTCCCTTCTTCACAAGTTCTTATGTAATAGTCAATACTCTCTTGTTGCTTTCTTATCCCTTCATGCGTATCTTTACCTCAGTTGGTAATAGAGATCTACGTAACCTGGATTCATTCGGCTTCACGTATGAAAACTCAATCATCTACAGTGGATTAGTATTCGTTGGAATTTATTACCTTAGATCAGCTTCACTCAGATCTTTTCTGTTGGACAGCTTGTCTATAGGCAAAATTATCATTGTTTCTCTCCTATTTTTCGCCAAAATTTACTATTGTCTGTATTACATAATAATCTGTGCTGCCACTTGGCTGGTGATCCCATACCCTCGATACAACGCGCCAAATAAGTTCATCAAAATATAATCGTACTAGCAGTTTGAGGAGTTAGTAGGATAGTTGAAGCCTAAAAAATAGGAAGATATATAATAGCACCAAATCTATCAGTATAAGGATAAGAAAATGTTCTTCATTTAGTTCTATGCAGATTGGATGTATCCCTGCAATACTGTAACCATCACATTATTTAGAGCAAAGAACTTTGGTACTAATATTCCTACAGATACACCACGCCCCAACTCAAGTTTGTTCAAGTAAATGTGAACCGCTTCCCTGATTTGGCCAAAAAGTTCAATATAAACATTTCAGGCTTTTCTAAGCAGCTTCCTACAGTAGTAATATTGGAGGATGGAGTAGAGTCAGTTCGATTTCCTCCAATAAAAGAAAACAATAAGGTGTAAAGAGTGATAAAGCTTGATTACAAGATATTGCTCAAATATTTCGACCTAGAAAGCAGGTATTTATAGACCAGATAAAAGAGGAAGGCAAAATAAGAATGATGCTTATTTAATTCAATATTATTATTTAGTATTATTCATGGAGCAATTGGAAATAACTTGGTAAGCAATCTTCCAGCTTATGTCATGGATTTATTCCCTAGCTTGGTGTCTATCCTTCTATGGTCAGATCTGCTAGAATTTAAAACTTAAAAAGTAAGACTATCATAATTGAGTGTGGAGGGAATGAACCTTAATTTCGCAGCTATCAACCTCAATGGATTTGTTTTCTATGCCATGTTCAATTGCTATGGGTTCTTTATAGATAACTCGCAAACAGGGAATGTTGGATTAGCCGATCTGTTCTTTTCACTGCATGCTTTAGGGGCAACTTTATTTACTGGTATTCAGGCAATCATTTATCCACGAGGAGAGAATAAGCTATCAAAATAGATAATCCTATTGATAGGTTCTCAATGGACTATCCTTGCCATTTATTATCTTCTTATACGTGTAATTATATTACTTATGTAGTCTTAAACAGTGAGGGAATTCTAAAGGCTTGGGTTTGTAAGCTTAATGGGCTATTATAAGCTCATGTGCTCCCTACTTAAGTATATTCCTCAATTGCTTTGGAATCGCAAAAGGAGGTCAACTATTGGGTGGTCAATTTTCAATGTTTTGATGGATTTGACAGGAGGCATATTTTCTGTCTTGTAAACCATTTTAGAGGTCATAATACTATAGGGTTTCAAAATAAACATTACTAAGCTTTTATTAGGGCTGTTAACAATAGTCTATGATATGCTATTCGTCTATCAGCATTATGTGCTTTATCCGAGCATAA
>JACCDV010624713.1_pt1 | contig 12206 bp, 16 predicted proteins | sample 7446131 | NCBI WGS metagenome assembly JACCDV01 (sample SAMN15323448, study PRJNA562643) | freshwater metagenome | isolation source: river surface water | place: USA:Blue River Watershed | collected 2017-08-17
ACTTTAGGTCATGCAGTTGTTAAATACCCAGAAGCGGTTGAGTTAAGTGATAATTCTGCAATGAAGATTAAAAAGGATTATATAGAACACTCTGAGTATATTTTAGCTTGTTGTAAAAGACATGAGTTAATCTCAAATGAACCAAGAATGCCATTTGAGGATCAAGAGATTATAGAGTTTTAATAAGAGGACATTAGTCCTCTTTTTTATTTCAACAAAATAGTTATTAATCATATAAATAAAAATAAAAATTTATAAATGATTAAAGCTGACTTATATTATAAAGAAAACCTTAAAAAGATTATAGAACAAGGAACAATGGATAGAAATCCTCGTCCTAAATATAAAGATGGTCAAGATGCTAATAGCATATTTATAACTCAAGTTTTTGAAGAATATGACTTATCTAAAGGTGAGTTTCCTATTACCACATTAAGAAATACTGCAATCAAAACAGGAATAAATGAAATTTTATGGATTTATCAAGATCAAGATTCTAACTTAGAAACTGCACATAAGAGAAATATAATGTGGTGGGATGATTGGAATATTGGTAATGGTACAATTGGTCAACGATATGGTGCTACTATAAGAAAATGGAATCTTTTAGATAATCTTTTGGTTAATTTAAGAGAAGATCCTTTTTCAAGAAGACATATTATTAACATGTTACAAGAGTCGGATCTAAAACAAACAAATGGTTTATATCCTTGTGCTTTTGAAACTATGTGGTCTGTTAGAGAAATTGATGGTAAGATGTTTTTAGATATGACACTAAATCAAAGAAGTAACGACTATATAATGGCTGGTTATATCAATAAGATACAATATGTAGCTTTACAGATGATGGTTGCTTCTGACTTAGGTTATAAAGTTGGTAAATTTTGTCATTATGTTCAGAATTTACATATTTATGATAGACATATAGAAGCTGCTAAAGAATTATTAGAAAGAGAGCCTTTAGAAAAGCAGCCTAAATTAGAATTAAAATCAGGTCTTAGTTTTTATGATGTAACAGTTGATGATTTTAAGATTTCTAATATCAGTGGTATACAAAAAATAAAAGCAGAGTTAGAATTAGCAATATGATAGAATTAACTTTAACTGAGAGAATTAAACTATTCTGTGAGAAGTATGAAAAACATATCTCATATGGAGAAGATTTAGAACATAATGATTTGGATAAACATGATATTCCAAGGTTTGTTGAAACAAATGATGAAAAACAATATATAAATAAAAAATAATTTTATAGAATGCGTAATATAACATCTATGGATTATATGGAAAATATTATCGAGCAAATTAAAAGTATTGATGTTGATAATCTTCCTAATATAATTCCTGACTCAGAAAAAACAAAATCTTCTGTTATTGAAGAACAAAAAATATACTTTTGGATTAGACTTCACTTAAAAGATGAATGCAATAATATTGAGGTAGGAGATGATGTTTGTATAAGTTATACACCTTCTGGTGAGGAGCTAAAAACAAAATTTGTTTGTTATGGTAAGACAAACATAAATAAAGATTATGATCATGAGATTATCAGTTATAACGCGGAGGATGATAAAAAAGTTCTTTGTTTGATGGTTGATGAAAATGTTGTAAATTATTCTGATGAGATACCTTTTATTAGAACTTTATTTAAGACTGGTAGACATTATGAATACCAATTAATGAAAAGATCTGAACTTTTGTTTATAATTGAAAGAAATAATTTTATTTTAGATTATTTCGATTGCGACTTTTAATATTATGGACACAGAATCGATAGAATATTTACTATTAAGCTACTTTAATGAAGTAATTTGGGTAAAAGAAAACCCAGCTTTTTTTGATATAGTTGAAAAGAGTAGGGTTAATGGTGAACTAATCATAAATAATAAACAAGAAATATATCACTTAAAAGAGTTGTTAGCTTCTTCTATTGAAGAGTTTAACAACTTTTTATATTTATATCTATTAGATTCTAGTAGCTATGATATAAATTATTACACGAAAGGTATTAGAAAAATATTTGGTAATAATGATAGATTGATACAAAAAGAATTGAATTCTTTAGACCAAAGTAATTGGATAATAACTTCACAATCTATTTATGATAAATTTTTCTATACTAAGAATACTTGTATTAATGTTTATGTTTGTGATTTATTTAAGGATAAAATAGTTATTGGTTGTAAAGATACAAAGCTTATATTAAATGAGGATATGAAAGAATTTTATTTAGATTTATCTAAGATTAAAGTTCTTAACTTAAAATAAAAAAAGTCGCATATGCGACTTTTATTCTATATATGTTATTTTCATATTTAATGATTTTGCTATTTCTATTTCAGCTAATAATCCCTCCGATTTGTCCCAACCTTCTATTTTATAAACATATATTTCATCAGATTTATATAAAAATGTTTCACAGAAATTTTTCCAAAATTTCCAATCACTTGGCATTTCTTTATAGCTTAATAGAGTATGTCCATAAACAATTGGTGACATAACTACTAGTCCTTGTGAAGTCAATTCTGCAACTTTTTCACAAGTTTTATTATATCTATTTATTACAACATTTGGATCTTTATCCGAGTATGGTGATGCAAAGTAAATTATTCTCATTATTCTATTCCTAGTTCTTTAAGTTTAGCATTTCTTTTATGAGCATCATCAACAATAAGCTGAACATTTTTTCTATCTACCCATTTATTTTGCATGTATTGAATAACTCCACTCATTCTTTGTTGATCAGATGATGTTTTTCTGTCGTCAGTAGTAAACCCAATAGCTTTAACTTTAAGTTGTTTTTCTGAAACTTCAATTATTTCAAGCTCATATGTTCCGCTGAATGTGTGTTCATCTTTGGAACCTTGTCCATATACAAGTCGATAATCTGGATAAATTACTCTATCTCCTGGTTCAATAGCTATTAAATCATTTTTAACTGATTCTGCCTTTGTTTTAGCTTTAGTAAGCTCATTTTTTTCATTTATCAAATCTAAATTGATATTAAAGAGTCTATAGTTAAGCATTAAGCTTATTAATAATGCAATTGATAATGAAATTATTGATACAATCATTTTTTATTATTTTATAGTTCGTAATAAAGGTCTGCAAATAAAGGAGATCTTTGTATAATTCCTTTAATTAAATCAATACCAATGTCTTGGAGAGCAAACTTAAATTCTATTCCGTTTTCTACTTTTGATAGAATCTCTCCAGATGCTAAGGTTTTAATGTCGTTTTTATTGAAATAAACATCGGTTCTTGTATAACCAGTTCCATAAGTAAAGTATCCTAATTTACAAACACTTGTAAATAAGGTTTCAGTAAGTACTGTTCTTATCTCTTGCATAATTGATTTTGTTTTTATTCTATATTAAAAAAAGAGTTATATGTTTATAAATATATAAAAAAATAATTTTTGATATAAAAAAAATAATATATACTCTACAACAAATATAATAATAAAATATGAGATGGATAAAAAAACGTGACTTATTTTTAAGTGAAGCTAAAATTAAAGATTTAATCTTTCCAAGACAAGCTAAAGAAGTAAAAGAAAGATGGGGTGAAAAATATTTAGATTATGAAGAAGTAACTCCAACCGATAAAATTACTCAAGGTATCTGGAAATTATCAGACGAAGACAAATATAAAGTATTAAGTAAGTGGTCTGATTGTAATATGGAACAATTATTTAGATTGTTTCAAGATTTACCAGAACAATTTGGAAATGTACTAAATAAGTCAATTAGCAGCGATGCTTATAGAGAAGATAATTTCTCAAAAGATGAATATCAAAGAATCTTTAGTTCATTTGATATTAGAAATCCTAAATTAGACCAAATTATTAGTATGTTTGGTCCAGTGTTTAGAAAGTTATCAATTCCTGATACTATGGCGGAAAGTATAATTTCTAAAGATGAGAATAATCGTCCTTTAAGAGATGAGAATGGTAATATGATTAGAACAGCTAAAGCTAAAGGAGATTTAGCTTTTAGTAACAATATGATTAACATTAACTCTTTTATTGTTGATTATAACTCATTAGTTGATAAATGTGTTGATGAAAAAATGAAAGGATGGTCTGCTAGTGATAAAGTGACTGTTAACTTTTCTAACGATAGAAATATATCACAATTTATAAATTTTGCTTCTACAAATAGAAATACTGATTATCAGTTAGACTTTGAGATATTTAACAGAGATATTTACCTTAAGATTAAGCATAACCCTAAGGATATATTAAATATGTCTATTTCTAAATTCTATGCTTCTTGTCAACACTTATATACAGGTAGTCATAGATCTATGTTATTAGCTAATGTTTTTGATCCAAATAGTATTCCTGCTTTCTTAACATTTGAGACGCCAATATTCTGGAAAGGTGAAAAGATTTCAGAACAATTGCCTTTATCAAGAATGATAATTAGAAATATTGAGCAATTTGACGATAATGCTGAGACTAAATTGTATTTTGATAGAGCCTATGAAGATAGAATGCAAGATACATTTGAAGAGATAGTTACGAAATACACGGGGATGGTTTCTAGTGTAGAAAGAGGAAATAAATATTATTTTTCTCCTGATGTTGATTTTGATGATGAATTAAGTACGCCATATCAAGATAGACTTTCTTTAGAGAAGGTTTTAAGAATTGGTAAGAATATTAAAACACTTACGTTAAGTCAGTTAACATCTGGTGGTAAATACATAGTTGATCCTAATGCTAAAATAAAGGAATTAATTGTTGAGACATCAGATATTCCAGATTCTTTATTAAATCTAAACTTAAATCTAGATTGGATTAAATTTAAGTATTTAAGTATTAATACTCTTAATAACTTTTCTAATGTTAAAACAGATAGTATTGCGTTCGATAAGTGTAAATTTGGTAATAATATTTTAGAAGATATGAATAATATAAATCCAAATATTAAGAAGCTTCAGATTGTTAGTTGTGATAATACTACTGCTTTAGATTTCTCAATATTTGAAAAGTTAGAAGAATTACAAGTTATTTATACATTAGATAGCTACAAAGATCTTACTAATCTATCAGTAAATAAAAATCTTAAAAAGATGGTAATTTCTGGTGATTTAGTAACTAAAGAAAGTAAACCTACAATTAGTGCATTGAAATCTAAAGGTATAAAAATCGAAATAGTTGGTCCAGTAATATGAAAAATATGAAATATATAAAATTATTTGAAGCTTTTGATGCTTCAATTGTTAATAAAGTCTTAGGATATGTATCACCTAATGATAAAAAAATGTTTTTGGATAGAATAAAATCTATTTGTAGATCATTTGATGTTCCTGAATCGAAATTATCAGATGATCTTTTTAGATATTTACCTTATAATGCTGCTATATCATATAATGGTGAAGCAATTGCTGATGTTCCTTGTGATGCGGTTGGTGAGTTTATTGCAGGTGAAAGATGTAAAGATGGTAAAGTTAAAAGACCTTGGGGTAAAGGTTTTAGATATGTTGATTGTAGTGCTTGTAATGGTACTGGTATTAAAAAACAAAAGTCTAATCTAAGATTACTAAAATTTTGGTTTGATAAAGATGGTAAATTTATAACAACAACTGCTGTTGATGGTGTTTATCGTCAAAATAACGCTTCAACTTCAGCTGCCGCTACTACTGTTACATTTTCATCTAATATTGATGATTATGAAGTAGTAAAAAGGATTCCTAAGTCACGAATATCTGAATTAAATACTGGTGATATAATTGTTCTTGATTTAGTTGATAATACTGGTTGGAATAATAGAACCTGGTCACAAGTTGTTAGTTATGTTATGAAGGCTCAAACTTGGGCGGGAACAAAATTTTTTGCTCTTCAAAATGCTGCAAGTTATTATAACAATTATCCTAGAGAAACTAACGGATGGAATCAAATTGCAGGTAGATTTTGGCAGATGAGCCAGTCTAGAGTTAATAATATTAGTTTATTAAAACCTAAATCAGTAACCAATAGAAGAAGAAAAGATCCTCTTGGATATAACACAAGATTTGACTTTGATAGATTTACTACTATACCATCATCTATATCCTCGGTTGTTAGAGATGCTAATTTTGCAATTGTTTTTGATTATGCTAAGTTTATTAGTCTAGTAGATCAGAATAAGTACAAATTAAAAGGTGATATAAGAGATGAAAGAAAAGAAGGTAGAGAAGGTGCTTTAGCATTTATGAAAGATGCAGATATTAAGAAAGCAAATATCGAGAGATATATGAGTTTAATAGCAGATAAATTGAAGATTCAAAATATATCTGACATATCTAACTTAACAAGACTTGTATCTAAACTTATATGTGGAGATTTTGCTACATATAGATTAGGTTACAATTCTAGTTCTAATGTAATAGATAAAATTAATACGATTTCATCTTATTTATTTAAGGTAATAAAAATGTATAAAAAAGCAGAAAGATCTGATAATTTAGAAGAAGTTATAAATAGTAATGATTTCAAGAATTACATAGAAAGAATTAATTATGAGATCTCAGAAGGGTTAAAGATTGCTAGTAATGCTAGAACTTTCTATATCAATAGGCTAGATGCAGTTAGAAAATTAATTAATAATGAGGGAGATGAAGAATTAAGAAATAGATCTCTTAAAGTTTTAGATAATCTTGATAGGCTTTCTAAAGAGATTAATAGTTATATTAATGTTTTTGAGGTTAGAAACTTAGAAGATGTGGAATTATTATATCAAGAGTTAACAATGGTTGTCGATTTACTTAGATCAGATCGTGTTGGATTAAGAACTATTGATGGATTCTTTGATAGATTGAGAATACAAAGTTCTTACAATGAACCTTCTTATATTTTAGCGAAATTAAAAGAGAAACGTGAGTATTATGGTAATATTAATAATAATATAAACTACTTAATTAATATTCTAAGAAAGAAACAATCTTTAGCAACAAGAGAGTTTGATGAAGAATAAAAATAAAAATCTTATCTTTTTGATAAGATTTTTTTATATATAGTAATATGAGATATATTAGAGAATATAATACTTTCGGGTCAACTTTAATTATAGTTGATGTTCAAAAATCATTTAAGAAATTCTTCACTGTCATGTACTTAAACGAATTAAATAAGTATTGTAAACAGTTTTCGGAAGTTTATCAAATATGGGATAATCATGTAGATGGTAAAAATGTAGATAAAGATTATTTATATGATGATAATCCAGATATTCCTGTGCATAATGATTTATATCATTTTCCAAATCAAAAAGATTTGATAGAAAAGCGATATAACTATGATGTTGATGTTGACTTCTATAAAAAAATATTATCTAAAGAAGTTTATCAAGAAGCAAAAAGTAAAGAAGAGAATAAACAATTAAAAAGAGGTGATTTCTTTGAAACAAAGGAAGGAACTTATATTATCTATATCGGTAACAATCATAAATGGTATCATCTACCTAAAAAGCTTTATGATCTATTTCAAAGATTAAGAGGTAAAGAAGTTACAATGGTTGGTGGATCTGATTCTGAATGCTTCTTAGATGTTGAAACTGCTGCTAAAGTATTTGGTGTTAATGTTAAAAGAAATTTTAAGTTTATATATAGTGCTAATCACTGCCCTATAAAGTAAATTTATCCGAAATAAATTTATAAAGCTTTTTCAAATACTCTTTTCTCTTAAAGTTTTTATCTGTCATTAAAGTAGCAACATAACAAAAATAGTATAATTTATCTATTAGGACATCTTTAGGAATATCTCCTCCAGGGTATCTAAATTCTACATAATTATAACCGCTTATTCTTGTTATATTAAAACCAAAGTTTTTGTAACCAAATTCAGTCATTAGTTTTAGTACATATTTACTCAACTCATCTTCCATAGATTTAATATCTGAGAAACTAATCGGCTTCATTATTTTACTTGAATCTAATTCTTTTTTAAGAACTGGTAATATTGAATTTGTATAGAATGACTTTTGTCTCCATTTCATATCTTTGAATGTAAAATTAGCTTCACCATAGTCTGATATCATCAAAATTCCTTTTATTATATTCCAATCTACTTTCTTTGTAAATCCAATATTGATATGTATACCAGTTCTTTCATTCATAAACCAGTATTTTTGATTATTATAGTCTTTGTAAAAATCTTCAATCAATTCTATGGTATCTTCAATACCAAATAAATAAGTATTCATTGAGAATTCTATACCTCTTTTTAGAGTATTATCTAACTCAAATTTTATTTCAGAATTCCATTTGTTATAAAAGTTAGGAAGATTTTTCTTAAAGTTATCAATTAAATAGTCTATATTATCTGAGATCATATAAGTCATATAATCTGCTTGTAATACTTGTATTAGTTTATTTGCAAATCCTTTTGGGTATTCATCTAAATACTCTTCAAATAAATCAATATTTTCATCAACATCTTCAAAGTCTAATGTATCTATTATTTCATCTACAAGATAAAACATGTTTTTATTTGATTTACCTTCATCTTTAATATATTGATAAGCATTTCCTTTTGCTATTTCAATAAATTTTGCAGGAGAAACTGATTCATCACCACTTTCCATATCATCAGTTTCTAACTCAAACTCTAAAGCTATTGTGAAGTCATTAGATATTGATCTAATATAATCTTTATCCTTATTATTAAACTCTAATATTAACATTATGATACCGTTGCATAAATTTGATAGTCAGCTACCTCAAAATTGATAACCATATATTCTTGGTATCTTTCAGGGTCTTCAAAAAATTCAACCGATAGCTGATAAGGAACAGAATCAACCTCAGGTATATAATCTGCTATTTGCGCCATTATTTCACCTTCAATTGCTTCTGATGACAATCTTGTTTCGTGTAATAGTTCTGTTAAATTTGCACCTAAGTTTGGTTCTGATAGAACTTCTCCTTTGTTAGTAAATATTATCATTTCATACTTTTGAATGATAACTCTAATAACATCATCCTCAATAAGTTCTAACTCACGAAACATTGGATGTCCTGGGTAACAAATGTAAAAATCAATAAAGTTATAATTTGCCATAAAGTATATATAAAAAAATAAAACCCAGTTAAACTGGGTTTTTTAATATATCTCTAAATTTTCCTATAATTGTCATTCCTAATATAATCGGATCGGTTGCCGTCTCTAATTTAGATGAGTAATCAGCTATTACATAAGCAGTTTCAAATAATTTATTAACACTTTCTCTTTTTTCTTTAATACACCAATCTATAAACTGTCTTCCTAATAGATTTATCATAACATCTATTTTATCCGCACCAAAATTATTCATTAAAAAGTGATAGGTTTGTTCAAAATCATTTTCTTGGTATAAAAAATTATAAAGATCAATCTTTACTTTATTTGAAATTGTGATATCTGAACTACCAATTGATCCTGTTTCTAAATAGCTCTGAACTTCAACTAGAGTTGCTCTAAAATCGGGAAACTTTTTAGTTATTATTGAGATTAAGTCTTTCTTAGGTATTTCTTTATTTTCAGCTACTAGAATAATATTATTTACTCTTTTATAAATTTCTTGTTTTAAGAATCTTTCTTCATCAGCAGACTGACAATCAAAGTTTATAGTTTTTATTCTTGATTTAAGACCATCTGTAATTTTATTAATATGATTTGTAGTTATGATGAATCTAACTTTATTATTATACTTTTCAATAAAAGCTTTGAAAGCATCTTGAAAGTTTACTGATACTCTTTCGAACTCATCTAAAAAAACAAACTTAATATCAGAATCGGTATCCATCATTGGAGTAAATTTACAGAAATCATCGATCTCATTTCTTAAAACTTCAATCGAAGTGTCCATAGAACAATTTAATTCTAAGAAAGGAGTTTCTTTATGATATTTACCAATTAGAATTCTTGATAAAGAAGTTTTACCAGTTCCATAGTGACCATGAAAAATATAGTGTTGATTTACACCACTCTCGAATTCTTTTCTAATTCTTGGTAAAAGTATTATATCTTCGTAGTTTTTGGGTCTCCATTTCTCCCATAGTAATAATTTATTTACTGACATATTTATTAAGTGTTTATAACTTAATATAGAAAAGTTTAATAAAAAAGTTTATACTCTTTAAGGTATTTTAGACTACTATTTCTTTTTAATGTTGCGTAGTGTGTATTTGATTCTGCTATTACTTCTCTAGTATTTTTCCAAAAGTCTATATTGTTTAGCTTTTTATGTTGAACACCCCATATATAGGCATATCCTAAGCCGTAGGTATAGTTTTTCAGTACACTACCTATACCAATATTTTTATATTCTGGTAAAACCGCTAGTGATATCCCTTGTAGTCCATTATCACTTATTTTTTCTTTAGAATAAATTTTAGTTTCATTTTTCGGAAAGTCTGCTAAAGTATTATTTTTAATTTGTTCAAAAAACAAATTAAGTGATTTTTCTGCTAATAAATAACATCCTACTATTTTATTATCAATACTAGCTTTTATAGAAATACCATTATTTAATCTTGGTTTTATCTTTCTTAAAATCTCTTCTTTTGAGTCTATGAAACCAAAGTTTATTGCTAATATTTCAATTATATCATTATTATCTTCCTCTTTTATTATACTAATATCTATCATAATGGACTTCCTACTAAATATTCTTCTTCTGTTACTTCACCATCTGGTAAAGTTCTTGTATAAACACCATCTCCTAACCAATTTATTTTAGAGTTTGGAAATATTCTTTTAACAGTATTATAATCATTACTTTTACAGCCTGCATTTATTAATAGCTCTGCTGGTCTTCCTGAAACTTCAATCCAGAATCCTTCTTTATATAAAAGATTTGATAATTGTTTCATCAGTTCTTTTCTTGCTTCTTTTGATCCATCATGACCCCAGCCTGATATCTTATGACCGTGTGATTTTCTTGAGAATATTACAACATCAGCGTTTGGGTCTTTATCTATATCAACTGCTGTCCAGAAAGTTAAATCTGGGTCATTTACAACTGCATCTGGTGATGATATTCTAACATGGCCACCAAGAGGTTTATAAGCTAAATCTACAATCTCCCATATCTCTTTTTTTAATTTAGATCTATCTTCAATAGAAAGTTTGACCCATTGATTTTTATCAAAAAGATCTGAGAAAGTAAAATCTTCAAATATTTTTAAGTATTTCATATCTCTTATATATTAAATAGAGAGATTCATTTTTTAATATATAAAAATATGATTGGAGATAGATTTAATTTTGAGGATGTATTTTTTAGAGATTTAACAATTTGTGTTTTAGATACTTTGGAAGGACAGGTAAAATGGGTAAATAGATTTTCTTCTGGGGATAAGTTTGTAGAAGTTCCTTTTTACTACTCGATGACTGGAGATGAGAGATTTTTATTAGACTCTTTTACTGATGATATAGTATCTGGGGATTCTTCTGGTAATGGTAGATATGTTGAATTAAATACTGATATTATACCAAGAGGACATGTTACATTAAAATCTTTTGCCATACGTTCTGATGAATTTGCTAATCCTAATGTTTGGTTAAGAACTGTTGTTGAAAATGAAACAGAGATAAGAAAAGTTTTAGGTAGAATTAGAGCTATTCCAGTAACTGTTAGTTATGACTTAGTAATTACACTTGCTAGTGAGATTGACTCTTTTAAGTGTAGTCAAGCAGTTATGGACACACTTTGGTTATATAAATTTATGTATTTTGAACATAACTTTATGAATATAGATGCCGTTATTTTAATGCCTGATTCAAATAATATAGAAATTACAAGAGATAAAAACCTAACATCTGATAATTCAATTAAAATGACTGTCTCTTTTGAGGTTCAAACTTATTATCCTGCGTTTAGAAAGGATAGATCAGATTTCCCTGGTTATACAAAAGAGAATTCTGGTATGTCAGACTTAAACGGATATTCAATAGAGGGCGGTTACTCTGATTTCTTTAGTCAACCAGGAGTTAGTAATGAAGGTTTCTTTGTTACTCCTAAAAGAACTAAGTGGTTTAATAATATTTTACGAGCAAGAGAAAGAAGTGCTAGAAGATATGATAATCCTAATGGAGACTTAGGAAATAAAAATAATGATTAATATAAAAAAAAGGAAAAAAATGACTTTTTTTGCTTAATATATAGTTTATATAAAAAATAATAATATAGAAATTTATTATTAAATAAATTTTATCAAACTTTTAAATGAGATTTCAT
>JACCDV010015811.1_pt1 | contig 12203 bp, 10 predicted proteins | sample 7446131 | NCBI WGS metagenome assembly JACCDV01 (sample SAMN15323448, study PRJNA562643) | freshwater metagenome | isolation source: river surface water | place: USA:Blue River Watershed | collected 2017-08-17
TGCGACAAGTGCGAGGCCATGACCATGCCGCAACCCACAGCTTCGCCGTGCAACCATTCGCCAAAGCCCAAACCCGCCTCGATGGCGTGGCCAAAGGTGTGGCCGAAATTCAGAATGGCACGAATGCCGCCTTCGCGTTCGTCTTGGCCCACCACCCACGCTTTGATTTCGCAGCTGCGCTTGACCGCATGCGCCAAGGCTTTGGGGTCACGCGCCAACAGCGCGTCAAGATTGGTGTCGATCCAATCCAAAAACTGCATGTCGGCGATGGGGCCGTATTTGATGACTTCGGCCAAGCCCGCGCTCATTTCGCGCTGGGGCAAGGTTTGCAAGGTATCGAGGTCGCACACCACACGTTGCGGTTGGTAGAACGCGCCAATCATGTTTTTGCCGATGGGGTGGTTGATGGCGGTTTTGCCACCCACCGATGAATCGACCTGCGCCAGCAAAGTGGTGGGCACTTGCACAAAAGGCACACCGCGCATGTAACACGCAGCAGCAAAACCGGTCATGTCGCCCACCACGCCGCCGCCCAGAGCGAACAGCACGGTTTTGCGATCAGCGCCTTTGCCCAGCAACTCATCAAAAATCAGGTTCAGCGTTTGCCAATCTTTGTGGCTCTCGCCATCGGGCAAGGCGACGGTGTGCACCTGTTTGTAGAGTGGCGCGAGGGCGGCTTGCAAACGCTGGGCATACAGCGGCGCGACGGTGGTGTTGGTGACGATGAGGGCTGCTGCGGCTTTGGGCAAGTCGGCCCATGTGTTAGCGGCGTTGAGCAACTGCTCGCCAATCAAAATTTGATAACTGCGATCGCCCAAGTCAATGGCAACGCGTTCGAGGTGTGGTGTGTTCGACATGGCTCAGATTCTGTGTGGTGGCGCAACGCGGGGGCGGCCTGCAGCCGATGGGGGCGCAGTGGGGGTGATGTGGCCGCCGAGCTCTAGCTGCGACACGATCATATTGACCAAGCCCGCCACATTGGGCCGACCTGTTTCAATGACATAGTGCGCGGCGTCGCGGTACAACGGGTCACGCACTTCAAACAACTCGCGCAAGCGTGCTTGCGGGTCAGCCACTTGCAGCAAGGGGCGGTTTTGGTCGTTGCGCAAACGGCGAAACACCTCTTCAGGGCTGGAGCGCAAATAAAACACTTGGGCTTTTTCGCGCAAGCGTTCGCGGTTGATGGGGCGTAGCACCGAGCCACCACCTGTAGACAAGACGCCTTGGTGGTTTTGGCAGAGATCAGCCAGCACTTCAGATTCGAGGTCGCGAAAGCGGTCTTCCCCTTCGCGTTCGAAATATTCACGGATGGTGCAGCCAAGACGCTGCTCGATCGCGTGATCCGAATCTACAAAAGGGAGGTGTAGTCGCCGAGCGAGTTGACGCCCAACGGTCGTTTTGCCGGAACCCGGCAGACCCACCAAAACCAACAACATATGCTTTCTTAACGTGCAACGGCACTGTGATCGAGCATTTTAGGCGTTATGAAAACCAGCAACTCTTGCTTGGCTTGGGCGGTGCGGCGGTTTTTGAACAAATAACCCAGCACGGGGATGTCGCCCAAGAGCGGGACTTTGTACTCGTCTTCTTGCTCGCTGGTCTCGTAAATGCCGCCAATCATGACCGTGCCGCCGTTTTCCACCAGCACTTGGGTCTTGACGTGCTTGGTGTCGATGGCAAAACCCGCAGGGGTGATTTGGCCCACGTTGTCTTTGGAAATATCAAGGTCGAGCACGATGCCACCCTCGGGCGTGATTTGCGGCGTGACCTCAAGCTTCAAGTTGGCCTTGCGAAACGCCAAGGTGGATGCACCACTGGCTGCGGCCACTTGGTAAGGCAGCTCAGTGCCTTGCTCGATCACCGCCTTGGCTTGGTCGGCAGTGACCACGCGCGGGCTGGACACCACCTTACCCTTGCCATCGGCCTCGAGCGCGGACAACTCCAAGTTGAGAAAACGGTTCTTGGCGGAATTAAAGATGGACACCGCAAAGCTGGCCGATGCAAAACCATTGAGGCTAGCAGCCGGCAGGTTGACAAAGCTACCCGAAGTGTCGAGCGCCTTGCCGGCGATGTTGAAACTGGTGCCTTGCTGCGCGGTCGGATTGGCGTTGGCCATGACGTTGGTGTTGGTCGTACCAAAAACCGTTTGTGCGCCGCCCTGCCCTAAACCGCCCAAGCGCACGCCAAGGGTTTGGCCAAATGTGTCGCTCGCTTGCACGATGCGCGCTTCAATCATCACTTGACGCAAAGGGATGTCGATCTTGGCAATCATCTGCGCCACTTGGTCAAGGCGATCGGCGATGTCGGTCACGAAGAGTTGGTTGGTGCGCGGCTCAGCCATCGCGCTGCCGCGCGTGCTGAGGATGCGCGAGCCGCCACTCATAGACGACAAGCTGAAAGGCGCTGGGTTAACGGGCGGCGTGTAACCCAGGCCTGCACTACCGAAGCCTCCATACCCACCACCGAGGACAGGCATCGCAGGCAACACCGTGCCCCCTTGAATTTGTGTGAGCACATCCACCGCCTTGGCATAGTTGAGCGTGAAGCCTCGCGTTTGCATGGGCTCTAGGTTTTGCGCGGCAAGCTTGCTTTCATATTCCAGCTTCTCGCGCGCAGCCACTTCAGCGCGCGGAGCGACCCAAATGACATTGCCTTGTCGGCGCACGCTCAAGCCTTTGGCTTGCGCCATGATGTCGAGCACTTGGTCCCACGGCACTTTGTGAAGCTTCAGGGTGAGTGAGCCCGAAACGCTGTCGGACGTGATGATGTTGAGCCCCGTAAAGTCCGCCACGATTTGCAACGCGGTGCGCACTTCGATGTTTTGAAAATTCATCGACATGGGTGCGCCGGTAAAGACAGGCTTGGGCACTTGGCTGTGTGAAGGGGTACCCATCATGCCAAACAGAACCGCACTTGTAACAGCGCTGCGCAGCACTGACAGAACGATGGCCGACTTGCAACTCATGGAGACGCCTGTTGCAGCGGCAAACGCACCTCGCGGGTTTGCCATTCGCCTGTAGGCGTGATCGCCAACTCTTGCACCACCAACTGATCGACCTGAACTGCCAACACTTTGCCAAAGTCTTGGCCTAAGTGACTGCCCACACGCACACGGTGTACGCTGGATATGGCCGTGTCTTTTTTATCTGAGCTTGACGGCAACACTCTGACCAGGGCCTCAAGTTCTGCACCCGTGCCAATTTGCCCCACGTACTGCAAGCGCTCGCGCGCAAAGGTTTCGAGCAAGTCCCGCGGACGTAACAGCTCGGGAACCACCAAACGTGCATAACTCGGATGTTGCTCGGCATGCTGGCGTTGCGCACTCACCCATGCTTGGGCATTGAAGGGATCTGTAGAAATAGCAGCATCGTCAAGCTTCAAACTTGACAACTCAAACGCAGACTCAGGCTGCGTGGATTGCGGCGCGACTGCCAGCATTTGTGCAGAGATGCCACCACGCGGATCTGCCTTGAGCTCCAACGAGGCAACCGTCACCCCCGGCGCAGCGCTAGGCCAATGCGACAACCACTTGAGCCAGCCGTCCCAAGAGCCTTGCACTTTGAGGTGCACGGGCAATTGTTGGATGTGCAAAGCACTCAAACCTGCGATTTGCTGCGGCTTGTCCATACCGGTTTGCGCCAACTGCAATCCTTCTTGCTGAGCGAGTTCGCTTAGCCGGTTGGCATCGGCAAACGACATGACGTTTTGCCGAGAAGCCTGGAGCAACTGCGCGGTTTGTTCACGCAAGATAAGGGTGGATTGTTGCTGGGCGAGAAGTTTGGCTTGTGCTTGCGCGACGTCAGACCATGTATTCCAACTGCGCACCCACCATGGGCTGAGCAACAAGATACCTAACAAACCAGCCCCCACAAACAAGACGTATTGAAAGTGTTTGGGCCACAGCCATGGTTGACGCCAATCCATCAGACACCAACTTTCAAATCAGCTTCAATGCGAAATTGCCAAACGGGCAAGCCAGTGGTGGACACCGCTGGCATGACTTGCAGCTGTGGTAACTCAGGAGCTTGTGCCCAGATATCGAGAGCTTTGAGCTTTTGCACCAATTTCTGTGCGTGGCCTGATGACAGCGCTTCACCCTGCACCGTCCAGTGCGTGCCTTGCTGCTTCACACTGGCCACCCAAATACCCTGCGCGGACTGGCTGAGCACACGGCTCCATTGCAAGCTTTGGGACTGCAAGTCTTGGCGGGTTTTGAGCCAACGTGCTTGTTCGGTTTGCCGCTGTTGCAAGGCTTTGGCCTGGGCATGTGCTTTGTGAGCCGCGTCGTAAGCACGGGCCGAGGCCACCACATCGCCCATGTGCTGGTGTTTGGCCTCGGCGGCAGAGGCAATCACCATTGCAAAGCCAGCGGCCAAGACCGCCCCACCCATGGCACACACAGCCACTCCCAACAGCCAAGCACGGCGCAGCAGATGCTGCGCATGCGCTTGGGGTGACAACAAATTAGCGCCGTGGTCATGCCAAGCACGCAGAGCCAAACCAAAGGCTTCATCGCATTGCAAAGCAAGGGCTGCACTGGCTGCGGGCAACTGGGCAAATGCGTGGCTTTTGGCTACGCGTTGTGCGGCGTCACCCCGAGGTTCAACCGCTTTGGCAGTCAACCCAGCCGCATGCGCCACCCTCTGCAACGCCTCCACCATGGGGCGAGACGCGGCTTGTACCAAGTAGCGTTGCTGACCTGCAAGGGCAGGCTCGGAATCGGGGGCGAAATCGATACACACCTCGGGTGCATACGCCGGCAACAACGACTGCACCTCCACCTGCAACTGAAACGCCACATCAGCCGGAGACAGACCAGCTGCGAGCGTCACAAGGTGGTTGCTGACCAGCGCGTCACTCACACCTATGTAAGCAAGCTGGGGCTGATAGTCACCCGCTTCTAGAAAAGACTTCAGCCACTCACCTAAGGCTTCTGAGCGCAACACCTCACCATGGGCCACCATGCCATCTGGCAAGGCTAAACACTCGGCGCAACACACGCTTTCAGGCGCTGTGGACGAGCCACTGAGCACCACCACGGTACAAACCTCGGGGCCAATATCCAGCCCCAACACGCTCAAACGACGCGGGCGCGGTCTGGGCAACCATGAGGGCCAACGCATGACACTTCCTTTTTGAGGCTGAGGGAAGGCCCATTTCAACGCGTTGACAGGCGACTGCGGAGGTGTTTGACTCGAGACTTTTGTGATGAAAGCGTGTTTTTATAATCCTTCTCACCTATGGCGACAAACCACACCCCCGAAGGTTCGAAAGAACACACTGCCGCACCTGCTGCGCCTCGCTCTTTGCTGAGTCATGTCTTGCTCTGGACCTTTGGTATTGGCGCTGCATTCGCCGTGATTCTGGCCCTGCTCGTGGCGGTAGCGCTGGCCATGGCCTACCCTCAATTACCAGACGTTTCTGACTTGGCTGATTACCGCCCTAAGTTGTCGATGCGCGTCTACTCGGTCGAAGGCACACAAATTGGCGAGTTTGGGGAAGAGAAACGTAACCTCACCCCTTTCAAAGACATTCCTAAGGTGATGAAAGACGCAGTGCTGGCGATTGAGGATGCGCGTTTTTACCAACACAACGGCGTGGACTACATCGGCTTAGCACGTGCTGGTCTAGCCAACTTGGGCCGCGCCAAGAGCCAAGGTGCATCAACCATCACCATGCAGGTGGCACGTAACGTCTATCTGTCATCAGAAAAAACCTTCACTCGCAAAATTTATGAAATTTTGCTGACCAGCAAGCTCGAGCACATGCTCACGAAAGATCAGATTTTTGAAATCTATCTGAACCAAATTTATCTGGGCAACCGTGCTTACGGTTTTGCAGCGGCTTCTGAAGCCTACTTTGGCAAGCCATTGAAAAACATCAGCATTGCTGAAGCCGCCATGTTGGCGGGCTTGCCCAAAGCGCCCTCGGCCTACAACCCCATTGTCAACCCCAAGCGTGCACGTGCACGCCAGCTCTACATCATTGAGCGCATGGAAGAGAATGGGTTCATCACGGCCGAACAAGCTGCCGCAGCCAAACAAGAAGAATTGAAAATCCGCACTGCTGCTAGCAGCTTCAACACCCACGCCGACTATGTGGCCGAAATGGCGCGTCAGCTGATGTTTGCCCAGTACGGTCCTGAAATTTATACACGTGGACTGAACGTCTACACCACCATCCGCGCCAGCGACCAACAAGCCGCTTACTTTGCGCTGCGCCGCGGCATCATGGACTATGAGCGCCGCCAACACTACCGCGGCCCTGAGCGCTTCATCAACTTGCCCACCAAACCCTCTGAGCTGGAAGACGCGATTGACGACGCCCTGATTGAGCAAGGTGACAAGGGCGACTTGCTGGCTGCAGTCGTCCTTGAGGCCGCACCTAAAAAGGTGCGCGTGATGCGCCAAAACAGCGAAGTGCTGGAAATCACAGGCGATGGCCTGCAGCCCGTGCAGTCAGGCTTGTCTGAGAAAGCTCCCCCCAATATCAAGCTGCGTCCAGGCGCTTTGGTACGCATCACCAAGACCGCCAAAGGCGGCTGGGAGATTACCCAACTGCCTGAGGTAGAAGGTGCGTTTGTGTCCATCGACCCACGTGACGGCGCGATTCACGCACTGGTGGGCGGCTTTGACTTCAACAAAAACAAGTTCAACCACGTGACCCAAGCATGGCGCCAGCCAGGTTCGAGCTTTAAGCCATTCATTTATTCAGCCGCACTGGAAAAGGGCTTCACGCCGATGACCGTGGTGAACGATGCGCCTTTGTTCTTCGATGCCAGCGTGACGGGCGGCCAACCCTGGGAACCCAAAAACTACGACGGCACGTTTGAAGGCCCGATGACCTTGCGAAAAGGCTTGGCCAAATCGAAGAACATGATTTCAATTCGTGTGCTGCAGGCAGTAGGTGCGCAAAACGCGCAGGACTGGATTGCCCAGTTTGGCTTTGACGCAGAAAAGCATCCCCCCTATCTGACCATGGCACTCGGTGCTGGCTCAGTCACCCCCATGCAAGTAGCCACGGGTTATTCGGTGTTTGCCAACGGCGGCTACCGCGTGAACCCCTACCTCATCACCAAGGTGACCGACCAAATGGGCAAGGTGCTGTCTGAGTTCACGCCCCCACCCTTGGATGAATCGGCCCGCGCCATCGATGCACGCAATGCGTTTGTCATGACTAGCTTGCTGCAAGAAGTCACACGCTCAGGCACAGCCGCACGTGCACAAGCCACTCTGAAACGCAATGACATTTACGGCAAGACGGGCACCACCAACGATTCGATGGACGCATGGTTTGCGGGCTACCACCCCACCCTCACCGCCGTGACATGGATTGGCTACGACACCCCACGCAAACTGGGCGACCGCGAAACCGGCGGAGGCTTGAGCTTGCCCGTGTGGATCAGCTACATGCAACACGCCTTGCAAAACGTGCCAGTGGCTGAGCCCGTGCCGCCAGCTGGTCTAAGCCATGAAGGCGGCGATTGGGCGTATACAGAATTCAGCAAGGGCAGTGGCGTGAGCAGCTTAGGCATGGAAGCCAAACCGGCTGGCAGCAATGAACAGCTTCCAGTCAATGACGAGAAGAAGAAAATTCTTGATCTGTTCAAGAACTAACAACAAGGGCGCAGACAGCGCCCTTGTTTTTTTCATGTCACAAGCTATCAGGCGTGAAAACTTAAGGCCTGTCCCGTTTGCGAAGTGGCGTCTTGGCTCAATCGCTCAAAGAACTCGCCCTGCCCTTTGGTGTCGGCCCATTGCTGGCCATCGAACTTGAAGTGGTAGCCCCCAGAGCGTGCCGCCAACCACACCTCGTGCAGGGGTTTTTGCAAGTTGACGATGATCTGGCTCTTGTTCTCAAACGTGAGCGTGATCATGCCGCCCACGCGCTGGTTGTCGATGTCCACATTGCCCTCGTCATTGATGCGGTCGCAAGCCAATTCAATCGCTTTGAGAAGAAGTTCAGCGCGGTCTAAGAATTCGAGATCGGTCATTACAATTTGAACCATGGGTATTGAACAAAAGATTCTAGTCACGGGCACAAGCCTGCGTGCGTGTGTGGCCTCTGTCTTGTGCGCTAGCGCCTTACTGACGGCTTGTGGCCAAAAGGGCGCACTCTATCTGCCCAATGACCCCGAATTCAAGCAGCGCGCCACCTTACCTGAGATTGTGCGCCGCCAGTTCCCTGGCGATTCAGCTGCGCCTGCGCCCGCTCCTGCCGCGAGCGCTGCTACAACGCCTGCAGCTCCCCCCCGCAAAACTACAGCACCCGCCGCTTCAACCCCAGCCAGCGCAGCCTCTGCAGCTGGCCGTTAATTTCTAAGCTCTGCCAATGACACACACCACGCTTGCCGGTGCGCCCTTTGTGGCCACCCAACACAACGATTTGTATTTGGAAGGCGTCAAACTCGCCGACCTCGCGCACGCCCACGACACGCCTTTGTTTGTGTATTCCAAAGCCGCCATGCTGAGCGCCTTGGCTGCCTACCAGCGCGGTTTTGCAGGTCGTAACGCGCGCATTTGCTACGCCATGAAGGCCAACTCATCTCTTGCCGTGTTGCAAGTGTTTGCGCAAGCAGGCTGTGGGTTTGACATCGTCTCTGGCGGTGAGCTCGACCGCGTGATCGCCGCAGGCGGAGATGTGTCTAAGGTCATCTTCTCTGGCGTGGGCAAAACACGCGCTGAAATGCGCAAGGCTTTGGAAGCGGGCATTGCTTGCTTCAATGTGGAGAGCGAAGCCGAGCTCGAAGTGTTGAGCGACGTGGCCCACGGCATGGGCAAACGCGCGCCCGTGAGCATTCGCGTCAACCCCAACGTGGACGCCAAAACCCACCCCTATATTTCCACCGGCCTCAAAGGCAATAAGTTTGGTGTGGCGCATGAACGTGCTTTGGCCACGTACCAACGTGCGGCCAGCCTGCCCGGCTTGCAAGTGACAGGCATTGACTGCCACATCGGCTCGCAAATCACAGAGAGCACACCCTACCTCGACGCCATGGACCGTGTGTTGGATTTGGTCGACGCGATTGAAGCAGCAGGCATTTCCATTCACCACATCGACTTTGGCGGTGGTTTGGGCATCAACTACAACGGCGACACACCACCCGCCGCAGATGCGTTGTGGGCACAACTCTTGACCAAGCTCGACGCACGCGGCTACGGTCAGCGCCAGCTGATGATCGAACCCGGCCGCTCACTCGTGGGCAACGCGGGCGTGTGCTTGACCGAGGTGCAATACATCAAGCCTGGCGAGCAAAAGAACTTCTGCATCGTCGACGCCGCCATGAACGACTTACCTCGCCCCGCGATGTACGAAGCCTTCCACCAAATCGTGCCTGTGTCAGCGCGTACAGGCGACACGGTGACATATGACGTGGTCGGCCCAGTGTGCGAAAGCGGCGACTGGTTGGGCCGTGACCGTCAGCTCACGGTGCAAGCGGGCGACTTGTTGGCGGTGTTGTCCACCGGTGCGTATTGCATGGCGATGTCGAGCAACTACAACACGCGTGGTCGTGCAGCTGAGATTTTGGTGGATGGAACGAAGGCACATGTGATTCGTCGTCGTGAGACAGTGGCGGATCAAATGGCTTGCGAAGCTTTGGTTCGCTGATTTTTTCTCTCGCTCTGCCACGACGAGCAGCAAAAACACACCTCTGAAGCACAAGCCTAGGTGGCGTGCATCGATTCACCACCCACAACCCGATGCGGCTACGGGTGTGCGGCCCCTGACGATTTCTGGTACTCCAGCATGAGGAAGGGGCCGTACGCCCGTAGCCGCATCAGCGAGTGAAGCCACCCGAACGAGACAAACCACCCCAAACAGAAGAGCGCACAACGCGCCAAGCAAGCAACAGAAACAGCACAGAAGCATAAACAAACACCTCCGCAAAGTTGCTCTTCCCCGCACGCATCCAAAAAAAGTGCAATACCGCCAATACGGCCACAACATACACAAGACGGTGCAACCATTGCCAACGCATGGCTCCTAACCACCGAATGGCTCGATTAAACGAGGTCAGCGCCAAAGGCGTGAGCAACACAAACGCGCCAAATCCCACCAAAATAAATGGACGCTTACCGATATCGGCTGCAATATCTACCCACTCAAATCCCATGTCGAGCCAGCTGTAGCAAAACAAATGCAGCACAACATAAAAGTAGGTGAACAAGCCAAACATACGCCTGAACTTGGCTAACTCAGGCAAGCCCAACATCACACGCAATGGCGTCACTGCTAACGTCACACACAGCAAACGCAGCGTCCAATCGCCTGTGGTACGAATCAAATACTCCGCGGGGTTGGCACCTAAAGCGTCATTTGCAGTGCCCCACACCAGCCACGCCAAAGGCATCAAGCACAACAGCCACAGCACGGGTTTGGCGCTGCGGTGTTGCAAAGCGTGACGCAAGGAGGCTTTGAACATCAATACAGCTTGCTCAAATCCATGCCCGCATACAGCTGGCCCACTTGCGCTTCGTAGCCATTGAACATCAAGGTTTTGCGCTTTTTGGAGAACAAGCCATCTTCACCAATGCGTCGCTCAGTGGCTTGACTCCAGCGTGGGTGGTTCACGTTCGGGTTGACGTTGGAATAGAACCCATATTCCTGAGGGGCAGAGCGGCCCCAGGAGTTGATGGGTTGTTTTTCAACGAAGCGGATCTTCACCAAACTCTTGGCACTCTTGAACCCGTATTTCCACGGCACGACCAAGCGCACAGGCGCACCGTTTTGATTGGGCAGTACTTCGCCGTACATGCCAAAGCTCAGCAGCGTCAAAGGGTGTATGGCCTCGTCCATGCGCAAGCCCTCGACGTAGGGCCAATCGAGCAAGCGCGAACGTACGCCTGGCATAGTTTTAGGGTCAGCTTGGGTGATGAACTCCACATACTTGGCGCTGCCCAAAGGTTCGACACGTTTGATGAGTTCGGCCAGCGAATAACCCACCCATGGAATGACCATTGACCAGCCTTCCACGCAACGCAAGCGGTAAATGCGCTCCTCCATCGGGCTGAGTTTGAGCAAAACGTCTAGGTCGAAGCGGCCTGGCTTTTTAACAAGACCTTCAACCTCGACCGACCATGGTTTGGTCTGCAGCGTATGCGCGTATTTGGCGGGGTCAGATTTGTCTGTGCCAAATTCGTAGAAGTTGTTGTAGCTGCTGGCGTCAACGTAACTGGTGATTTTTTCTAGGGTATTGGCGCCACTCACACGGCTGACTGAGCCCGTCAGGGGGGCTAACTTGCCTGGGCGCAAGACAGCCTCGTTGGGCGCTTGAGCCAAGGCTTCACGGGCCGCCCAAGTCGCCATTGACAAACCTGCTGCACCGGCGGCCACTTGCTTGAGCCAATCGCGGCGCTGGGCATAGACGGCGGGCGGCGTGATGTCAGAGCTCACAGCATGCACAAAGCCAGAATCCGAACCTTTCGAGAATTGAGAGAAGCGCATGGGACGTGCCGTTGAATTAAAAAGTGTTCGCATTGTGAGGCATTGTTAATTTCGCTTCACGCGCATGGCAAAAGACCTTCCGCCAGAAAACAAAAAAGCTGGCACAAGGCCAGCTTTTCTTGGAGAGTTGTCAGCGCCGAATTAACGCAAACCGGCGATGTAATCGGCCACCGCCTTGATTTCACGGTCGTTGAGCTTTGCAGCCACGTTGCTCATTTGAATGCTGTTACCGCGGCCAATGTTTTGACCCGCACCTTTGTTGCCATGCTCACGGAAAGCATTCAACTGAGACACGGTGTAGTCGGCATGCTGTCCAGCCAAGCGTGGGTATTGGGCGGGAATACCAGCGCCTGTTGGGTTATGGCAACCTGCACAAGCTGCAATCTGACGGTCAGCCACGCCACCGCGGTAGATGCGCTCACCTAAGACGACCAAGTCTTTTTCTTTGGCAAAGTTGGCGGCCGAGTTTTTAGTAGCCAACCATGCGGCCACATTCTTCATATCGGCATCAGACAGGCCCGCTGCCATGCCACTCATGATGGCATTGGCGCGTTTGCCAGACTTGAACTCTTGCAATTGTTTGACGGTGTAATCCGCATGCTGCTGCGCCAACTTGGGGTAGGCGGGAGAACCAGAGTTGCCATCCGCACCGTGGCAAGCAGCACAAACTGCGGTGTAAGTGGCTTCACCTTTGGCTAAGTCGGCCTTGGCAGCAGGGGCTACTGGCTCAGCGGCGTTAGAAAGGGCGGGGGCCACCA
>JACCDV010195480.1_pt1 | contig 12203 bp, 10 predicted proteins | sample 7446131 | NCBI WGS metagenome assembly JACCDV01 (sample SAMN15323448, study PRJNA562643) | freshwater metagenome | isolation source: river surface water | place: USA:Blue River Watershed | collected 2017-08-17
CCCCAACCCCAACCCCAACCCCAACCCCTTATTGGATAATTCATATTTGCTCGAAAATAATATCAGTATCAATGACTTAGTATATTTCAATACAGCATCTGAACTTGTCACTCGCTATTATAATATATTTATAGTGATGGCTCTTAAACTTGCAAGTGGATCCTATGACAACACAATAAGATTTTGGGATCCCTCCAACAGTTCCAGCAACCCGAGTGAAACAATCAAACTTACCTCAGCTCCCAACCGTATCGAAATAACTGAAGACAAAAGCAAAATCGTCATTGGTATGAATAACTGCGCAAAGATCTACGATCTGAAGCGTCCATAACAGTCCTTTCGATCATACGACAGCGATTTTAAGGGTAACGTGACTGCAGTGGGATGTTTTTGGAAACAATAAAATCTCATTTATACGGGATGCGAGGACGGATATCTACGTTTGTTTGATATTAGAAATAGATCCGCAATAAAATCGTTCAAACACGATAAACCGATCAACTGCGCAGCCCTGCACCCCAACGAAGGGTCGATCGTGACTGGTGACGAGGTGGGGATTGTGAAGTGGTGGGACCTGGCCAACAACAAATAGATGATGAAGATATAAGTAGACTACAGCATCAGATCAATTACGATGAGCGAAACTCTAGAGAGGATGGCCATCGGGGATAATGAAGGGTTGCTCAATTGCTATGGGGAGCATATGTCCAAATCCAACCAGAAGATCATCAAGGCGCATGATGACTATATTCTGAAGGTGCAGCTGTCTCCTAATAACAAATATTTGGCCACTTGTTCAGCAGACAAGAAGATAAAACTTTTCAAAGTCAACATGGACAACTCTAAATTTGAAGTCACTGAGCATAAGACGCTAAAAGGCCACTTGAAATGGGTATGGGACTGCCAGTTTTCATGCGACTCAGCCTATTTGATTACATGCAGCACTGATGCAACAATAAAGCTATGGGATGTATAGAAAGGTGAGCTCGTTCAGACCTTGAAGGGCCATGATAAAGGAGCCATATGTTTGGCCTTGAATGATATTGCCTGAACTTTATTTATATTAATTAAAGTTACTCAAATTGGGTTAATGACATCTGAATTTTGCGAGTTCTGCTAAATTTTAACTAAAAAGAGCAAGACTTCTCTAATAATTGCTGAAGACAAATAGTTCTTTGCGTTTCACGATGTCGATGATGCAACAGCAGTGGCTCACATATTGGTTTGCACTAAGCTTCACATATAATCTGTTTTCGACATCAGATAGGCCTTACAACTACAAAGAATGAAGCGATTTGCAACATCAGTGTTATAAACTATCTATAAACAAAAATATAAGAAGCCTGCCTCAATTGATAGTTTTAGATTTGGCTTTCACATTCCTCCCTTCATCAGCGTCTTTCACATCCATCTCCACTGCTTTATCCTTCCCTTTAGCAACAGTCTCTATGATCAATACAAATACTCTTCTGGGCCGAGCTTCAAATCTATCTAAGAAATTACTTCTCTTTTATAGTCCAAATTGTGATATTGTATTTCATGAAAATGTATCTTGCCATATTGATATCGCTATTAGTTCTCATCTGATCCTAATCGATGCTTTTTGCTCGAGCTGTCTTTGTATAATTTGATTTGAGTTACATAATGGCAGAATTCGAGCTCGACATTAGATCCATATAGGATTAAGATTCAGCACTTACCATTGTTGAGATCTTCTTAGACTCAGCACTAGATGAGAAAGGCTTAAGAAAAGAATTCGTTCATTCATTCTTTAACAATGTATTGAGCAATTTGGAAAGTCAATCTGCATCCCCAAAGACAAAGTTTTACTCCCTCTTTGTACATTTATCGCTATTGAGATCATTAAAGAAATGTCGCTCAAAGATAAGATCACCCTCAAAATATTTGGGACTTTTTCCCAGCATCCTCTATATAGCTATCTCTAAGAACTAGCACTAAGTGTTGACCCCAAAAAACCTATTACCGAGAAAGGAAAAAACCTATACCCTTCAGATAAACAATCTGGTAACAATTTAATGAGGCTGTTGCTTGAATCTTTTGTCACATGGGGAACTAAATTTCCAACGAATAATAAAAAGGAACCGACTAAATTCAAAAAGACACTGACTCGCCTTATTGACGAAAAAGTTGTCATGCCCAAAGAGTTTATCTATTACAATGCAAACCAAAAGAAGTCCTAAAAAGTCTAGACTCCACAAGGGCCAAAAGAATCAATTAGTAGCAAAGGCGTTTCCAGTTAAAGTATAACTAAGAACCCCTCGTTGCCAGCTGTAAAATAGCCAAAGTAAAAGCTAGCTGGCGATATCAAATTCATGTACAATAAGATATAAACTCTTTTAGGAATTCTCGAAGATAGCGATTCAATAGAGTAGATCCAAAGGTAAGTACAAAGTTATCGCTTGAAATTCGACAAAGATCTCTTAAGGCTTGAAGAAATACAATCCCAAATACTACAGAACAAAGACGAACAACTTGTCCAGCAATATTTTAAAATCTTATAGTTTCTTCAAGATTAAAAAGAGTTGCATAAAGGGCACATTCCTCGTAACTAATATGATACTTATATCTCAGGGTACACAATCGCATATGAAAAAATATTCTAAGAAAAGAAATCGTAAATAAAGAAGCCTATTAAAAATGAGCCATCAATAGATAAGAAACTGGGTGACCAGAAATCTTCAAGTACAATTAAATCAGGATTGCCTCCCCCGCCCTAAAAGAAAGTAGAAAAAGTATAGTCCCATCAATAAGATATACCAAGTGATAAATAGAATATCAAAAAAGGGTCTGGGAAAGATTCACAAATGTAAAAGCCGCGTTAAAGCAAAATTAGTGATAATAAGCATGCAATTGAAGCATACTTCAACAAACTATAAAATCATTCAAAGTCTCCCCACCAGGGATTCGGATCCATCACGAGTACATTTAATAATATAAAGAATCGTTGGGGAAGTAAAAAACGACAACGGTATCAAGGCTTAAGACATCGAACATCGCCAATCTCAACAAATCGAAGATGACTACTGAACAGTTCACAAAATCTCGACTAAAGGGAATATTCGCTGAGCCTCCCAACGTCAATGTGAAACCCAAGACTTACCAAGGCTAACTAGTGATATAAAATGAATAGCTGATGAGGCAAAATGACAAGATAAGAAAGGATCAAGGGATAAGAAGATTAAAAGCTTCACTATTCAAAAATAAGTATATTCTCTACGAAGACTAAAATATTCAGATTGGCTTCAAATCCTCACCAATCTATGAAAAGGTTCAAAAATTTGAAGTCATGCTCAACTTCGAAATGTTTTTCGGCAATAAAACCAAGAATAGCATCAATAAATTTCAGGTTTCCTTCCAAGGAGACAAGCGTAATCCAACAAATATATAGAAAGCTTGATTTACACAAATCCTCAAACAATTGACAGCACAATTCCTCCAGAATCGCAGTCAAAGCTCGATCTACTCAACATCCCTAAGGAGAAGTCATTTGGATTGATAACCTTGAATGCTTCATACTAACTTTTCGGATAGAAATGTAGCATAATTGCTCTCTTACCCAATTCTATCCTTCAAATGGCAGTTTATTTTGACCTTGATTAGAAGAGTTTATAGCCACTATGGAGTTAATGCCCCAAAATTCTAAAAACCTAACAGTTTAAGCTTAGCCATTATTTCCCTCCTGACCAGTTTACTCATCTCTTGCCCAAACTAAAGGAAAAAATGCCTTATAGTAAATTTGCTAAAGAAGGAGGCACATTGGATTATGAGCTCTTTTGTGAAGTGGTCCTCCAAGAAAAATACTAAGCTGCCTTGAAGATTATAGTGCGTCCAGATTTGAATGTTGTACTTCAAGTAGGCTTATATACAATAGAAGAGGACAGTGCATACGCATTCAAATTTTACCTGCAGTCACTGCAAATGGCGCTGGTTGAGGTGGAGAACTGATATTTTTATTGACTATGGCTTTGAACACTTATAATTTGAATTTTAGTATTTTGAGAAAGGACGGAGTGAAGAATGTAACCTTACTATGGATTGAGCATGTCAAGGCTTACTTTATCTTTTTTTGTGCCCTTTTCTCTAAATCGGATAATAGAATGTTAAGTCCATAGAGTTTTTGGTTCAGGTGTCCGCCATTATTGATCTCCTTCACAAACATAGATACTGCTTAATTGCTTCAAAGCCTTCCCTTTTTTGCTAAAAGAGCACAACGAGCATCTTCTCTTGGATCTGGGAGGGGTGATCTTGGAGAGATTGCAATATGGGACGTATTTGTAGGAGCGAAGAATTGATGATAATATTTAAATAACCTCATTTGAATTAAGATGAAGTTAGTAGAAATCAAGGGGAACAAAAGTGGCAGGACCTTAGCTGCCCACGCTAAAAAATGCCATATAGACCCACAAGTTAAGAGTTTTCAGGTTTGCAATTCAAAGAAGCATATATTCAAAAAAAAGACTAGACTTACCCGCAAGCAAAAATCTATGAATAATGCCAAACCCCAGCATGAGTGCACTACTAACTCAAATGAAGATGAGAAGGTACTTTCTTTCCTATTTAGACACAACTCCTCCCTAATTTATAGTTGAAGTAGTTTTAGACCAAAATCTCTTCTTCAAATGCTTCTTCCTCCTGCAAAATGCATCCCGAAGAACAATAGGAAATGTAACCTCCCAACATTTAACTCAAAATGCAGGCCAAACCCAACAGAGATGAGGCGAGTGATGTATGCACTTACATTTAGAGTATTGGCGAGCATCTTCTTAAACAATAGTCACTCTTCCCAATGCCTTCCTTTCAGTACACTGCAAGCTTTTCGCACTATGACCGAATGCACTACTTGCAGCTAATGTTAGACTTTTCACTAAGGTATAAGTTCAAAGTATAAACTATCTTCTTAGCTTTCAACATATACCATCGCATTGCATTTGCCCCCTAATTCCACAAATGCAGAAATGCCCTCAAAGCAGTATCTTCTTTGTTCGTGGCTGCTAAATATTAAGAGATAGCTATCCCTAAAGCATAGGTTTTTTCAAGAATGGACAAATCTCAAAATACTGGTCCACATGAGATTCTAAGATTGTAGTCTGAAATCTTACTGCATTTTAACTTCAACCTTGGATTTCCCACTGTCCTTCACTTCATTGATATTTTAAGAATCCATCATAACTTCGACTGCACCCTCCGGCAAAAGCTAATAAAAATGTGTTATAGCTCACTTCATAGTTCTGCCTTATGGCAGAACGCAGGAAGTTTACTTGCATTGGCATGTTTGCATATGGTTCAACCATCGGTATATTTAGGGTCTGATAGCGAGGACTTTAACAAATAGCTGAGATGGAGAGTAGAGGAGCTGAGGCGTTTGGGAGTGAGGCAGGAGAATTGATTTCAATATACTATTGTATGTCTGATACTACTAATAAATTTTTATTGAGCTTATAATTAAACGTTATATCTCTTATCTCACATAACCATCAATATCCATTCAGCTTCAACAGTGCAAGGCACCCTTTTTATTATTTTTACTATGATAATTAAGGAATAAATAAGGGATTCATAACCAATAATTATATTGGCGATTATTGATCAGTATTTGAAAAGGAATGATGGAGAGAAGTGGGTATTAATTGTTTGAGCTTGTTTGTATATTATTTATTTATTGAGCCCAAAAGTAAATGCAAAAAGAAATCGAAAAGCCCTACTAAAAACACCATAACATCAAGGAGAAGAAATAAGGGCTGCTGTATTGTCGCTAAATAAAGGCTTTTCTAGAGGAATATAAAACTAAAAAATGCCTACTCAACTATTAACATAACTAAGATCTTTGCTATGAATATCATAACCAAATTGATAAAAGGCGCAATCCATACTATAATCATACCTTCCTTTATTACCTCAACAGTAGTTGTAACTGCAATCAATAAGTACTTTCAATCTTAGCTTAGAAATGCCCAAATTATCACAACGTATATGAAAGGGCCTTCCATCCCCTGGCCTATAAGCAACAGAAGTGCAGTAATTACTATGACTGCCCTTATAAATTTCAATGTTCCTACCTGCATGCCTCGGATTAAATTCATTTTGAACATGGAGAGTACTTTCGATTTGATATCAATACGTTCAAAACCAAGCCCTGTCCAAGAAAAGGTAATTCTATCCTTATATAGACCCTCATGAGCGTAAAATCTGTTTATACTTTCATAACGACAAAGACAAGAGGAGACAAAATTTCGAGACATATTCTCAGATAACATGCTCCATCAAAAACTGTAACAACCCCAACTGTCCAAGAGCTCACAATAAAATCGAACAGCTCTATCATCCTATTCGCTATAAAAGCAAGTTTTGCACTACTTTTAAAGGAGATTTTTATGCTTGTGAGTATAGAGATTTCTGCTCGTTCGCTCATACCGAATAGGAGTTGACCATTGCACTTTTTGACTAAAACAGCAATGACCCCAATTTTAAGATGTACAAATATAAGACTGTTTGGTGTCCATATACACTTGAGTAATAAATATATTATTATAGACATGACCGCGCTAATTGTCCCTATGCTCATAACTATCAGGATTTTAGGAGGAATCCTTTGGATTATAAATATCTTCCTTAGAAATGTGACTCTTGGGACTTTTCCAATAAAATATAGTCGATTTAGGAAGGTGGATGCAAGGCTAATATGAATTGTAATAAATGCCATGGATGGATGGAACAAAGATATCACCCTCAAGTTTATCTTGCTCCTCCTCCTCCAAAAAAAGGAAAAGGCTACATTCATAAGGAATAAGCAATGATTGAAAAGAAACTTTTGAAAAAGGTTCCAAAGACAAACCAACAGAAATAAAAAAATATTGAAGTAGTAATATCGAAGGAAATTGAAGCACCTAAGCCAGTTAAATACGGAGTTGGAGCACCGTTCTTCAAACCCTAAAGATAAACCTCTTAGGCAAGTAAAAAGACCAAAGCAAAAACAGTGAATGTTGGTAGTGATAAATCCTGCAACTAAGACTAAAAATAAGTAAGACATAAAAACAACTTTTACCCTTAAAAAGAAAAGAATATGATCAATACTCTTTCATTGTAAGGATAAATGTGGACATTTAATGACGAAAGGACTGAGAACTAAATAGAAACTCGATCCAAATCACAAGGGAACTCAAGTTAATATGCTCCTTCCTATTCCCATACAATGAAAGATGTCGTATTTCTTCTAATATTTAGTTTGTTAATGAGCCCAGCTTAATTGATAAATTGGGAAGAATGAAAGTAAACGAAATAAACCTCATCAACGCAGACGAGAAAAAGATTAGTAACATGTCCTTCCTTAATCCCAAAGAAAAAGAAAAATTGGTGAATAAACTCAAAGAGTATTCCCTTAAGAAAGAAATAAAGTGTATTTAATACTCGAAAGGTCTCACTCATTTTTTTGTCAGGAACAAAGCTGATAAAATTTTACAAAAGCTCCGTAATAAGAAGGTGAATGAGCCCAAACTACTAAAGCTGCAATCAAGACAGGCCACAAAAGATTTTTCGTTTTTGTCTGAGCAAGAGAAGTAGCTACTACCTCGCTTATTGAAAAAATATCAGTAAGAGATGTAATTTGGTTCCCTTATGAACTCCGTGGAAAAATTTATCGAGCAGCCTCCACACGACCATGATTTCAATAATGATAATTGAATCTTTCCAAACAAACAATAAATATTTACAAAAGGTATTTATTACAAATACATTTGTCTTAATGCTTACTTGAGTCATAATTATGTGAATTATAATTTGGTATTATTCTATATTATTAAATAAAATGCTTCGAAGGAAAACGACTCCTAAATAGATCATTTCAACCCAATAATGCCGATAAATGATGTCTAATAAATTCAACAAGTTCGTTAATGAGCACATAATAAACGAATAGCAGTAGGAATTAGTGTTCAACTACTCATGTGCACTCAAGCGTGATGAGCTAAAATAATAATCGATCAAAACACAGCTTACCAATAGATTCTTTAATTCCAATAAAAACAAAAAGAAAAAATACTTTCTGTAAGAAAAATTGAAAATAAACTTAGATTAAAATTTTTAGTTGAGGCGGAGATTGTCAAAATAATTCAAAAAATCCATAACAGGAAGTAAGTAGCTTCAAAGTAGAAGTGTAAGGACAGTAAATCTATCAACGAGATACGAATAAACACTCACCCCTTCGAAATCAATGAGGAGAAAAATATCATACAGTCCATCTCCTTGGGGCCATTCCAAGGTTTATTGGAGCCAAATAGATGATATCATTGAGGAGGCACATAAAGTTAGCTCTAAGCCAATGAGGATTAATAGAAATCTAATGACTGCAACTGACAAAATTAAATTGGTTTAGGATACATATAAATTTCAGAAATAATAAATAATAGATAAGATCATTCAGAAGGATGTTGATAATTACTTTAAGTTTTAAGGCGCTGTTGGAAATCAAATCAATCCTGAAGAAAAGAAGAAGTTTTTTGAAGAAATCAAAATGAAAGAATTGACCAATTTTGACAAATATAATATTAACTTTCTTAGTTATATGAAGCAAAAGACACACACTAATATCGAAAAATCCATTTATAACGAAAAAATAAGGCAAAAGCAAAATTTCGTTTAAAAATTTCAACAGTTTATTTTAACTTAATTCAAGTTTTCATAAGAGGCGAAGAGAAGATTATAAAAGATATTCAAAGCGATTGAAATGGAATACAAAAGACTGTAGAAAAACAAAAAAGTTAGCGAAAGAATAGTAAAATGATAAAATACTTTACTCCTATGTAATAATAAGCATATGGATTTGTATCATTCAATATATTTCACAGTCTTTTTCTTTGGCATTCTTCTGATTGCGTTCGTTAATCTTGTTGTTGGTGGTTGCTCCTGGAGTCTTGTAAACAGGTTCGACCTTCTTTGTCTCGGGCTTTTTCTCAACCACTGGCGACTTAATGGCTGCGGATTTTTGTTCTTGCTTTGGGCTCACGTTTATTGGACTTGGCGATGTTTGGAATGGGGTTGTGTTTAGCTTTTGCAAGTCCTATCTTTTAGCCTTTTCAACATCGGGCACGGTTGCAGGAGTGCTTTAAGATTTATTTTGTTTACTTTTCTTTTATTACTCAATGATCTCACATCCATAAACTTTGAAAGTAATCTTCATAAGTGTTTATTTACCTTTGCTGTTGTCAAAAAATTTAAAAGATTTTCTGTTACCTTTTAGAATTTATGCAGTTGCTTATAATTGAAATGAGGGTTAGCAGTCCTTTCAGGGATCTAAATAATAAAATAAATACGATTTCTGTTTTGAACTGTTGTTTGTCGGTTTAATTGGTCCTAATTTTATACTGCACATATATATCCTTATAGTTAATTGGGATCTTTGCTTCCTTGATGAGAATCAGATAGTAGAGAGGCTTGTCGATCAGCTACTCAGGCTAGAACTAAATCTATTATTAGTCCATCTCTTCGCAGAGATTTCTTGTACCTGTCTCGTCAGTTGGGATCAAATTCACTGTCAGCTATCCACAATGCTCGTCTTCACCGATTATTGGAAGAGTTGCTGGGTTATCGAACATATATGCAAGAGCTTTTGTTGTCAAAAATCCTCTTCCGATCAAAGTAGGCTGTTGAGGGTCCCAAAAGGGATCGTTGGTTTGGTCCAGCTAAGGAATCTTCCCTGTCTCAAAATACTGTTAGGAGAGGTCTTTAATGATATAGTAACGGTTCGATAGTGTGTCCACATCCCACCAGTAACTGTAGCCAGCTTACTTGTTGACAACTTTGATAAGGATTGTTCTTTTCTTCATCTCAAAGTCCTACTCTTCTTCTTCCTCATTCTATAGCATCATCTTCACACTCATCGATATGTTCTTCTTGAATTATTTAGCAATAAGGTTTAGCTAAATGCACTTGGGTAAAGTTTTAAGGAGTTTTCGTTAAAAGTAATATTTTTCTTTAGTTTTTTCCTTTTGCTGAGTTTCACTGTCCACCATCTTTCTTTTTTTGCTCTCAATTTACTTTTGCTTTTCGAATATTTTTGCCTATTCCTCTCTTATCCTCTTTTACAACTCCACTTTTTCCTCTTCCTTTTGCATTTATATCTTTTTGCGAAGCTCCTCGCTCTATTGCAGATTTCTAAGGAGTTCTTTGAGCTATTATTCCTTTTGCTTCAATAGTAAATCGGTTTCTTACTTTAGCTTTCTTTCTTTTTACTAGTTTGCTTCTTTTTATAAGGATTCTTTTTTTAAGTAAAGTTAGTTTTGAGCGAACTCCCAATCAATGGTCTTTTAGTCGATTTCTTCTCTAGGTTTGGTCTAAGGAAGAATGGTCAAGAAAATGTTATTGGTTCCAAAGCTAACTCTGTCTAAATGGTAGATTTTTTCCTTGATCGAGACAAGGTTCCCGTTCAAGTAGCACCCTGAGTCTTCGCCTTATCCGATTAAAGGAATTAAGAAGAATTCTCCTTCTTCCCGAACGACCACAGCGTGGATCTTCCTAATTCCCATACCTCCAATTTCAATATCGTTTACTGGCAGGGCTCCTCTCTTTCCAACTTTTGTTTCTTGTTGGTCAATTGAGTACTTGACCTTTAGAGAAAGTTGAGGGTCTTGGTTCAGATTGGATAAGTGAGGCTTTTTAATATCTATCTTTCGATAATCGTCATCTTCGTGCTAAATCTCCATTTTTTTCTTTTCGATTGGTGTCTTCTAATAATCATTCAAAAGCTTAAGATTAGCTTCAGCTTAGTTTTTTAGCTAAAGTTGTTCAGGAGTAATTGATAGTTTTTTGAACATTTCCTCCATCTTTTGTAGTTTTTCCCTTAACTAATCTTTCTCTGCAGTAAGTGTTCTTATGAGTTTATCTGTTTCGCTTTCATTAACCACAGCCTTGTTTTGAATTTTCTTGGCCTGATCTGCATACCTGAGGGTTGAAAGTGTTTATTCATAGTTGTCATTTGCTGGCGAAAGGGCACAGATCATCAAAGTCTTAGAGTTTCCTCCCAAAGCATTTTGGAGGATTCTTGTTAAGCAAGAGTCTCTGTAGGGAACAACAACTTTCCCTTTTCCTAAGGCTTTATCAGCCAATGCACTAATAACCAAACCAAGGACAGATAAACTCTTGTTAATGCCTGCGGCTTCTTTTAACCTGTCTCCAGTTGCACCAGTTTTACCAACTTTCTCACTACCTGCCAAATCCACCAAATGGATAACCGAAAGCTTTTAACGTTTTTTGTTGTTTTATCCAATTTCTGTTTGCTTGAACTCAATCGATATAATAGTGTGGGCGCGACTTGAGCTTGCATTCATTTCGGTGGCGGCGATGGACCTGTTTCTGCTTCCCTCCTCCATCTTCTTCTCAATGAGGTCGTAGGTGTCCACGTAGTGCTTGGACATTCCCTCGACGTAGATTCCCAAGGTTTTGTGCTCACGAATCTTGTGTCCCTCTTTTGGCCTCTTAGAGATAGGGATAAGTAAGTCCTGCACTTTTTCGTTGTAGATTTCCATCATGGAAACAAGCACTTCGTATTCCTTATTTGGGTTGTCATTCTTTGCAATCCTATTGAAAATTTCTTCGCAAGATATGGGAACGATTCCCTTCGTAAATGAAGAATTACCTTGTTCGCTCCGTAGCCGACCATAGAGTAAGACTTTCCTGAGCCTGTCTGTCCGTAGGCGAACAGGCAGCAATGATATCCCTCCCAAGCATTGTTGAGGATTTACACTCCGACCTTCTCGAAAACGCACTGTTGATCAGCATATTTATCGCCTTAGGGACTAACTCAAATAATGCTTACGTGAAATATCCCGATTCTTCCACAATGAATTGGTCGTGGGACCAGAAAGAATAATCGAAAGTGAAGTCGCGGTACTTTTCAGGGGCGTCGGAATCGTAAAGACGCGTCATGTTACCGATCATATCCACGCAGAGTCTGCAGTTGAGGGACTGTTCTCTTTGATTAAAGGGGCGTACTCGAACTCCAACCTTAACACTCATTTAAAAATATAAATATAAAGGGCATAAACATATAGTTTATCATGAGAACCTTTCTATTTGTTGCCTCAAACCTATATATTTTAGATAGTCAGTCCATTAAAAATTGTTGACCTTTGGAAATTGTTTATTGATATAGATTAAAGAATATTAAAGTCATATAATGTTTTCTTAATATC
>JACCDV010462796.1_pt1 | contig 12199 bp, 12 predicted proteins | sample 7446131 | NCBI WGS metagenome assembly JACCDV01 (sample SAMN15323448, study PRJNA562643) | freshwater metagenome | isolation source: river surface water | place: USA:Blue River Watershed | collected 2017-08-17
CATATTTATTAATTTAGCAAAGGATAACAGAAGTTAGCAGAAGCAACAGTTTGGGTCACCATTGTCAGTGTGGTCCTAGCACTATCATTCTATTTTCAGAGCAATAAAAGGAATGATTGGTTTATATTAATCAAGATCTTCGTAGCCTTATTTTTCGTAGTAATAGGGCACAAATTCTTCTGTAAAAAGAAAATATAGCAGCGATAAACTGAAAAATATTTGATGAAAAAGCCATAAAGAAAAACGTGATAAATTTAGAAAATTATTAAACACTTAATTCATATTAATTATTGGGAGAATAAAACGCAACAGAATTCAATTCTTTGATACGGAGAAACTACCACAAAAACTATAAACGTTCTAATACATTAGTTAGAAAAAGAAGGTTCTGAAATGATATATTTGCTGTATTCTAGGAAGGTCTTAAATTTGAAATAAAAATATATTGGTGAAGGGTAATAATGATGTAAATAATCCTAACTTAATTCCCATTTGGCTATGACATCTAATCCCATCAGATTATTTATTGGAATTGTTGATGCCATCGCAATCCAAAATAGCGCAGGAGGTTCAAATGGCCCCTCTCATCAAAGATATCCTGATTGGAAACAATGGACGCAAACTAGTCTCAGCCACCGTCCTCCTCATCATCGGCTTCTTGATCCATATCAAAAACAAAAAGCCAGAGTATGAGCCTGTCCGTGAGAAGCTCCAAGAGAAAGGTGACTCAAAGAAGAAGAAGGTAAACTTAGCATTACATAGGGAGGAAAAGGCAACGTGGACGCAATATTTATCTCAAGAATAAAGAAGTTAGTGAAGATAGTTATTCCAAGCTGGAACTCTCCCTAAGTCTTAGACCTCTTTTTGTTGACAGTCTTCCTTGTGATGAGAACATTTTTGAGTGTCTACATGGCAACAGTTAACGGACGTATTGTGCAGGCCATTATTGAGAAAAACCTTTCTCTCTTTATCCAGCGAGTAAAGTATCAGTAATTCAGATTATTGGATTAGGCTTGATTGCAATTCCTGCATCATTCGTCAACTCCTTCCTCGATTTCCTCAACCGCAAACTCGCCCTCAGGTTTAAAAGGAGATTAACTGACTACTTCCATAAGTCATATCTAAGGGATATGATTTTCTATCAGCTTGGAAATCTAGATAGCCGTATTAGTAATCCTGATCAAAGGTTAACTGCAGATATTGAAAAATGGTCCCATTCTCTTTCCACCATCTATGCTAATTTTACTAAACCCACTCTCGATATAATCCTTTTCTCGAGAAAGTTGGCAAACGTTATGGGATGGATTGGGCCAGGTGCAGTTATTCTTTGGTATCTTTTTTCCGGAATGATTTTGAAGTTTGTTTCCCCTTCCTTCGGAAAATTGATTGCAGGATAGCAAAGATTGGAAGGAGAATATCGAGCATCACAAACTGATTTAGTGCATCACGCCTAAGAAATCGCCTTCTTCAGAGGAAACGAATGGTAGAAGACCAGAATAAACAATATTTTTCATGTACTAATAAACTAAGTTAGAAATTCATAAAGCACAGCGAAAACATCATGAACAAAAAGCTATTCATTGGAGTCTTCGATGGATTGCTTGTCAAGTATGGAGCATTTATGGTTGGGTACGGAGTCCTCGGCATTCCTGTCTTTGGCTCCAAATCAGAAGAGTACATGAACAAAGTAGGCACAGATGCCAGTCTAATGACCAAGGATTACATTAGAAATTCTTCATTGCTTATCAACTTGGCGAAGGCCATCGGAAAATTAGTTATTTCATACAAATAAATCCAACACTTGGCAGGCTACACCACTCTCATCTATGAAATGAAGGAAGTTCTTGCAGACCTAGATAAGGGAAAGTTCATCAGAACTCAGGTGGTCGATAAGCATGTTGTGCAAAAAGAAGACAACATTAACTCCATTAATATTGGAAAGACTGAGGAGACTGAGGACTACATTGTTCTCGATAAAGTCCCTATTATTTCTCCTAACGGGGATGTGTTGGTTAAGGAAATTTCGTTTGAAATTTATAGAGGAATGAACACAGTCATTACTGGACCAAATGGATGTGGCAAAAGCTCTCTCTTCAGAATCCTTAGTGGACTATGGCCGTTGGCTGGAGGAGTTCTTAAGAGACCGCATATGGATAAGCTCTTCTATATTCCTCAGAGACCATATCTTCCCCCAGGAACCCTAAGGGATCAAATCATTTATCCCCATTCCCAGGAAAGAATAACCCACACTGATGAAGAAATCCGTCAGCTGCTTCGATGGGTGCGTTTAGACTACATAGAGGAGAGATAAAAGGGTTTTGACTCGGTAAATGATTGGAACGATGTTCTTTCTGGAGGTGAGAAACAAAGAATCGCCATGGCAAGACTTTTCTACCACAAACCACTTTTCGCCATATTGGATGAGTGCACAAGCGCCATGAGCATGGATGTGGAGGCTGAGCTTTATTTGAAAGCTAAGTAACTCCAAATAACTTTGTTTACAGTTTCCCATCGAAGCAGTTTATTCAAGTACCACGAATATATGATTGCTTATGATGGCCACGGAAACTATGAAATTAAAAAGTTGACACACTCATGATTATCTGTCAATTATTTAGAGGAATAATATCTGTTTTCGATTTTTATATGAATATCTTTACAAAGCATCAAAAAGCATAATAATTTATGAATTTTCATACTAAATGCTCAATTAATCCGACTCAACGACATCAACATCAACATAATAATAATCACAATCATAATCCTAAGTTGATAAGCGGCGTCGTGATTTGCTGGACTTCCTTGCTAGACTCATGTAAAGGGTTGACAGAAATATCGCTAAAAGAACTGAGTAATCTGAAAGATATGCCGCACTTTTTCTTGAAAATTCTAAAGGCATTCGAGAACTGATCCATTAATCTTAGCAGATTAGAGAACGAATTAAGGGCAACTAAGTATTAATTACAGAATTTAAAGATAAGCCTTTCGTTGATAACTAAGAAGCACAATAAGATTAGCACCTGCACTAAAAGATCCCTTAATAACCCATAGGTTCAACTCAAGAGAGCAAACAAGTTATTGATAGCAGTGGTATTGTAGAATAAGATTAATGATTTATTTCTATACCTTTTGTAAAATTGTTATGTACATTAAGGATATTATCTAAGTCACATAATAATACACACAAAATTTTCATAATCTCAGTAAAAATGAAAATGAAAATAAAAAAAGTATAATCATTAAAATAGGAAAAAAGAAGCAAAATAAGTAAAAGAAACATTTTAAGTGCGCTTGATTTTCCTTTCATTTGAATGTTCCTGTTAAATGAGAATTACACTTAATCAGACTTTCCTATTAATTGATTAAAAGCTGATTCTCAATCAATTAGATTCTTTTGAATTACTTTCCTCTTTTATCAATATTCTTATTAGATTTTTCCTCCAGATAAAAATTCCTTATTATCTATCTCTTATTCATCAAATTTTACTATTTATATGGATATTGAAAAGAGCAGATTTGGTTTTATTTAGGTTATGTAATTGACTGCTTACTGGCCGACCATTACTACCTACTCATATCATAGATGATAAATTTTTTAATAGAGTGGGCCCTGGATTTCATTGAAAACAATGACTACTATTGTTTTCTACAGTCTTTTTACTTGGAGAGAGATATGCCTTTCCTCTTTGTCTTCAGTATTGTACTAGGATTATTGCTATCTATTAACTCGCTGGTTTGGCACTTGTGCTTTATGGTCAAACGCATCTGTTGGTAGAACTCTTTGATAATTATATTTTATTTTTAATCATGAAATTAAGTATCTATCAAAGCCTAGTCCTTCTATTGATCGTGGGCGCAGCCATAGCCCAACCCTAACCCACGCATCTATCTTACTTCGTCGAGTATGAAGTCGAGCAGGAAGACGATTATATCCAAGTTTAATTATAGATTTAATCGCAATCAAGATCACTGGTTTAAGCGCTCAACATTGCCAAAGCCACTGCTTCAGAAGTCACCACTCTAGCCAATAACTACTGTAAATAGCATGCGAAAAAATCAAAGGGAGACTGCAAGGAAGCTGTCGAAGTAATTCATTTTTAAAGAAGATCAGTTAGTTCTAAATTGAGCCCAAGTACCAAATGGTTAGAAAGGAGGCCACCTTTTCAAGTAAATCTGAATTAAGCAAGCTTTCGTCGTCAAGCACGACGTCACTATCAATGTCTATCACACCTAAGCCATCGGATATCTTATCGATTCTTTCCTTAAATATCCAGACCTAACTCTAAGTAAATTCGAATGGCTTGCTTTGAACGTATTCCATTTAGTATCAAAGGAAGTTGACTCAGAAGAGGCAGCAATCAAAGAAGGACTTGAGCAAGGAGAAGGACTTTGCGAACAAGTTGGTCTTACTTTGGGGAGAGTAATCAGCATTGAAGAGATAAATGATGAAGATGACAACGCTCCAGCCTAAGAGGAGGGAGATGAGTAGGAGGATGAAGAGTAATAGCCTGAAATAGTTATGTACAAATTTTAAGTTGAATGCGTTGCAAAGAAGCCAAAAGTAAAGTGATTAATGCTATATAATACATCCTCATATCCATAGAAATTAGATCATTTTCCTGATTCCTTGAATGCCTGAGCAGCTTCTCTTCTCTTGTTTTTCTTGGATGTCACTGCTTCAGTCTAAAACTTGTGATCTTGCCTTTGTGACATCTCAGTGAACTCTCTCTTTGCGTATCCAGTGTAGTTCTGCCTAGGCCTGTAGATGTTGTTCTCGGAGTCAGCAAGGAACTCAACCCAATGAGCAATCCATCCGGCAACACGAGGAATGGTAAATAGGACAGGGAACATATCAGTGGGGAATCCCATAGCGCGATAGATAAGGCCACTGTAGAAGTCGACATTAGGATAGAGCTTGCGGGTAATGCTAAATAGTCAAATTAGTACAAGTATTAGTCCGAAAGAGCAATCTTTTCAAGCTCAATGGCGATTTCAATCAAAGGCTATTTGCCACAGATTTCGAAAACTTCAAAAGCGATCTACATAAAAAATCGGTTACTTTCTTTACAATTTTGGCTCTTGGATCATAGTTTTTGTAGACTCGATGTCCAAAACCGAAAAGAACTCGATTTTTGTTCTTGACTTCATTGATAAACTTAGGAATATTTTCTTTAGTTCCGATGGCTTAAAGCATTCTAATGACAGCCTCATTGGCACCTCCATGCTTGGGTCCATAGAGTGCTCCAGCAGCCATGGCAATAGCTGTATAGACATCAACTCCTGAGCTGGTGATGTGTCTAATGAATGAGGTTGAGCAGTTCATTTAATGCTCAGCGTGTAAGATGAACAAAACCTCAAGTGCTCTTGATAGCTTAGGGTGGGGCTTGAAGGTATGCTCATTAAGCCTGTCCATCATGAACAAGAAGTTCTCAACGTATCCCAGTGTTTCACTTGGAACATTGTATTCTCTTCCGATTCTGTGCCTATAGGAGTTAGCAGCGATAGTTGGCACAACACCCAACAAACGATAGATTTGTTTATTTCTTGACTGGATGTTCTTGTAGATTGATTCTCCAACTAGAGCGGGATTAGCATCAGGCTTTACAGTGGAGAATGCAGAGATGGTGGATATCAAAATACCCATAGGGTGAGCATCATAGCGGAATGATTTCATTTGGGTAGATACATCAGTATGTAACATTGAGTGGGTGAGCACCCTAAAGTAAACAGATAGAGTACTTCTATGAAAAATGGTTGAGCTGATTTTTGGAGGGGAGCTCTCCGTAGATCAAGAGGAAGGCTACTTCTAGGAAGGTTGATTTTTCAGCCAGTTGCTCGATGGGGATGCCTCTGTATTCGAGCACTCCTTTGTCTCCGTCGATATAGCTGATCCTGGATGTGTTGCAGATGGTGTCCATGTATCCTGGGTCATAGAGTCTTAAGGGCTCTTCAACCTTGTCGACGATCTTGCCAACATCCTTGGAGTTAATGAAGTAGCAATCTTTGCTTTACTTGACGCTAATCTAGTAGGATTTGCCAGTTCTATTGTCAGTCACCTTGAGGCGGTCACCCTCCATGACGGCAATGTCCTCCTTAATGAGTGCAGACTGAATGCTTTGCAGTCTCTGCATTGACTAATATCTTTAAAATCTAATATGACATCAAACCTTATATTCATAGAACATATAACCCATTATATCCAATAAATCTTATTTGCATTCACGCCCTGTCTATACTAATTAAAATAACTGACATTTCTATGCGACAATATAAATCAAAGGGATTCATCAGGAATTGAATCTAATAATTGAGATTATTCTTTTATGATTTGCTACACTTGCTTTTGCTATTGAGAAATCTAATTGTTAGTCTGCATCAGGGGTACGCTTTACTGGTTCTGAGTTGTAGTGGTTTAAGGCTACTTTTCATTACTTTTTCCTTTGTTTATGTGGTGGAAATAAAAAATACTGATGAGTAATGTAATGCCGTAAATGAAATACTTTACATAGTCATGTTCCTTGTGCTGACTATCAACCCCAACATCTGCTCTCGAGTGTTTAGCCTCGCCCTTACTAACTATAGCTAACTACTATGGGGCTTCTTTCTTCGGCTCGTCTGATTTGGTGTGCTCAACTTGTATCCCTTCATCGGGTTTAGGCTATGTTGTCTTATCCTCAGCGGGAACTTACTAATTTTGCTGATTATTAGTGCTTGCTTGCTCGATTTTTATTTATGATTTTATTTATTCTTAAGGTGTATTAGTTAGGCTACTTTGGTCATTCGAAGCTATGCTCGATGGATTGGATATTTTATTCTTTAGTTATTGGCATGAAGCCTCTATCCTTTCGAAGATGGGTCTGATGACTGGCTCTGGATAGAATCCATGTATCTCTTAATGAAGTCCTCCTTCGCCATTGTGAATGGCAGTATAGGGGAAGGAGGGACTCTTAACATTCTGCATGCAGTGCTGGGGGTACCATGCACAATTAAAGTCATAAATCTGAAAGCACCACTCTTTTTAATGCTTGAGCTTGTCAACCACCTGCTTAAGATAGCGACAGAACCCACAATTGGGCGAAAAATACTTGACAATCTTAAAGGTAGTTTTATCATTGATGACGAGTTGTTGAAATTCTTGTTCGTTAATAAGGTGAGAATCGGGCATGAACCACTCCTAGCAAAGAGTGGAGGTGCAAAGAGCCATTAATATGAGGAATTGAGGTAAAGATATCATGTAGTGCCTGATATTAATTAATAATTATCATTAGAAATGAGGTTTAAATAGATTCATGATCATTGCTCTCCAACTGGGACTTTTCCCTTCACCACTTGCTTGGCTTTTCCCTCCTTCTTAACGTCCACTGCCTTCTCAGTTGCATAGATTTGGATGTGGGCTTGGGATGAGAGATAAGGACCGATACGACCGTGGGCTCTGTAAGTACGACGACGTCCCTTGGCTGCTCTATCGACTTGAACGTGGTCGATGGTGAGGTTTTTTAAATTCTTGGCGTTGGCGTTGGACTCAAGGTTGTTGACTAATCCCAAGACAACCTTGACTGACTTTTCAGGCCATCTACCGAGGGTCTTTCCGAACTAGGCGGCTTGTCCTGTTCTACCGATACCTCCGTAGTATTTGGTGTAGGGGATACATCTTCTATGGGCGAGGACATCCTTGAGGTATTGCTTAGCCTTGGCAATGGTCAATCCCTTGACTGCTTTGGCTGTCTCATAGGTATTCTTGTAATGAATTCTCAGATCTCTTCCTGAGCTTTTGGCGACTACATAAGTGTGATTATACCCTTGGAAGTGGAGGGGTTTCTTGAATAGACTGTTTTACCCATTAAATATTTATTAATTAATTTAATATATTTATATTCTTGAGAATATTCGCTCAAAAGAATATGGGAATCAGGCACTTATTTAACTAAGCATTGCTTCGAATTTCAACTTCTAAGTCGATGTGAATCTTCGGAAAATCAGGAAGAGGTCTCTATTACGGTAGAATGTCCCAGATTAGATATTCAAGAAGCGGACTAAGTCCTCGAGTTCGATGTAGTCTTTCCTTTATAGGTCGATCTTTTGCCAAGAAAATCCCTCTGAAACCAGTGAATTCTTCTAGAACTTATGCTGAATTTTAGTCTTCCAGTGGTTGTCGGCCTCCACATAAGCTAAAGCAAGGGCTTCAAAGCTGCCTTAGAAATTCTGAGCACTGAAGAAAGGATTATGCTCAGATTAATCAACAGTAAAAATCGTCTCACACTCCCTTAGGGAGAATTTCAATCCGACTTTCTCAAGTGCTCTAAGGAGGTGGGCATTTTTTTGAGGTTAGAAAGAAGACTGCAGCCAAATTTTGAGGTTCCTTAAATTCTCATCCAGCTTGACCTGCTCGCAAAATAATTGAACAAGCTTTTTAAGACTCTAACTCTTAATAATTTCATCCTAGCTTTGCAGCTTTTTCCTCCTTAGCTCCATACCTTCGTCAGTCCTCTTCTTGATGGCAACTTCATCAATCTCAATATAAACTTCATTCATATTTTTCTCTTAATTGTTCTCGACACTATCATCAATGCGGACAGTGCTCATCTCAACTTGATTTCTGCTTTCTCCTTCAGAGGGGTGGGGACATTTGGGCTTGACGTTGTCATAGACGCTGCTACTCCTTGAAGGAAGCTATTTAGAGATGGATTATCTGACCCTGTTATTCAAGTCCCCATACTTTTGTTAGTAGGTTGCAGCCCGATTCATATAGCTCTTGAATTTGTAGTCATAAGAAGACGATCGTTGCTCAGCATTCTTAGAAGTGTCACGACTTTACTCATGCCTTTGAGGCTACTTTATCCCTTAAGAGTTTTCACTGTTTAAATTGGCTGTTGATTTATTCTTCAAAGTAAAAGGAGTAAATTCAATATTGAGTTTTCTTTTTTATTTCTCAAACTCTTCAATTTTTTTTTGTATCTTAGATATTTCATCGTTAAGTTTCTTTCCACTTCTCAGCTCATCTCCTTTTTCCCCAAGAGCAAGTGTTGATTTTTTAAATGAATCAATTTGACTCTTTGATCGAGACCCTCTCAATGCTTTTGATTCTAGTTAATATTTACTGAGATAAGTTGGAGTTCTGAGGACAGACTAATTGTTTTTATTTGGGCGAGAGACAGAAGATTACTTAGAGTATGGCTCATATTTGTGGGCTGAGTAGTCCTTAGAGTATTATACTTTATTAACAGAGTAGTCTTTATTCTTATATCTCTAGTAATCAAGGTAGGGCTTTGAGCCGAAACCATCGTATTTGCTCAGTCTTTCATTCTACTGAGAAACAGAAGGGAGTTCCTTAGTTTTATCCTCATAAACATTGTATTTCTCAACCACATCCGAGTTTCTATGCAAGTGGCTATCGTATGACTTCTTAGATTATGATATTTCTTTGCCCTTAATTCCAAAGAAAGCAGATTACTTGTTTGGAGTGACAGTTTCTTATTTTTAGCAAGTGAAGGTAGCTTACTTGTCACAGGCAAACGTAGTATCTTTCAAAAAAGAAGAGTGGTTTGATTCTTTCAAATAAGAAGGAGTATTGTTCTTCAAATATGAGACAGGAGCTAATTCCTTAGAATAGGCTGGCACGCAAGATTCTTTAAGAAAAGAAGCTGTGACTGAATCTTTCATATAGGAAGGTGCAGATGATTCCTTGAGGTATGAAGGTGTGGATGAATCTTTGCCGTATTTGAGATTTTTTTCATTCTCAGATAGCGAAGAGAGAATATGTTTGATTTTGGAATTAATTTTGTCAATATTCTCCACCCTTGGGTCAGCTTCCTTCTTCCCTTAAAACTTGCTCTAATTAAACTGCCCATATTTGTTAGACTTGATGCTGCTCTTCCCATTTATTGAGCTTTTCATATAGTCGTTATTAATGATTGACTCTTTCATTTCCCTAACCTTACTAAAAATAGCCTCCTCCTCCTCTCTGTTGTTGTGAGGGACATAGGCCCCTAACTCATTCTATTTTTCGTTGGATCTGCGGTAATCACGCTCAGCCACTCTCAGGTTGATGAGTTCCTTGCTGTCCATGTCATTTTTAAGTCTGCTCTTCTCGAGCCTGTTGACGGCAAATGATTATTTGAGATGATTGTTGCCGAAGTTAGGAGGGGGTCTTTGTTGATAAATGCTATCGCGAGTTTATTATTTCTGAACCCTGCCCACATCATAGTCCTTACTCTTCTTTAAGCTCTCAATCCTCTCCCTTCTTGAAGGAGTATCATACTTCTTCTTGATCTCCTCTATTCGAAGATTGGCCTCACTGGTCTTCAACTATGAGTGACGATATAAATTAGAAAAATCGTTGCTTTTACGAGTCCCGTAAGATTACTCACTTGCAATGTTGGAGAAGCTATAGTTCTTCATCAAGAAATTAACGAACAAATATAATCAATTAATTTTATTTCCCTTAACTTAACCAATCACTCATCCAAGGCAAACACCCAAATAATTTATAAGTAATCACTTTTGTGAAATATTATCATCCTAGCTTAATTGACCTAAAAGGATTGCTTCCTAGCATCACACTGCTGCGATACTGAGTGATATGATCTTGGCGTACAGCCTGTTTGCTTCGAATGCATTTTAGTTCGTCTAAGATGTTGATGGAATGATTGGGATGGTTGGGTTTTTCCATTTGATCGATAAGGCTAATAGTTTCTTCATTTACTCTAATTCCATTTTCTATGAATGTATAACAATCATCGTTATTGAAGTTATGCCCGATAATATCCTCCACTTTATGTGGGAATTTATCTTACACGATGATCCTTAGTTCCTGCTTTACAAGGTTGTTGATGAAATTCATGCACTCCTCAACATTATCTTCGTAATTGCTGCTTTCGATTGCCATCATGATGTTGAAAAATTTATCAAGAGATCCTGCATATTCAGCTAGAACCTACTTCATATCAAGGCTCTCATTGGAATCCAAGCGAGTGAGATGCACAGATTTGATTTCGACTAAGAGTTTATTGAGTTATTCCTCTTGATTGCTTTTCTCCTCCTTGAGGCGTTGGTGCTCCAAAACTAGAAAAGTGCGTATCTCGCCTAACTTCCTTTGAGCCTACAGTATTATCTTCCCAAAAGCGAGGTCGACTTTCTCAGTAATCTCATAAAAGGCACGATCGATGATTTGCAAGTGAGTGTCCTTTTCAGCAGTGAATCGCTCAAAATATTGGGCGCATTGGGCAGTGAGCTGGATCAGCTTCTCCTGCCCCTATCTCTCAGCCTTTTATTCACAAGTGCCATCATGGCTGACGGTGGGTATGTTGCTCAGCTCCTCCTACATCCAATCAAGCGTACTCCGAAGTGCCTGGGCTGTGAGTTCTTCAGTTTTAAGTATCGTTTGGCGCTGTTAGATGCCTCTTGATGCATATTTTCTTTGTTGGAATTGAATAATTTTGACATTCGTTAATTATATAACTAATCTATCCAAAATAAACACTATTCTATAAATATAATTAGTCCTCATTTGAAGCCAAGTTTTAGTTTTCTTCTGAAGTTGAAGCAAATACTAATATTGATACATTAGATGAATACAATTTCAATACGATATTTCAGGATTTCCTCCTCATTTCTTTTCCTAAACTTTGGGCGGAAATGAGACCGATTTAGGATCAGAACAGATGAGACATTCCTCGCTTTCCAAAGGATTCAAATGTTTACAAGTTCTACAACGCCATTTATCACTGTCTGTATTATGACCGATTTTAACTCCACCCTTTGTTGGCATTTTGTATTCAGCTTACTTTTTTTATTCAGTCTTCACTTCTGTCTTCTTCTGATTCTTAGGACGAAGCAGTTGGGTGCCGTTGCTATTGGTTGCTGTCTTTTTGGACATATTTAAATAATTGATAAATTTACTCAGAGATGGATAAACATTATAATTAGGTGAATGCTAAACCCGATAAAGCACTTGGCTGGGAAGCTCAACCACCTCCACTTGCCGCAGACAAGATATCTAAGAATAATCGAACTCGCCAATTCAGTGCGTCCCTCTCAGCAAACGCAGGACTATCAACAAGCAACTGTTGATGAAATCCTTGCCCTTAAGTCGGATACAGATCATCTCGATCCAAGAGCCTACCATAAGTTCGAATTCGATCTGCAAGTGCATACTAATTCGTCGGTCTATGCCCTTCCGTCCACTATCTTCGATGATCTC
>JACCDV010855594.1_pt1 | contig 12199 bp, 15 predicted proteins | sample 7446131 | NCBI WGS metagenome assembly JACCDV01 (sample SAMN15323448, study PRJNA562643) | freshwater metagenome | isolation source: river surface water | place: USA:Blue River Watershed | collected 2017-08-17
CCTCGTCACTCCCACAGAACTCAACATCATCCAGGAGGCCAAAGAAATCGTGTAGGAGTAGCCAGAGAAGTAACACAATTTTGGACTTTAGTTCCTCATCAGGGAGCTATAGAAAATATAAAAAGTAGGACTTTGCTCATGATATCGCATTCATAATTATAACTTATATTCAAACATGAACAACCTCTATAACAACATAGAGGGGCACCACCCCAGCCTTTCCTCCGAACAGCTTGAACAGGTCAAGCAAGTCGACCAGTACCTTGCTGCTAACCGCGTCCATTAAATTCTGAATGTATTGGCAGTGATATGAAGGAAGCCTTGGCCAAGCTCGTGGAGACTCGGCCCGAGAAGGTGAAGGAGGGATTAGTAAGTATTTTGAAGGGGATGAAGGAGAAGCAGGCGTTCTTCAAGAAGAGTGACTTCTAAAGCATGTTCTAATCCTACGATTTCTTCTCCTCGAAGGGGGGAAACCAAGTGCCTTACACCAGCCTCATGCAGGCCCTATCCAAACTCAACATTGACTACACCAAATAGTAATTCCTGCAGGCCTACCCTCAGTTCAAGCTGGACCGAGCAGTCAAAAAGCTGGATTTCATCAATATAATGGAGAACTAGTACAAGAAGAAGGTTAAGCTTTGATTCGCTTTGCTCATTCCAACTTACTATTATAATACTATACAATACAACTTCATTGTAGACAAATAGTTTTATCAATTAAGATAGACGTTTTCAGCGGAGATCAATCAAACGCTCACCTTTTCCCTTGCAGTCTAGACTGGCTAGTTGAGTCTGATGCGTAAATAAGTGAGCTGATGTAATCCACGATTATAATTATTAGGACAATCATAATCAGGAATGCTCAGGAGAAACATGCAATACGTGCAGCCAAACCCTTAGACTCCCCTCAAGAACCACAAGAAGAGCACATCCAACTCCACCGACTAGTCAGCGGATGGCTCAGTGGACATCAAGGTGGACAAGGAGAAGTCCCAACTCTGCAAGAGATTCATGGAAAACGGGTACTGTCCCTACGAGAAGCGATGCAAGTTTGCCCACGGCTCCCACGAACTCAGGAAGAACGACCAACTCAACTCCAAATACAAAACCAAATAGTGTGGGAGCTTCAAGCACAACCACTTCTGCGTTTACGGAGACCGCTGCAACTTCATACACGTGACCAGCACTGCAAGGGAGAGGGAAGAGAGGGAGGAAGAGTTGTCCTTTGGGTAGGTTGAGATGGAATTGATCAGAATGTCCCACCTCAAGCAGTCAAGGCTGCTCCACAAACTACAATGAACCACCCCACATGATATTAGTACATTTATGCCCGCAAATATATCCACGCTTTGCTTTGAATCCGTTCAAAAATATACTGTTGCATATCCTAGGTTATATTCGGACTTCAGTACTCGCAAATATTCATCCAATCCCACTTTCAAACTCCAACAATAACTCACTGCAAGCGTATATAAATCATTCACAAGTGAGGCAATGATAAAACTGTCAATATTCCTTTAATAATTTCAGCTGAGTATATGTAATATAAATGTTGATAATGTTTAAAGGTATGCCAAATTTGGGTAAGGCTTACTTTGATTTAAGAGTTGTATTATATTACTCTACTTGGATTCAAGATGATTATCCAAATCAAACGAAGGATTGCCGCGACCTTTAATAAGTTCATCATGGTGCTCACTGTTGCTCTTCTCTTCGAGCCTGTCTTCCATCTTGCAGACTCCCTCTGCGATTGCCTTAGATTCGGAGAGAATTCCACTCTTCCCTAAAAGATACTATAGCTGTACTTGGTCTTCCTTTGTCTTTTCAACTTGATGAGCGCAGTAATGAAAATACCTTTTCGTCACGATTTGATCTATGGGTACTTAGCCCAGACCTTCATCCTCAAATATATCTTCCATCGATTCTTTATGGAGAGGGCGAGAGTCCTTTGGAGCTAAATGGTCTACAATATCCATCAGAACTAAGAGCTAATAGTGAATACAACCCTTTTAGCCCTCATGCTGGTGGGGGTGGCCAAGACGATAAGGGTATTTAAGGTGCAAGGGGAGAGCGAAGCAAAGGGAGGAATGTGTTTACAATCTTGATGTGTGTCACTTTATTAGTAGATAGAAAGCAAATATATCATACCTCCTCCTATCTTTTGAAATCCCATGGCTTTATCTCGTGCTCCCGGCGGACCTCACCTCCCACGCGCCTTGTCTCGCAGCTCTGGCTTCGGAACCCACTAAAGGGACGGTTTATCTTGAATTTTCGAATCACTGCGGATAGTTCCTCGAGACTAGATATTGCATATGTTACAGGCTCTTGTTTATCTTCTTGGGCGAGAGCTCAAAGGATATAAGCCTATTACTAAAACCAAATTTATTGCTTCCCTCATTTTTATCTGAGAAGTATGTTGAAGCATTTGTCCTGCCTATGCACAGCGCTGTCTTTTTCTATTATTGTGGGGGAAACACACATTCGTTCCTCTTAATTTGCATTTTGGAGTTTTTGACTTTGGAACGATGCATTAAAAACTTGTTAGTATTGCTGTTACTACTGCATTTGGAGTACTCCTTAGAGCGTATGATTTCTATCTTTTTGGATGGTTTGGGAGTGGAGGACATTAGCTTGGGGTGGAAGATGATGGAGTCAGTAAAGAGATACTAATCGTAAAGATGGGGAGTGGGGTGGTTGGGTTGTGAGGCCTATTGGAAGAGCTCGGCCAATCTATTGTTTTTTAGTGGAGAAACATCCATCTTCATATTCATTTATTATTAGTGGTTCCCCAATATAATTAAACCCTCAATCAACAGCACACCTTCCCTTTGCCCTACCCACCCTTGCCCTCGCTGGGGTTGGGCTTCAACACTATATTCTCAGATGTGTTCTGCTTGTTGCTCTCAGCACGGATCAGGTTCATTGAGGACGGCTAATTGGCTTTTGATCGGTTGGTTGGCTAGTTTGCTTCAGGGAGCTGTGCTGCGATTTCTTTGAAGAACTCTTGAATATTGACTCCAGTCTTTGCACTTACTTCCTTGAAATTGATGAGGTTTCTTTCTGCCAGTTCTTTGCCCTCGGCTTCAGTAATGTCCCTATCCTCGAGGTCGATTTTGTTGGCCAGGAGGGCAATGATGACCCCGTCTCCCCTTTGGTTCTTGACGTCGTCTATCCACTTCTGGACGCTCTTGAAGGAGGGGCGATTGGTGACATCATAGACGATGATGGCTACGGAAGTATCTCGGATATAGTTGGGTATGAGTGCCTTGAACCTCTCCTGGCCAGCAGTGTCCCACAGCTGCAGGCGGATAGTCTTGTCCTCGAGGAAGATGTTCTGGGAGATGAAGTCGATGCCGATGGTGGGTCGCTATCATAACAGAATGCCTACATGTTCGTTGCCGTCGAAGATGTCGTAGATGAAACGGTTTATGATCGAGGATTTACCCACTGCTTGGTCCCCCAGGAACACGATCTTGTACTTGAGCAGGGGAGGAATCGTCCCCTTCGACAAATTCAAATTACTTATGTTCGTCATCCCTATCAATTATAAAGAAATCGCATCGTCTCAAACCATATACCATACTATACATCATAGAACCCCATCGGATCAAGTAACAGTTATAAGGTCAGACATTATTGGCAACCTTAAAGGCACTCTTTAATATATTTTACTCCCCTCTATCCCATCAGCATAATAAGGTTTTTTCTCCTCATTTTACTATTGTGGCATATCCCTGCTTTTAAATTCAGAATGTAATAATGTAATTGAGACTTTCGAATGCTCAACCCTCAGGCCCTTTTAACAACGCAATCCCCCACCACATCCGCAGACAAAAGCAACCCATATTCACCTATCAGTCCAAGGAAACCCCCAACAATATCTACTATGAGAAAAATCCATATCTCCTGCGCATCAATCCTTCAGAACCAAGAGGGGGGAGGCCTCTCTTCTCGAAAAGCAGGAACGAAAACCTCAGTCGAGAACCCTCCGATCATTCCAGCCATCGTTCCCTCAAAGTAATACGGGTGAATGGACTCAGATAGGCCTAAAAGCCGAAGCTCATTCGAATGCAGGATCAGTATTCTACCCATTCAAGTCGTGCGCATGACCACAATCGAAAACAAGTCCAACGATAAAGCGAACTTGAGGCATAGAACAAACGCCTTAGATAATAAAACGAGGCATTGAAGTAAAAACTGAAAGCAAGCGAGTAAGTCCACCAGAAATAGCTATAAACTCTGAACCAGAAATACAACCAAGTGGTGTAAAGTTACATGTCTTTGGAGAAGAAGGTGTAAAAGAGTGAAGAGGAGTGGAGGGTGTATTTGAAATCCTTATAATAGAACAGCATATGAGGAAGAGGGATTGATGGATGATAATGTATGATGAATGATAAGACAGTGTATGATCAGAATACGATTGTTTTACGAAGTTTGCTCTTTTTGGTCTTCTTTATCTTGTAACTCACATTGGCCACTGGCTTCTACTCCTTCATCTCGTTGTCCCCCTTCTCCCCCACCTACACCTCAATCACCTTCTAGTCCTCAGTAATATCGTATTTGAAATCCTATGTAATCGTCTTATTCGTTCTATTTGCACCTGACCATTCCCTTCCTGAGCCCGGAATGGCGGAGGAGCGTAGGTCAATGATGGGGGCGGGTTTGAACTGTGGGAAGTGTGCTTCGGGGTCTTAGGGGTGAAGGAAGGCATTTTTCTTCTATTTTTCTCTGAAGTCGATGCCTGCGAGTGTGGAGAGATTGTTGTCGAACATCTGTTTATTTTTATCCTTGAGAATGATGTTGTCGACATGGTCCCTCCTCAGTTTCCTGAACCTGCGCATGATCTTTGAACGGAGACTCTTTGCCATGGAATGTTGAAACTATTATAGCCAAGTTATTATACAATCATCACATCAACCTTAGCAAAATGATTATATTAATCACATTATCTAACAACAAGTGTCAGTGTTCTTCTATCGGCTTGAACGCTCAGCTAGAGGACTCTTGTGTCTCTTTGCCAAGGCTAACCTTACAGTTCCCTAGAAGAGCTCAACCACTCCTTCTCTTGTCAGTGCTGAGCACTCGTAATACTTGGAGCTCAGCTACTATTAAAATGCCTTCCTTGCTGTCTCCTTAGCGATGGGGGAGTCTTTTGTGTTCACTACTTATGAGTTGGTGCGAAGATCTATCTTATTCCCGACAAAGGCAGTGACAGCAGTTGTATTGGCCTGCGTTACTTAGGGAAACCACTCTATTATACTATTGTTACCTTTTTCTTAGCATTAATGAAGGTGGAAGGCTCAACCACGGAAAAGATGATGAGAAAGATATCGGCTGATGGGTAGGCGAGGGGTCTCAACCTAGCGTACTCCTACTGTCCAGCTGTGTCCCTGAGTCAGCAATCGCATACCAAAGAGATAAGTTGATAATCGTATTGTCGACTTTGATGGTTCTCGTTGTATTGTCGAACACTGTGGGCACATACTCAGTGGGGAAACTGTTATGGGCATATCTAAATAAACCTTGAAGAACGTGGAGAGGAGACAGGTTTTCCCGACCACTCCGTCACCAACAATCACAAGCTTTAGTGAGATAGGCTCTATGGAAGACATATGTTATAAATGAAAATAGTTTGAATATGTTTAGATAAGGATTTATTTCTATTTCTGCTCATCAGGATAATAGGGAATGCACCACTGTTGTTACATTCAACTCTTTCAAGTTGGGGTACTTTTGGCCCACTCCCACGTACAGGATCGGCTTTGAGGTTGAGTACACAAGGGAAAGGGCAGTTCCGACTTTGTCGTCCACTGTATCGAACTTGGATAAAAGGATGGCGTCGATTTGAGGTTTGAATGTTTCAGTTGATTCCTCTTAGAGAGCTTTATTGAACTTGGTGATCTGATCAACAGCGTCATTGCCAACCAAGGCCTCGCCAATGAAGACAACGAGGTTGGGCTTGTTCATTTTGACCAACCTTGCGAGTTCCTTCATTAGGGGAGTATTGTCCTGCATTCTTCCGGCTGTATCCACCAACACTGCGTCAATATGCTTCCTTGTTGCCTGCATTACATCATCATTACATCCTTTATGGCCTCGTAGGCGATGATCGCAGGCTCCTCCTTGTACCCTCGTGAAAATACGGGGATTTCCAAGTTTCTGCCGTGAGTTTCGATCTGTTCGACTGCTCCAGCTCTAAAATTATCGCATGCAGCAAGCATGACTGAAAGTTTGGCAGTCTTAAGCTTGTATGCCACTTTGGCAAGATTGGTTGACTTACCCACTCCATTCACCCCAACGAATACGATCACATAAGGCTTCAGGTTCTATCTCTCCTTAGTTACTTCAACCACAAGGTCAATCTTTCTCTTGGGGGTCAGTATCTTTCGAAGTGCTTCTTTCATGGCATTCTTAACAGTCTTGTGCACTGAAGTAAAGCTCTTGGTCTTGGTCTACAACAGGGTTGATCCCACTGCATCTGCCACAAGAACGGCGACTTCCTGAGCCACATTTTTTTCCATGAGACTCTGCTTGAAATCATTAAGGACGTCGACAAGATCTTCCTTAGTGATGGTCTTGTCTCCAATGACGTTTTTGAACTTACCTACCCATCTGTTAAGTAAACTGTTCGGCTTGTCTTCCTTTTAGGACTCATCACTATCTAAAATTCCAGCCACATTTTACTCCTTTGCTTAGTTGTACTTATTGCTGATTTGGCTTTATCTTAATGATTATCTCTTCTTGGAGCGATCATAAGTTTCGAGATGTTCCTTTGTATACTTTCCATCAACCCAGTCCCTTTTTTGCTTAGTCTCTTATTCTTTCCTAGGAGATTTCTTTTACTTGCCTTTGCCTTTCTTCTACTGCTGCCTTCGCTCAAAGATCTACCTTGGGGACATTGGCTCATCGTCACTCCTTATTTACCCTTAGGATGATGTTGCACTTCTTATCTCACTTGACTCAGTTTGTTCCACAAGAGAGGACGATTACTGAGTTTAAGGTTTTGTCTCTTATGTCACTGTTGCCCCTTTCTAAGCCTTATCTTTCTTCTTTCCCTTGGACTAATAGGTCGCCATCTTTTTGCTTGTCTCCTTCTCCTCAATGTACTTTTTCCAGGTTTCGAAAGCTTGTTTCCAAAGATCCTCGAAGTTTGGCGCCTCCACCACCAACTTATCTACATTCACGAACAAACATACCTTTCCATACTATTTTGTCATAGACATTCTTCCACTCCATGCTCATGGCCTTCAGCAGCTTCTACGCATACTCCAGCTCGATTTCCTTCCTCCAGGCGATGATGTAGACCAGTCCCAGGATGGCGTCGTACAGGTAGTTTATCTTAAGGTTGTCGATGATGAGCGAGGCCTCCAGGTTCTTGGAGTCGTTGATGAGGTTGACGATATTGGCGAAGAGGGAGAGGTCGATGGGGAACGCAGAAGAGAAGAGGAGCAGTCCTCCCGTTGTGATCACTGCGGCCAACTACAGCATAACTCTTTAACTAATAAACAATATTACCCAAATACACGTAAATTATCATAATTCGCCAATCCACAAAAATAGAGGTTTCCTTCAACCCCAACTATTACCCTTGTTCCCAAACATATCCTTAGCCTGGAGAGAGGGTGGATAAAAAAGTTCCGCATCCGGGGATTGAACCCGGCCCATCAGAGTGAGAGTCTGATATCCTAACCATATAGACTAATGCGGAGAACCTACTAACTCAGCCCATGCCTGCGTTAACTATCACATCTTACAGCATCATACAAACACAAACAACCATCATCTGTTGACGCTTGACGAACGGCGTCCAGATCCAGACTAAAGAATCTACTGCCCTATACGCCTCAGTCGGACATTACTCTCATTCTTTGCCTATTCACGCTTGGGGGTGGGCTTGGGTGGCAGCATCAGTGGTCTCGGGGGAAGCGGGATCGATACGTTTGGCTTTTCCTTCTATGGCTACTTCTTCAAGGGCTGTGGTGAATACTCTGAATATTGAGGAATATACAGTAGGCTTTTCTGGTGCCGCAAGCTGAGTAAACTCTTTCCCTATTGATGTTTTACACTGAGCCTCTGTGCGATTTCCTCTCCTCAGTGTTCTAATAGGTAGCTTTGGGTAGTTTTCCCTTGAGTGCGTTGAGGTTGAAGGGATTGAATTTGATAGTGTTGAGTAAAGGCTAATGATAGTCGTTCTCGTTGTTGAGATTTCCATGACTGTGCCTTAGAGTTGCTGGATGCTTCAGGATCTCATCCGTTGAGGGCCTATCCTTTGGCTTCAGCTTCAGCATAGAATTGACCAGCTCAGACAGATCGGACGAGTAACTGCTCGGGATAGGCTTGAATACGCCTGCCTTGACTTTCTTGTAGAGACTCTGCAGGTCAGTGGCCTTGAATGGCGGCTATAGGGCAGCCATTTCGTATATGACGCAGCCCAGAGACCAAATGTCGCTCTTCATATCATAGGGGAGATCCTGCCAGACCTCAGGACTGGCGTAGTAAGGAGTTCCAGTTTGGGTGTAGGCCAGTCCCTTTTTGAGTACTTTGGAGACGTTAAGGTCTCCCAGCTTGAAGGTGCCCTCCCCACTGATGAAGATATTGGCTGCCTTGAGATCTCGATGCAGTATCTTTTTGTCGTGGAGTGACTTGAGCCCACGAGTGATATCAACCACTGCCTTCCAGATATCAGCTTCCTTGATCTTGGTCCTGGCCTTCAGGTTTTGGTTGATGACCCTCATGAGATCTCCCCCCTCTGCGAATTCCATTACTATACAGAGGTAGCCTGAGAGGTTGTCGTAGAAGGCCTCCTTGAATTTAATGATGTACTCGTCAGTGAGTGAGGCTAGGATCCTTATCTCATTCAGCGCATTTTCTTTTTACTTCTCCTTCATCCCTGTGATACGCACCTTCTTCATCGCGTAGACTGTGTTGTCTAACTTACGCCGCACCTGATAAACCTGTCCGAAAGCCCCTTCCCCAACTTTCTTCAGTACCTCGAAGTTCTTCAAATTCCCCTACTCTCCCTACATATATTATTAACAAACAATCAACTCGCACCCCAACCCTAACACCAACCCCAGCTACTTACATAAACTAGCAATCCATCATTATCATTCTGACCATTTAAATCATATATTTTAAATGTTCAGTCGTTTCAAAGAAGCTATCACCAAGAATACGGAGGAGGATTCTGAGGCTAATCGTAAGAAAAGCGTTGATATCTCCTTCCTGAGTGGGAAGGAGGTTGAGGAATACAGAAAGAACCTTAGCGAAATTGCCAAACACATAAGTGAAATCAGTGACATCACTCTCGATAACAAGGAAAGCATCATCGCCTTCATCAAAGAACAACAAAACTCCAAGAAGTAGAATGCAGGCAGGGAGGAAGAAGAAGAGGAATACACTCTTCCTTAGGACCTCGAAGAAATCAAAGGTCTTATCAAGGACATCCTAGCCAAGCTCAACAAGATACAGATAACTAACGAATAGATCAAGGATAAGGTTAAAGGCATGAGTGGAGTGGAGTCTGCCTAGAAGAGCAAGGAACTAGTTGAGCAAATAAGGAAATACTAAGGAGAGATAAAGACCCTCAGGGCAAGCGAGTAGAACTACAAGTAAATCCTGACAACGTTGAGGCAGCAGACGTAGCTGCTTTCTAAGTAAACCAAAAACCTGCAGGAGAAGTCAATAAAGATGGAGAAGGAACTCAACGAAAAGAGTCAGCTTGTCTTCAACCTCCAGGAAGAAAAGAATGTCCTCCTTTAAATGCGCAACCTATAGACCAAAACAGTCAACCCTGAAGTATAGAACCTAAAGAACCAACTTTCGTAAACTGATAAGAAACTTGCAGTCGAGAGGACCAAACTGGCGCAGAAGGAGAAGGAAATATAGACTCTAAAGAAGAAACTTGAGGAGGATAGGGACAGTTTGGAGAAGATTGCAGACGAACTCAAATAAAAAGAGCTAAAGTCAAAGAAAATCATCGACAAGTACGAACGCTCTAAGACGGAGATCAGAAAATATAGGGAAGAGAAGACAGAGTTCATTAAAAAGCTCAACATAGAAATCGCATCCTTGTCAGATAAGGCGAGGCTTCTATAGACAGAGAATGCTCACCTACAGTCACAGATAAAGACCCTAACATAGCAAAACTAGCATATCTAAGCTCAGCTGAGTAAGACAGAAGGGAAGGGACTTGAGCTCTAATCTTCCCGCGCTTAGCTCAAACAACTCCGTCAAGAACAGCTGTAGACCATGGCGGAGTGCTCCAAGAAAGAAAATTAGAATGCTGCACTCAGGCTACAAGTCGAACAGCTGCAATCAAAGCGCAAGTCTCTCCTTTAAGCACTCGAAAAGCCCATCAACCATTAAATACGTACCTTGGACAAAATCATAAGGGCCCTGTAGAAACTGTACAAAGAGTACATCGAAGTGGTCTTTACCCAAGGAAACATTATCGGCTTCGAAAATAAGATTTCATACATCCTCAGCAATGTCTGCGAAATCAAATAAGATCTAAAGCTTTGATTATTCATAAGTTAGCTGAGATAAATAAAATTAATCAAATATGGGTTTGTGTGGAGTACTTCTTCACTAAATTGTTGAGCTTGTTGCCCTATTCACTCCCTCGCAGATTGTGGCTCAGTCTTATCAGTTTCTGCAGCCTTTCCTTGTTGGGGTTAGTGAAGAGATTGTGCTGAACTGGCATTTTGAAGAAGGAGGAAATGTTGTACCAATACTCCCGTATGGCCTTTTGGGCCATGGCATGGTCAACCTCCCAAAATTTCTATATTTCGCTGGCGAATATGTTAAACTGCTGATTGTATATGTACTCCTCAACGGTGGTCTTGCCCTCCAAGCAATCGATGATAAGCCTGAGACTGATCTGCGTGTCCTTCATGCAGACAGCCATATTGGTCTTAAAGAACTGCGAATACCCTTCTCTCCCCAACTTTTTCCTTTCTTGGTCGAGTCTTTCAACATACTTGTCTATTTCTTGGGGACTGAGATCAATGAAATCCCTATTGGACGAATCAAAGAACCAATACTGTGTCTGTTGTTTGGTTTTGAGTGCAATGAAGCACATCCAGTGGTTGGTGATTGCCAGCATAAAGTTGATCACTAGTGGTCTTTCCCCTTTGTAGTTAATGAAGTAGTTTATGTACTTGTTCAGCTCCCTCTTCTTCTACTCGGACAGCATGAGGTTCTGGTACTGGAACTCCCAGGTGAAGGAAAGCAGTTCAAAGTGAGACTGGTCCCTGAATATTTAGAACTCTTAGAAGTACTCAAGGCAGAGTTTGTTGTAAGTTCTCTAGAAGTCCCCATAGAGGATATCTTCGTGCCTCCAAGGCCATTCATCCTTCAACTTATTGTGCCTCTTGATCTTGAGGAGGAAGTCCTCCATCTTGCGTTTGAAACTCCAAAAGGAGGCGCCGCTGAGGATGTCGTAGTGCGTGTACTCTCCCCTGAGGAGGTTGAGGAAGCAGAGGGTGTTGTAGGTGGAGTGGTAGCCGCAGAGGTTGCCAGTGTGCTGCTGGTAGCTCTAGGCCAAGTGCAGGTTGTAGTTGGGACTGTACTTGTGCTTGATGAGTTGGCTGAGTGGCAGTTTGGGGACCTTGGTGGGTGCCTTGCAGATATCGGCGAGGGAGTTCTCGAGTATCTCATCCCAAAGCTACCCGATTTCCTTGGGGACAATGGTAACAGTGATCTTGGGCATGTTTAAACTATTATATTGATCAATTCTTATTAGGCAGGGAAATATGGCCCACATCCTCAGAAATCATCATATCACATGTGTCCCAAAATGGTCAATAGTTCAAAGAGCTGCCCGCATTGCTCTAGTTCCTTTAGTCTATCCACCGTGCTTAGGAGTTCCTGGAGTCTTCTCAGGTTTTACTCCTAGAGGAGATCATGTTGGATGGGTTCCTAGAAGAAGGCGCCGATGTTGTACCAATAGTCCTTTATGATCCCCTCCACCCTCGCACTGTCCTCCCAGTGGCCGTCCATCTTCAAGGCAAACACACAGAACTGCTGATTGTACGCATACTTTTCCAGAGTGTTCCTCCCCTCAAGGCAGTCAATGATGAGTTTGAGGGTGATTTGTGCATCCCTCATGAAGACTCCCAAGTTCTTCTTATCAAACTACTTGAAGCCCTCCCCCTTGAGCTCTATCCTCTATCGCTCCAGCTGCTCCACATAATCG
>JACCDV010134998.1_pt1 | contig 12195 bp, 18 predicted proteins | sample 7446131 | NCBI WGS metagenome assembly JACCDV01 (sample SAMN15323448, study PRJNA562643) | freshwater metagenome | isolation source: river surface water | place: USA:Blue River Watershed | collected 2017-08-17
AAGCCCCTTCAGTTAGATACACAAAATAAATTGGTAATTTTTGTGCCGGGGCAAGTTGAAGATGACGCTTCGATAAAATTTGGGACTGGGGATATTCATACCAACTTCGCTTTGTTAAGACGTGTTCGTGAATCCCATCCACATGCCTACATTATTTACAAACCCCATCCAGATGTAGTCTCTGGTAATCGTAAAGGGCTTGTCAGCAAGAACAATGCTTTACTCTTTGCTGATCATGTTGAGTTAAAACATTCCGTTCTAGATTGTATTGAAGTATGTGACGAAGTCCATACCATCACTTCACTTACTGGTTTTGATGCTTTGTTGCGCGCTAAAAAAGTGGTGACTTATGGTCAACCTTTTTATGCAGGCTGGGGTTTAACGCAAGATATGTATGAAGCAGGTGTGGCTTTTAAAAGACGCAAGCGTAAGCTTAATATTAATCAATTAGTAGCAGGTGCTTTGATTCATTATCCAGTCTATTGGGATTGGGATTTGAATGGCTACACCACATGTGAGGCTGCTTTACTTCATTTAGTCAAAGAAAGAGATGCATTAAGTGCTAATGGCCAATTAGAGAAGTTGCGTGTTGGTTTTATTCGTCGACAATTACGTAAATTACGTATTTTGATATCAAGTTATTTGGCAAGAGAGATTTAAAGTTGTTAAGACAGGGTTTGCATTATTTTACGGGTAAACGTGTCTTGCTTTTGCAGGGTCCTATTGGTCCATTCTTTTATCGTTTGAACAAAGACCTTACTAATGCGGGGGCAACTGTCTTTAAAATTAACTTCAACGCAGGCGATTGGATATTTTATCCTCGTGGCGGTGATAGTTTTAAAGCAAGTCTTACAGAGTGGCCGTCATGGTTTTCTAATTACATTAAACAGCATTCTATTGATACAGTGATTTTGTTTGGTGATTGTAGGCCTATACATTTTTCAGTCAGAGATATCATTGTAGATTCAGGCATTGAGTTATGTGTATTTGAAGAAGGTTATTGGCGCCCCAATCACATTACCTTTGAACAATATGGTGTAAATGATCATTCGTTGTTGAAAAATAGTGCTCAGTTTTATTCAGATTTCAACAACAACAACAACAACAACAAGTATGAAGTGGTTGATGCTGCTTATTGGCGAATGATTACTTACGGATTTATCTATGCTCTGATGGTGAATCTGGGACGACCTTTATATCGAGAATATAAGCATCATCGGAATATTGGATTTTCACAGTGCTTGCCTTGGATAAGATCTTTTTTTAGATCGTTTCTATATCGCTTTACTGAACGTGGCATGGAACAAAAACTCACCAAAGATTATCAAGGAAAATTCTTTTTAGTGCCGCTTCAAGTTGAAGATGATTATCAGATCACTTTTCATAGCGATATTAATTCAATGAGCGAATTCATTGAATTAACGATGAAGTCATTTGCTAGACATGCCCCATTAGAGGCAGTTCTGGTTTTTAAACATCACTCTATGGATAGAGGACATCGAAACTATCAAAAACTCATCCAAGACTTGGCTGGTAAATATTTCATGAATGATCGTGTCTTTTACATTCATGATCAAAACTTACCACGTTTGTTAGATGCATCGCGGGGTGTGGTTGTTGTGAATAGCACAGTGGGATTGTCAGCGTTAATTCATCACAAACCAGTTAAAGCGCTGGGCCGCGCTATTTATAATTTTGAGGGATTAACCTATCAAGGCAATTTAGATGATTTTTGGAAAATCGCTTCTAGTCATCAACCATCAGAAAAGCTTGTGCAGAATTTTCTTGGTTTTTTAGTAAAAAAAACGCAAGTCAATGGTAGTTTTTATAAACGACTCAAGTCCGCAAAAAATCATACTGGGTTGAAATGGAACTCACCTAGAGCTTAGCTAGCGCCTGCTGCCCAGCTCTTATCTTCTGACGAGCTTTCTCGGCTTTGACTGCCTGCTGTGCTCGCTTAGCTTGATCTTTCATTGATTTGATTCTCGCCTGATCTGGCGTTAAAGGCTTTTGAGGTTTGATGGTTGTTTCTGCAAATTCGTAATAGCGCATGGTAAAGGATCCTTATTGTTTCTATTATTTACCATGCGCTAGTGTTACTTAAGATCTAACCTGCATCGGCAAGCTGATGACATTAGCTAATCCATACATGGCATTTAATTGACCACGTGCTGCTAGTGCGTTCATAGCTTGAACATGTACTTTAGTTGATTGTGTACAGGTCTTACTAATGGGTACTTTTACCCAGCATTCATAAGTATTCAAATTCATTTTAATTCCCCTTATTTCTTAAAGTTGCTACGAAGTGCACCGCTGGCTTGATCAATCTGTTGATCTAGTTCGCCAGCCTCAACGGCTTTCTTCACAAGCTCTAATGTACTTATCAGTTGATCTTTGTCTGCGACTTCAATGCTGGGTTTGCCCTTGGCTAACTCAATCACTTTAGTGCCGTATTTGATCGTGACGCATAGTGAACCTGTATCGCTGTTAAACCACCAAGGACGGATGCGCTTGTTCACAGCAATTGTTTCGCTAGTGCCAGTGTTGATATTTTTGACAGTCTTCATCTTAGTAATATTGAAAGGCTCATTTAAGAACTGGCTTCGGGCAAGCTGGATCTGCTCCCATAACTTATTGCCCAGTTTGTGACGACGTTTCACTACATCTGGCATTTGTTGCGGTTTAACTGCTACGACTAACTTCAATGTATTTAATGTGCTCATGTAATTTCTCCTGTTTGGTTAATGGGCACACATAAAGTTAATGTCACATCGCCGAGATGGACAACCGAAATCTGCCTGATTTCAACATTTTGGTTAAATTGATCCCAAGAAAACACCTCAAAATCCCCAGAAAAATTCTACTTTCAGTTTTAAAGAGATAAATATTTTTGCGAGTTGCTTTGTTACACAGTTGAGTTAGTCGCAAGAAGAAATAAAAAGAAGTTGCTGTTTACTGTCATTGTTACTTGGTTTGTTACTGGTAACTGCTTGTACAAATGAGAAGCTCTCATGCAACTCGTCAACAGTAACAGTCAACAGTGACTCTCTTTTTTCTCTTCTGCGACTTCGACTCCAAGGCGACTAAGCGACTAGCGCAACTTAAAAAATGGAGAACAAAACATGAAAGAACGAGAAATAGCAGTAAGAGGATTTATGAATGAGAAATTTGGCAGCACATACGGCAAAGGGTTATTCCATCGAGCCATCTATAACGGATCTGTTGAAGTCCGTGACCCATACTCAAAATACCTCATTGATCTATTCGAATATGATCGTTGGGAAATCAACGCTCGCGGTGATGAACAGCTAGCTTGGACTAAAAAGCTCGCAAGGGCACAGATCAATCAAGCGCCAGAGGCTTTAGCTTCTTGGATTCAGCACTACGATCCAATTACCAAAACCAAACGACAAGTAAACGGAGTATGTATTTATTTGCCAATGAGCCAAGAGTTATACATTACAGTTGATGATCCAGACAGTGGTGTATCTGAAGAATGGACATTACAGGCCAAGCATTGTTTAAAGACAGGCCCTAACAAACCTATCTTTATCGCGACCAACTTCGACCTAATTTAACGCACTAGCGCATGAGGAATACAAGGCTGCTACATAAATAGCAGCTTTGTCATGATCGGCTGTTTAAAGCTACCTAGCGTTTGTAATAGGCGGTGGATTTGTCCTGTAACAGGACAAATCTGAATTGTCTGGAATTCCGACACTTCAGAAAGGGACTGTCAAAAGAATTGACACTTAGGCTGTGGCAGAAACTAGTGCGCTCTTTTGTTTTGAGTGAGGTAGTTTTACTGAATGTGCTTCGATACCAACATTTAAGCGTGTACGTACCGCACCAAAAATAGCTGCTAGGTTGTCCATGCTTGGATTGCCTTTTTGTGAAAGCATTCTATGTAGGCTTTTGCTTGGTTTTTCTGTTTTTTGCGCAAGCTCTTCAAAGCCAATTGTTGCGTTCACTAAATCTCTAAGGATGAGTCGAGCAGTCTCAGTCTCATTGTTTAAGAATAATGTTGCCGCTTCGTCTAATAGTGCTTGAGCGAATTGCGCATCGCGATTAACTCGCTCTACGATGGTATCTTTAAAATCTCTTGTAAGTGCCATTTCATCTCTCCGTGTCTTGTCTTGTGTAATTCAACTACTTTTGTTTCTGTTTTTTTCTGGCTTTGTATTCAGCGTGTAATTCTTTAGCTAGGTCGATATCTTTTTGTTGTTTTTTCTTCGTTCCGCCACCAAATAAAATGATGAGTTTTTCACCATCTTTAGCTAGATAGATCCGATATCCAGGCCCCCAGTCAAGGACATACTCACCAATCCCATCAAACCATTTGATATTGGAAGTGTTGCCTAGTTCCAGTCTTGCCACCACTACGGTGATCTTAACTGCTGCCTGTGTATCCAAGTCATCAAACCAGTCTTTATAGGGATTGGTTCCGTCTTCCCGGATATATTCTTTAACGTTGATTGCCATGAGTTGATAGTAAATTATATGTTACTATTGTGTCAACAGGTAAGTGACTTTTTCGATGACACCAGACAATTAGTAAAGATTGCGTTATGGGCTCTAAAACACCTTTACAAGCGTCACTACAACTACGCTAAAGCTGGAGTAAGCTTGGGCGACTTAATACCAAGAACATCAGCGCAGTTTGATATGTTTGCCGCAGGGCAATCAACCAGTCGAACGACAAGTCTCATGAGCACCATCGACCGAATTAACAGCAAAATGGGGCGTGAGTCGATTAAGTTAGCCAGTGAAGGCTTTGCTAGGCCATGGAGGATGAAGCAGGGAAATAAAAGCCCTAACTACACGACCAGCTGGGACGGATTGGTTAAAGCGTAAAAAATCATAAAATTCAGTTGATTACCCCTTGAAAATACACTACAACACCCCCATCTTCGATGGGCAAGCTTGAGTATTTTTACATCTTATTGAAATTGTTAACTATTTCATAGCCTGACATGAGGCCTTCATGCTAGGATTGGTGTCATCACGATTGTTGAACCACAACATGTAGTGGTTTTATGATTTTGATGGGCAAAAAAAACCGACAACAGCGTGGGGCTGTTTGTCGGTTCGATCGACTGTTAGTCTTAATCGTCTTCTCAGTCTAACTGAATTTTGTAATTACACAAAATTCAGGTCACTTTTGTCATTTTTATTATTTGAAGCAAGCAGTACATAGGAAATGATTCCTATGTGCTAATTCAATGAACTTTTAATTTAGACAGAGGTAATAATGATAGTAATTAATCAATCTAAAATTTCCAAAATAGAAACTCATCTTCCGAATAGCTATCACAATAAAAAGCTAATTGTTGGTGTAATGGAAAATCAGGCTACAGCATCAAAAATTGTCGCTTCGGGATTAGCATATCCTCTTAGGCTTGGTGACTCAGTATTGCCAGCCATGGTAGGGAAAGTTACAAAAGATAATGCTGTTGGTAAATTCAGAGTTAGGAAAGATCTACCAAAAGAAAAGTTGTATAGGGAAATGGAATTCACTCGCACTGAGTGGCGTGGAAGAGGGCAGTCTGAGACTGTTACTAGCTGTGTTTGGATTCCCTATGAACGCAATCAAAGGGAGTTAGTATCGCTGTATGCGATAGAAGTATCGGTGAATAAAACCTTAGACGGTAGGACAATAATTTCAAGTGATTCTGTTATTTACGACCAAGCAAATTATGACCTACTCAAGCATACAATCAATTTGTATTTGGAATTGTATGGATTCTGCATTGTGTACGAAGAGGGAACAAACCCAATACAAGCTGGGGTTGTTAAAAAATTAAACTGGACTTTACTACCAAAAGGCCAGCAGCCTTGGTCATCTATTAAATCGCAGATTGTTCAGATGCTTGGACAGCAAAAGCCTAAAGCACTGGCTGCAGCTCTAGACCGTTTCGAGAAAATATCAACCTTGAAGCCAGATTTTCATGCTTATGGAAGTGGTGGATATAGGGGGTATGTAGTGTTTGGATTTGAGCAAAAAAATATATATGTACTTGAATCTCAAAATCCAAACAATGCCATATATATTTTTGAGAAAGATTGGCAGGGTTTGTCTATGTTAAGTAAGGCTGAAATTCTAAATAACAGCCTTCATAAAGCTAGGGTAATTCATGGCCCAAATTGGTTCTCTGAGTTAAAGACAAAGCTGAGTTAAAAAATTAAACAGGTTGAGGCACTTTTTAGCACGGTTCAATCAATACCATTTTTTGACTCAAGGGTAGTGCGCTCTAGAACAGAGCCTCGACACTTTTAATCCGTTTGTCGTGGGTTCGATCCCCGCACAGCCCACCAATATACTGTTTTGTTTAATCCAAAATAGTCCTACAAGCCGCTTCCTGTAATGGGTTGCGGCTTTTTTGTTTCCGTAATGTTCCATTTTGCTCCTACGAGATCTATTGAAAATTTGTACAAAGGGATGTACAAATTACATATCTGATATTTATTTGTACATCTCATCAAAGGACCAATTGTGAAATTAAAAACTCATTTGTTGGACGATTTGACTATTAAGAATGCGCGTTATGGCGATAAACCTAACCCTTTAAGAGATGGGGATGGTCTTTTCTTGCTCATTCATCCAAACGGATCTAAATACTTTCAGTTTAGGTTCAGTATAAATACAAAGCCTGACAAGGTTCAAATTGGGACCTATCCAAAACTTTCATTAAAAGAAGCCAGATTAAAGCTAGTCGAATTTAAGGATATGGTTGCCAAGGGGATTAGCCCTGCGATTGAGAAAAGAAAAAATAAAGCGGTTAGTAAGTTTAAAGTTGAAAATACTTTTCAAGCTGTGGCGGAGCAATGGTTACAACTCAAAAAGGATAGAGTTACTCCCAAGTATCATGTAAAAGTTACCGGAATGCTTAAAGCTAATACTTACCCTCGTTTGGGGAAGTTGCCTATTAGTGAAATAACTAGCCCTATGATACTTGAGACTTTGAAAGCAGTAGAGGCGCGAGGCGCGTATGATCTGATGAATCGTGTTAGGGCTTTAATTGGTGAGTTGTTTGATTATGCTAAGTCCGTGGGCTTATATGAGGGTGAAAATCCAACGCATTGTCTTAAGGGTACTGTGGCATTAAAGAAGCACAAAAGCCAGAACTACAAGACCCTTATTTGTTCCCGGGATGTTGGTTTGTTTCTAAGGCGTCTGCCTGAGTATTCTGGGACATTAGAAGTTCAGCTCTTAATTAAATTGCAAATGATGGTGGCGACTCGCCCTTCGGAAATGAGAACAGCTACATGGGATGAGTTTGATTTTAACTCCAAGCTTTGGACTATTAAGCCAGAGAGAATGAAAATGGGGGTGGAGCATATCATTCCATTACCCAAGCAAGCAATTTCCGCATTAAAAGAATTGCAGGAATTAACAGGCTACTCTAAGTATTTATTTCCGAGTCACACTACAAAAGGCTCCCTTTCAGAAGGAACTGCAAATAAGGCATTGAAGATTCTATGGCCGGAGTACTTAATCCATCCTCATGGATTTAGGCATTTATTCTCAACACATGCCAATGAACATGACTATAGATGGAAAGACATTGTTGAAGCGGCACTTGCACATAAAGGCACTGACAGAATAAGAGCCGTATACAACAAAGCTACTTATGTTGAAGAGCGTAGAAAATTGGCTCAATGGTATGCAGATTATTTAGATAACCTTCGGAAAAAATCAGATAAATCTTAGGTTGGTGAGGATCATAATGTCCAATAAAGAAAATGAGAAAGAAAAGTTAATTAAGCAACTTGATTTTGAGTACGATGACTTAGTTCGACTTGCTGCGTCCATGATGGAATCTTTAGAAGAACAAGAAAAGGAAATTGCAAAGCTCAAAGAATTGGCAAGTGATTTTTCGAGTGTTTTAACAGTGATTAAGATACTTGGTGACAAAGATAAGGCTAAGTTAGCAAATTTACTTTTGGATATGCAAGTTGACGGTGGTAATTCAGTAGCAAAGGCCTTGAAAGATAGTTTTAAACTCGAGAAAAGCAGAACAGCTAGGCAATCCTCATTAGTAAAATTAGCTAACGATCCAATACAAGCGGCAAAAAAACAAATAGAGGCCCATTATCAAAACTCAAAAAATCAGTTCAGGCGGCGTGGATACTCAGCTCAATTTATTAGAGAAATGTATAAACAATATCCAGTTATCAAATCAATTAAGACGATTGAAAATTTGGTTGCCAGGTTAAATAGAGAAAATGAGCTAATACCCCGTTAGCTTGCTAAATGGGTACTTAACAAGCTGGTTGTGTTCTCAGCTAGCGTGAAAGTTATGCACTCATCTCTTGGGAGGCATTATTCGTACATCGCCACAAGCTGGCTCTCTTTGGAGTGAAACGAATCATGTTAAACAATCAAAAAATCTTAAGATTACAAGCGGTTAAAGAGTGGACGGGCTTATCTCGCTCGACAATTTATCTGATGATAAATAAAGGGGAATTTCCTAAAAATGTAAGGATTGGAGCAAAAGCTGTTGGTTGGATCGATTCAGACCTTCAATCATGGCTTGAGTCTCGTATTGCTAGAGATAAAGCGGTCGAATTGTAATGGCCACTGAAATTGGATCAGACTTTCTGTTCAGGATAAAGAAAATTAAGAATGAAAAAGGTGGTCTTTTGGGGGCGTTGAGGCACAACAAGCGACAGCTTCCCCCAGCTAGCAATATCAATCAATCTAAGACACACCTAAATTATTGTTTGCTTGGAAATAGGGATGCCGAGGATGTTTTTATAAATGCTCAGAAATCGATGATTAGTGCCGGGATAGACTCTCTTCGCAAAAATGCTGTGGTGGCGGTGGAAATAATTTTTAGTCTGCCAATTTCATGGCATGGCAAAGACTTAACCAGTTTTTTTGCGGATTGTTATGAATGGGTTTGCAAAAATCTCGCTGGTGAAAAGTTGACGTTTGACATTCATTTGGATGAGTCAGCTCCTCATGCGCATGCTCTCATACTGCCAATAATCGACGGAAGTATGAGAGGTAGTGATATGGTTGGTGGGCCAGGAAATCTTAAGAGATTGAGTAATTTGTTTTACTCGGAGGTTGGCATTCACTACGGCTTGGGAAAGGTAAGTTCTAAGCGGTTAACAATTTTTGAGAGATCAGAGCTTGAGCAGTCGGTTTTGAAAAGACTAAAAGACGATTCAGTTAAGCAGAGTGCAATATGGCCGCTGGTAAGAGATAGTCTCCGAAAAAATCCTCAGCCATATGCCGATTTGCTCTCGATTAGTTTAACTAAGACCACAGCTAAAAAATCATTCTTTGATTATAAGCGCTTTCGTGGACATGGATCATTTGTTAAGTAAACCCTATTAGGGGATTTGCTTAAAAATAGGGGAAACCATATCCTGTGTATAGGGTTTCTAAATCTACTGACTGATTTGAAAAAGTATCACAAAATATCAAATAAAAATCTCTTTGGAACTTACCTTTATTTAGTCAATTAAGGTTAACAAAAGCTAACAAGTTGATAGATTGCAAAACCTCACAAAACCTCACAAAAATTAAGATAAAGGTTTATAAAGGAAGTCCTATGAAAGTAATGAATTTGTTGATTTGTTTCTTAGCTATAAGCTCTATAAACGCCATGGGCGCTGATTGGTACTCTTGTGGAGATGATCTAGATCGTCTTAGAAGAGCTTCCAGAGATGCTTCTGATGCCGCTAATAACGTTAAAGCAGCTATAGATGAATATCAAAGCTGCAAATCCTATAACAGTTATGACAAAGAATACGATGGATGCAGAAGTAAATTTAGTGACTATGAATATAAATTGAGCACTTTCAATAGTGAAATAAGTACTGTCGAAAGTCGAATAAAGTCGGTTAGCTATTCTTGTGGAGCTTCTGGATCTTTAAGCTTTGAAGAGACTCAAAATAATAGACCACAAGCTTTCAAAGACCGTATGTGTAGCATTTATAAACCCTACAAAGGTAAGCTTTCATCCAAAACCTTAATGCAGCAATGCGTTAAGAGTATGAGTGAATTAGACTGCAAGAAATGCTTCGAATGACCTTACCTCATTCAAATAGCATCTCTATAAAAGCTTTGCAACTCATGGAGTACTGCAAACAAGATAATAGAGTTTGTCCTGTTCCGGATGCATGGGTGAAACTCTGGCAATTGCTACCTAATAAGGTTCAGAAAGGCGCAGGGTATAAACCATCAGCGCCGTTAATATTAAGTGGGTGGTGGTACAGTTCAGATCAGGACAAGTCTGAGAGATTACAAGAACATATTTCTTGGGCTGATACTCACGGTGTAATTGATCAGGTTGATATCCACCTCAGGTCTTTAGATGATCTGGGTTGGTATCATATTGGTGATTAAATTAAGTCTTATTGATTTTTAGCCATCTCCCATCCCAATGGACGCCCAGTAATAAACCATAAGATAGATGCTATTAAAGCCATTGGAATTGTGAGCAAAATATTCAATCTAGTTAATCTGATTGCAGCAATTATGGCTAGCGGTATAGAAACCGAGTTTGTAAGCTCATCCAAAAGTATATATGCGCTTCCATAAACTATTGACGTGCTAATGAAAGTTATAAAAAACCAGCCTAGCTGATTGTTAAAGTAAGATACAACCGGCCATATGCATGCATATAAGAATTGTGATCCTGCCGGTTTGTATATGTAAGCTGGCGGATCAAAATCCTCAGAATGAAGTAAAAGCATTTCAATCCCAGTTGCCAAATAAGACATAAAGATGACAATAACCACTTCGAAAGTTGTTGGCATTTTCAATCTACCTGACTAATTATCAAACTTAATTACTTCTGCTGTACAAGAAATTAAGTCCCAGCAATTGATAGCAAGTGATGTTGGTTCTCTTGTGCACTTAATATTGGTTATTCCATCTCCAGATATTTCATTGGCATAATATTTAAGTTGATCAATTGCTTTAGTTCGGGTTACTGGAGGGTCGCTAGTTAGGTATTGGCAAGAGTGGCCTTCTACTATATTTAGCACCTTGAATTTTTTGTTCTCTAGCTGTGCTTGGTTGAGAATTTCTATCTGATTGATAGCATTCCTTTTTGAGCTATCAACTTTGTCTAAGTTAATTAGAGGAATTTTTGGTCCTGATGCGCAGGCCGAAAGAAGAGAAAAAAATAGAATAACTAAAATTTTGTTCATAACTAAATTATTCATAGTATGCTGTGAAGACATAGGTTAGCAAAAAGATCAAAGTTTTCCTAGTATGCTAGGAAAACAATTAAATCAGGTTAATCAAGATTTTGGAAAGGTTCTGCGTCAATTACGAAAAGACGCCGGACTATCCCAAGAGAAGTTAGCATTAGAAGCTGGCCTACAGAGAAATTACATAAGTATGATGGAGTTAGGAAACTACCAGCCAACTATTTCTACAATCATTAAGCTGTCGAAAGCTTTAAAAATTAAAGCTAGTAAAATCATTGAAAAGCTTGAGGATCAATCGGATACTTTAGGCGATAGTAATTCAATTTGAAAAAATAGTTTTTTCAAAAACTTACTCAGCATTACTCCAAAAACATAAGATGTACAAAATAGTGTACAAAATATATTTAATTATTTTTATTATTTATAATAAACAATAGATTATTTTATTTTTTAGGTTGTCGCACAGCCACCAATAAAAAGAAATGGCTACGTTAAAACGTAGCCATTTTTTTCGTCCAAAATTTCATAGATCACTTTCCACTAAATTCTTTTTAAAAGACATCTTTTGAACTTCATGGCCTAACGGTAGACTGATGAATAGTTTAGATTAATCATGCCTGTTTGGCTTAGGAAAAATAATGGACTCTGCACAACTTAATAAAACCGATCGAATGCGCGGTGCGCTATGGGGAATGTTTGTCGGTGATGCATTAGCAATGCCAGTGCATTGGTATTACAACATAGCAGCACTGTGGCAAGACTTTGGTGTAATTCGAGATTACCAAGCGCCAAAAAGGCATCATCCAAATTCTATTATGGCCTTAGCAAACACGGCTAAGGCAGGGCGAGGTAACCAAGAGGGTGACATTGTTGGCAATGTGATTCTAAAAGGAAAAAAGCATCATTGGGGACAAGCTAATCGTCATTATCACCAGGGAATGCAGGCTGGTGATAATACGCTTAATTTATTGTGCGCTAGAGTGTTGATGCGATCATTGAATAAAGTTGGGCATTATGATCCTA
>JACCDV010563675.1_pt1 | contig 12193 bp, 8 predicted proteins | sample 7446131 | NCBI WGS metagenome assembly JACCDV01 (sample SAMN15323448, study PRJNA562643) | freshwater metagenome | isolation source: river surface water | place: USA:Blue River Watershed | collected 2017-08-17
AGCTAAGATCATGAAAAACCTCAAAACCGACGAGTAAGAGGAGGTTTCAGACAAGGAAGATGAGCCAAGCAAAAAAGAACTCAAGTAAAAATGATAGTTAAAATAAATACAAACCAATATGAAGCTGCATCAGTTCTTTATCTTTTACACTTTGAATGCTTTGCTTGGCCAAACATATTTAGCTGCATCTTTTCTTCTCTTGAATATTATTGCCCGCGAGTGACCTCCCTTTAGCTCAATTTAAAATTTGTCTTCTGATTTCTTGAATTATTTCTTCAACACGTAGCCCTATTGGAATAATACTCTATATAATAGCCTTATTACTTGGGATCGGTTTGCAACCTTACTCGATAGGGACATTTTCTATCAACTTTTATTACTGCGAACCCATATCCAATAAAATTTGTATAATCAGCCATCGTTAATTTTTAGAACTCCTCTTTCGAAAATGTCTATGCAGGAAGACGGTCCGCTAAGGAAATCAGTGAATGCTCCAAGAAGCTGCTATCCTCCTTAGCACTCATAGTGATGTCATCAATATGTACAAATTCATGGGTTGAATAGCTAATGACAAAATCGGACTGGTTTGGTGAAGCTGAACATTTGGTTCTTAGTATGTATGTGCCAGGAACCACTTTGATGAAATGGGCATCTGGCTTACTGAATCCAAGTGTATTTGCCATCTCAAATATTTCATATTCCAGCTCGTTGTATTTCTCTTTGAATTTCTTATGAGATTCTCGGATTAAACTTCGTATTCTGCTAACCTGGATCTCTGATTACTCGGCTTCGACTTATTAGCTGGCCTCAATTTTCCTAGAGAGTATGAATTTGAGAGGAAGATAGAGGCGCCTTGGCTCAGGATCTCTTTATTGTTAGGAGCCCTCCTAGTTAGAAATGTTTGATTGTGGTTGTCGGATTGAAAAGCTTAAGAATCCCTCCGTTTGGAAAACCATCTTAAAGTACTTTGCCTTCTTTGTCAGAGAAGCATTACTATACTAATGAAAAGATCTGAGTATTGGGAGAGACAATCTTGCGTGAGTAACATAGGCGTAGGAGAAGATATTAAGGAAGTCTTTTTGAGTGAGCAACAAGGATCTGTTGAGCTTGAATTTATCCTTTATTTTATCTGTAAGGGTCATTTATTTATCAAATATGCTATTTTTGCCAGTCCAAGCATTCTTAAACTTAGTTTCAATCATCATAATTGAATGTTGGTTTTTGCCCTCCTCCATCCCAACCAATTAGTATGCAATTCTACCAGAAATAAGTCCCGAATTTTCATTTATCTATGACTATTTGGATTTTAGTATTATTTTACAATGGTTTAATTTATCTTTGTAGTAGTTTGTAAAGTACTTCCCGTCCACACTTAAATTGAATCTCTTCCAATCGGATTACCAAAAGCATTACAGGAAAGCAAATGCAGCTGATATCTTTAAGTTGGAGTAGCCTTTGTTGATTTTAGCCCACATTTTGATCAGGACAACCTGCCAAAGCTAAGGCAAATAACTTCCCCAAATACACTACTCGTTCGACTTGAAAACAGGAATGATGTCGTCAACAACTTCAAGCTGGTATTTGCCGTCAAAGTTTGCCAATATTTCATATCTCCCATTTTGAGAAATCTAGCTGTTTATTATTTTTTTCCTAAATGCAGAGGAATCCAGCATCGAAATTTAGTATATGCAGTGAGGAAGGGAAGATGTGTTAGGCAGTACTGTTTTGGGTGGATTTGGTGAGAATAATGGTGGCATATGTTTTTGTGGATAAAGCCTGCATAGACGCTTAAGAATGATCTATTCCCCAAATTATCCTTGAAGCTCTCTTAAATCAGCTTTGCTAATGACAAATTAATTGTCCACGAAAAGAGATGACTTATTTTACTCCTCCTGATGAAGCGGTTACTTCTGATAAAATAAGAAAGCTTAATCAGCCTAATTAAGCTTATCCATGTAGACTGCAGTTGTTGATTAACCGTTGTTATGGATGAGGTAGTGATATGTTTTCTTGCTTTTCTATTCCTACATTTTTATAAGTGATTTTGCTTTTGAGATAGGTTATTAATATTGGTTTGCATAAGTAAATAAATATCATGAATAGGCTATTCTGCCGAGGGCAAGGGAAAGTTGGGAAGCAAATATGTCAACTTCGTCATTTGTTTAAAACTAGAGCCGTCCTAATTCGGTCTTTACGCCGAAATATGCTCCAATCCCTTTGTTTTTGTTGAATATTATGATCTCCCTTCCTCTTTTGCTCAGCTTCACGTCTCCCAACTTCACAGTGGCAACCTTATCCTCGTTCTCAAGGTGAAGGTAATAGTTGGAAGTGAGCACAACCACCACTTTAATGTCTTTGTGCTGTGTTTATATACTATTGACGTTATTATGAGACTTTGAATTTGCTAGGGCCTGCTTAGATTAATAGTCGATAAAATTTTATTATTTTTAAAAGAAAGATGAGGCATTCTTCCAACTTGCCTCGTTCCGAAAAATTATGAACTAGTTATTCATTTGGATTGTAGACAGGAAAATAGTGTTTTGAAGGGAGTGACTGAAATCGCATAGAATTGTCTAAAGCTTATCAACACTGTTTTTTACTTTATGATGATTGGAAGCCATATCGTAGAGCTATTTGGGGATAAAAGAGGACAGTAGATCTACAAATTAATTTTTGAGGTTCGACTCAATATCTTCTTCCTCAGCATTGTTGATTTTAATGTTCAAAAGTTAATTATTACTGTCATAGCAATTCATGTATGCAGTGGCATAATCAACCATGGCCTCCTTTATATGCTTATGAATTTGTATTTCTTCTTTGGAAAACATAGTAACCATGTATGTGATGATCTTGCCATTTAAGTCAGTAATTAGCTTCAAATATGCATTCTATCTTTGAATGAGGTATTTCATTTAAAGATACTTGTCCTTTGTTAGGTAAGGATTTTGAGATCTTACTTTTTATGAAGTAAAACGATTTTAAGTCTTTTATCTCTCATTCATCAGCCGACATTTTATCATGTCCTACATCTCTAGCTCAATCCGGTCAATAGTGCGGATTATTTCTTATTAAATTACTCTTTCCTTCTTCTCTCTCTTCTATTTGACTGAATATAAAAATGGTTACTTTTCCTCCAAATGGAAAGAAGTTACTCGTGGATTTCTTTGATCTAACTATAGAACTATTTCCTTTTAGCCCTGCGAGTTATGTCTTCATGCCTCATTTGGTCAATCAACACCTTTTAATCCATATTGATATCGTCCTCGACCTAGATTTACTACTATTGTATCTTTGAAGGAGTTTTGTCAAAAGCGCGAAGTGGCTTTACTTACTGCTTTATTTTTATTTACAAGAAGTTCATGTATAGTCTAAGACTGTCCAAAGACTGCTTACTATGCTCCTTCAACTTTTAATATAAAAATTTCATGCAGGCTAGATGAGGCCGATAATTTTTGTCATTCAATTTGAGAAAACTTTTTAAGGAAGTTGAAAAGTTGGAATCGTCGTCTGTTTAATATTCCTAAAGGATCTTACTTGCAAGAGATTCCTCATGCAAGGTTACTGTTACTTGTGAGGGGAAATTGCTGTTGGAGGAAAGAGATGGGGCAATCTCATTACTTTTATTTCCTTATTTAGCCGAAGTCTCTCGTTATTATATTGGTAGTTAGTTGTCTAGCTCGAAAGCCGTTTGGGCCTAGAGTATGGTTTCGGTAATTTTGGATTAAAGGGGGAGGTCATTAATGAAGGAAACATCCTTTTGTGAACGATCAAAAGATTAGTGAAAGGAACCATTAGGACTGAACAAGAAGTCATCTTGCTTCCAGTCTTCAGTGTTGATGGTATTGATCTCATGAAATAGACTCTTGGGCCTTTTAAAATTCTAGTCAGCTGAATTTATTGAGTCGTTCATTCGTTCTTAATTATTATTATAAACATAAGAAGTTATTTCAAATAAGCAAGCGTGCCTGATTGCCTGCCTTGTAACTTGATCTTCAAAGAAATTTGATGGGTATTCGCTTTTAAGCAGCGTCAAATAACACGTACATTTAATTAAGAATTGAGCAAATAAGTGAATAAATTTCAGCGATAGACTATTTATTACTGTGAACATCAGCCAATTATAAATATGACGCATTAATTAGAATCATATAATATAATATCTGTTCAACATTGAGCAATGTACAAATCCATCCCAATGACCTTTGCCGGAGGTCCTACATACATGCCCGAGTTTTTAAAGGAAGCACTCAAGGAAAAAATGTTCCAATGTATCTTGTCTTTAACAAAGAAAATTCATATTTAAATGTCAACTCTAATACAAAGGAGTTTAAATAAATCGTGGAAAAGACTCGCTAAAATTTACGAAACATTTTATCGATCCCCAACGACAGGCAAATATGGTTTTTAGGTGGAGGGTGCCATCTGCAATTCGCAGGGATTCCATTAAACTTTTTGGGAAGCAACCCTGAGGCAAGTGCAAACTACACAACAACTGGATACTTCAGTAAGCTTGCCTTTAGCGAGGCCAAGAGGTATTGCAAAGCCAAATCTATATCTGCCTTAGTATCGGACGAAAACGGATATTTCTACCTAGCAGATAATTATGATTATGATAAAAACGCAGTCTACACTCATTTTGTCGAAAATTAGTCCGTCGAAGGATTGTCATACTCAACTGAAAGGTTCCCCATCGTTGAAGGAATCCCTCTCTTTAATGATTGCTCTTCGAGCTTCCTCACAAGACCCATAGATTGGTAGAAAGTAGATATGGCCTATGCACATGCTCAAAAAAACGCAGGCATTTCAGGAGTATCGATTATGATTCTAAACTAAAGGTCACTTCAAACATCTCCTCACAAAATTTTGCCGGAACTTTGCTCATTTTAAAGCTATAAAAAGAAAGATGGCTACCATGCTGAGATGAACATTCTGCCTGTCTATGCCAACTACGTCACAACAAAGCACATTGCAGAGAATGGAGGCTTGAATATCAACGCTTACTAGAAGCGCTCTAAACGCCTCTACTAAGTAGGAATTTATTAACTTAGGTAATTGATAAGTACAAAATCTACAAAGCGCGTGTTAGAGAAGAATTCAGGTCTAAAATTACAGTCACTTGGAATATTGAGGATGAAAAGATATTGAAGGAATGCTTAGCCGAAGGAGAAAAGAATGATCTATACGAATTCAAAGGCCATCGCAGTATCGGAGGTTGCCGAGCATCTTTATTTGTCTCAATCCCCGACGACTCCGCTTATAAGCTCGCAGATTTCCTTGAGGACTTTGCACAGAAGTATGAGTGAATTTCTTGAATGATAGCAACAACTATTATTTGCTAATAATGCCAGCTGATTTGGAAGCTATCTAGTGCAGTATGTAAAACAGCTTGAATTATTATAAATGCTGATTATGATAGTTAGGTATCAATGTGTCAATTAATTCAGATGGCATAATAAATAAAAGTGAGAAAATTACAGGAATAAAATGATTGAACCTTCCCAATAGCCAAATGCACCAAATGAGTCCAACCATTACATGAAGCTCAAAAGATTATGGACTTATAACGAATGTCCTTCCACTTATTAACCCAAAAATATTAGTAATCTTCAAGCATATCCCAAAACATTCACACAAATCTAACCATCTAAGTTGAAGAAAAAAAGCCATTTTGTCTCGGCACTCATCACCAAAATAAGAAATGTAGAGAGGTCTGCTGATAGTTCTCCTTTTCAAAACAAATGGGAGGCTTAAGCTAAAAGGGAGTAAAAAATATTGAAAGCAATGGAAAAGAATAACTCACATGCAAACCAATCCAAGCTTATCAAGAAGACTATTACTAAATATGAACCATAGTTGAATATATCCAACGATATTGGTTTTTCAAAAATAAGCTAGCTTTCAGAGTTAAGGGAGGAAAACCTTATCTTAAAGGTAAAAATGAGTGAGCTGATTGTAGAAAACGAGAAGCTAAAAAATCGATTCAACAAATTTACTGAGGGCCTCTAAGAAAGATGTAAGGAGATCTAAAGGAGAGAATGTGAGCTAATAAAACAAGAATAAAGTGTAAACTAGAAAATAAGGTTGGCTGAATAGCATGTTTGCTTATAGCAAATACCAAAAAATCTCAACATAGTCCACTCATTTGCTGAACATGTCTTGCCGGTCGAGAGTGGAGAGCTGGCCAAGGCCTACCAAGAGATAAAGCAGCTTAAGTTGGATAAAATAGACCTTGAAAAGAAGCATTAAGTAAGCTTGAACCAGTTTCGCAAAGTCAAATAAAAAGATTTCGAAAAATTAAAAAAAGGATTCGCCAATAACCTCAAATACTACAAAGACCTACTTCTTAAGGTGTCACTGAAATCGATTCCTGAGCCAAAGAGATATCAAGAGGACACCTTTTAAACTGCCATTCTCTAGATTAGTTCTGCTGATGAGTCATGATTGATTATGCCACCATTTTTATTAACTTGAACCATTTGATTGTCTATGATTTTAAATTTGAATGGTGTTTACTCCATTCATATAATATCATGAAAGTCATAATTCTATTAGCCTTGATCACCTGCCTAGCAACCAGTGCTCAATGGGCTTTACTTGTGGCCGGCTCAAATACCTTCTCCAACTACAGGCATCAAGCTGATGTCTTCCATGCCTATCAATCCCTTGTCCAAAGTGGGTTTGACTCGGATTACATCATCACTTTTGCATATAACGATATCGTTAATAGTGCATCCAATCCTTTCAAGGGTAAGGTTTTCAATAAGCCCACCTATCAAAATCCAGGAGTTGATGTTTATGCTGGAGTCAAAATTGATTACTCTGGCGCTGATGTTACCCCTTAGAACTTCTTAGCAGTCCTTGAAGGAAACTCAACTGCTACAAAGGGGAAAAAAGTGTTGGATGTTACTCCTAATGATAATGTTTTCGTATTTTTCTCAGATCACGGCGCTCCAGGCTTAATTGCATTCCCTTCCAAATATTTGTACGCCGACCAAATGCTCACAAGCTTGAACAAAATAACTGGAAAGTTCAACAAATTTGTGTTCTACTTAGAGGTAATTGTGAATCGATTTAGACATGCGAATCTGGCTCAATGTTCCAAAAGCTCCCCACCAACACTAGGATCTATGCCCTATCTGCTGCCAACCCAACTGAGTCATCTTGGGGAACATACTGCAACCCCGACGATGTGGTTCAAGGTAAACATATTGGTTCTTGCCTTGGAGACCTTTTCAGTGTCAACTTTATTGAGGATATTGATAAAGGAAACGCCAACGACTAAACCTTACAAGAACAATTCCAAATCGTCAAGAAGGAGACAGCTCTGAGTCATGTGATGCAATGGGGAGACCTCAGTTTCCAATCAGACAAAGTTGGAGATTTCGTCAGCTCACCCAAAAAGTCATCATCCAACCTAAGGACTATTAAGCCCATCCGTAGAGTGGGACAGAAGCCCCAATCCGAGGTTGCCAAGATGAACAGCAGGACTATGAGATTGCAATCTCTCTCTGCCATATACGCAAGGGAGCACTCTCCTGAAGTCTTCAAGGAAATGATGCAAGAAATGGCCTCAATGGAAAGATACGACTCAACCTTCAAAGCCTTTGATCAAAAACTCAAACTGGATGGAACATACGATACAGCCAATATTAATTTCAGCTGTCTGAGAGAAGTCATTGATACTTATGAGCAACGATGTGGAAAACTCTCAGACTACGGATTGATGTATGTGAAAAATTTCGTGGAGGCCTGCTAAAAATACGATAGCTCTAAGGTGCTTGACACTCTTTCATGTTGAAATGATTCCTTTAGAATTCGACCCAATTATTGAATCATAGTATTTAGATGGTTTATCCCTTCTAGAAATTCCACCCCTAGATAGAAGTCACTTTGAGATAGGGTTATTCTTAAGGCTACATTGGTTTTGGCTTAGGTCTATTACTAACATGTTGAACCTATTTTTACTATCCCTTCATCCTCTCTAATGAGTTAAAGTTGTAGTTCGGAGCTTTCTTTATGTTGAAGTAGCTTATCTCCTCATACTTTTGATGCTACTAAGCAGGGTCAGTCCTCAGCTTATCTTTGAGAACATTTCCTTTCTTTAACTTTGTCATATTGCGACTTGAAGCCTGGACGATTTTGTTGATAGCCATTTCTCTTCCCGTTGTAGGAATTCTTGTGGATAGTTTTTTTGGAGGAGCTGGATAGAATTAGTTTTTTCTTTCATTAAAGGCGTCGACGGATAAAATAATATGATTTTAAGCCCTTGAGCTTTCCACTTACTTCTCCCTTTTAGTTTCCTCCAGAGTGAAGGGCTCGAATAATATCTTTTTTTTCTTAACTGTACTTTTTTTCCTACGTTGGATTGAATAATTTTACACGGTTGACTTTTCCTATGTTTCTGAGAAAGGAGGAAGTGAAGTGTTTTTCCGTTATACTAATTTCAATATTGAAGCCTTTAAAGCAGCCTACTATTTCATTTTGGCCTATTTGATTTTGATCTCATTTATCTTAGGAAAAATTATATTCTTTTCAATCCAGTTATTCATTATTATTTATGAGGCTCCCAATCCAATCTTCATTTCCTACCCTCACAGCCAAAATTAAATTAGTATCGCCTTGCAAATACAAGAGCAGGCTACAATATTGACAATCACAATCATATTTCAGCATTGTAGAGAATACTTGGAGGGATGATGATTTGAATGTTTTGGGGAGGGATTGCATTTCTGCTTTTATTTTTGATAAATAATTGCATCAATAACCTCTTTGCTTATAAAATTAATGGACGATGATTAAGCCGACTGGGAACGTTAGTATGATACAATATTTTTACGATTTCCAGTCATCCTCACCAACAAAATTCACTAAATGTAACTGCAAATCAAATTTAGACTCCCTCCTTGCACACCCTAGATAAAATAATTAGAAAAAGCTTCCGCCCAACTTCCGGAACTTCTCAGCATCTTCCAACTTCTAGAGGCCTTCATCAACGACCACCGAAATTGGGTGAAAAGATCCTGCAGTGAGGGTGAGATCGCAGTAATTGAAGAAAAGATAAACAGCATAATGATGATTTTGCAGTACTAGAAGTTGTACGGGTGTGAGCTGTGGGGATGCAGTAAGCGTAGGATGCAAGCCTCAGTGATCCACTTCTACGTCATTATGAAGATGCTAGCAGTAGCATTAATTCCGACAGACTGTAATAGCCTCATGCACGCAAATACCAAAGATAAACTCATGCTCGAAATCATCAAGCTTTAAGTAAATCACTCTTTAATCAGGCTTTCATCAACAACCTTCTTTCCCTCGTCAAACCCATACATTCCTTTATGTACTAGCCTTACTTTCAAAATTAACGCGAATTTACAGACGAATTTTTTAAAGAGTTCTTTTAATTCTTTCAAAAAATGCCCAAAATTAAAAAGGAATCAATGGCTACCATTCCCAAAATCATGGAATATGTCAACGTTTGCCTTTAAATTGACATAATCTAGAACGAGGGAAGAATCAAAACAAGTATGAATGCCAGTAAAAATAAAACAAATGTCAGGCATAACAACTTCATGAGTAAACATAATGAGGAATAGGAGTTAAGGTAAAGAAGGGAGTTCTTTCGATTTGATTAAAGAATCCGGGCTCCCACTCAATTCAGAAATCAAAAGAAATTGACCATGACTTCAATATAAACGAAGGAAAAATCTGAGTCTATTGACAAATCTAGGTCGCCTTCCTTAGATAGGTCTTTGACGGTGTTCTAATCATAAAGACTTAAGAGGTCAACCATGATTTAGCCACCAAGGAGATAGCCTGAAGGAAGGAATCGAAACCCTACAGCCAATCTTTACTCAAGGAGGAGTCGGTAGAGAACAAGAAGGCTATCAATTGAGGAGGAAGAGTGCTAGCAAGAGAGAGACACAAAAATAAAAAAGAAGAAAATACCTCCTCTACCCATTAAACTTGCCATCGTCTCCCACCAAATCAATCTCGACACTGGAAAAACTAGAGGATGGGGAATAATACGAAATTACGTGAACAAGAAAATTGCTTAAAGGAAGTTGAAAAAATTAATATTATTCTGATTGTAAATATTTTTTAATATCTATGCATTATTACTTTATACAAATTCATATTAAGTTTAAATGTAGGATGTCGTGAAGGAAAATCAACTGTTGAAAGGATACATTTCTTCACTCTAAAAGGAAAACTAAGCCAGAAATACAGAGCGCAATACACTATTCCATGAAATAGAGAGATTGTAGGCTGAAGTTGAGCGTCTCAATAAAATCATATCCAAGCATAACTCCAAAAATAACCATCATTCTCACAACAACGAACGCTAAATCAAAGCCATAAAAGACTCCAACTCAGATCTCTTGAAAGAAATATAAATAATGAAATCTAAGAACAGTCAAATGTCTTCAGATTTATCCTCCAAAGAATCTTTAATTTCCATGCTAAAGCAGGAAAAGGACTCTCTTGTTGCTGAGATAATGAGCCTTAAGGAGCTGTAGATACAAATATCTTAATAACGTAATAAAATAAGAGTTTTAGAGAATTAGATTAACTTGTATAAATCGAGGCTACAATAAAGCGTAAGTCATTAGTAAAAGAGTAGTAGATTGAGTTTAATCGTCACTTCATTATAGTAAAAATTGAAGGCATTGCAAGAAAAGTATAGGAAAGATACAACCCTTTTCCAAGAACAAATCCAGGCCATTAATAACGAAAACTAGTAACTAAAATCCAATAATAAAGCTTCCGTATAAATAGCCAATTTGCTCAACGCTAAAATTAGCCTCTAGGCGACTGTTAAACGGCTAAATGGTAAAATATAATGGCTTGAGAACAATAATAGTGAGCAATAGAAACAAAATTTGGCTGCAAAGATTAAGGTTCTCCAAGCAGAGCTAGCCTAAGCACGTGCCTTTATTGATAAGTCTAAAAGTAGTTAGTTGCAATACCAAAACTCATCAATCTCTAAAGATAGGCAAATTGCGACCTTATAAAGCACTATTTACAGCCTAAAATCTGACAAAAGCAACATTGAAAAATCACTAAGATAAAAGTCATAAATAATTTCTCGCCTTTAGTAAGAAGTATACTCATTGAACCATCTAAAGGAAAATTAAAATAGGCTCTAAATAGAAAACCACTAACTAAATTTCATAAAAGAGTAGCTTTTAAAGAAGGTGAACTAAATAGGTCAATAAAACCTTGAGCTAAAGGATGAAATAAATAGTTTGCGGCAAAAGCAGACAGCCCAGATTTCATAAATAAGTTCCCTTCGTGAGTAAAGGGAGAGACTGCTTAAATAGCTCGATATTCAGATGCTATCAATGGACTAAGCCCAAAATTAAATTAAACTATATAGGAGCAAAGTTACTTAATATAGCATCAATCGCAATTAATCCCACCTTAGACCAGAAAGATAATACCCTCGCCAGGACCATTAAAATCTCAGGTCTATTGTCTCCAAACTACAGGAAGAAATACAAGAGTTGAAAGCTTCCCAAATCAAGTCCCAACTATTCCATGACCATTCCATCAATAACTATTAGAGTCCTCATGCTCATTACAAACCTCATCTCAATCAAATGAGCAGACAAAGTCGTTCTCCCACCGCAGGTTTATCCGTAAACACACCCACTGATAAAAGTGAATACAACAAAAGAAAATGGTAAAATCTTCAAAGAAAGATAAATGTGCTCAGAAACTAAAACTAAACATTGAAAAAAACATTGTTCGATTGATTATTAATTTATCTGTTTTAATTATTCAAAGTGGTCATTATTTTTTTGCCGACAAATTTACGAATCTTATCAATAAGCTAATATTAGGTCAAGGATTTAAAATAGTTGTAGGGAGGAATGAGATACGGAAGTTTATCTGATTAGCACAAATTTTTTTACCTGTGTGATGGAGGCCATGGAGTTATTTTCGATTAAGGTAAATAAGTCATTTAGGCGCACACGGAATTGCTTAATGCTGGCTTAATAGCTTTAAAATAATTAAGCTTTGGGAAGTCGGCTATATCCAGTGCAATAATATTTGAATTATTTTCCAATATGCTTACTGCAAGCCAAATAAATCCATGAAGTCGAATCTCAAACTCATTGCCCTTCCACAGCCTTATTGGATTGCCCAGGAAAACACTTTTTATGATGATTCAAAGGCAACAATACTGAAACGA
>JACCDV010090795.1_pt1 | contig 12187 bp, 13 predicted proteins | sample 7446131 | NCBI WGS metagenome assembly JACCDV01 (sample SAMN15323448, study PRJNA562643) | freshwater metagenome | isolation source: river surface water | place: USA:Blue River Watershed | collected 2017-08-17
ATTGCAAAGTTATCAAGTCTTCGTTTAAAGGCGTCCTATGATCAGCAAAATCCAATTGATCAGACTACTGGGTTTTTGCTAGCAAAACGTGCTCGTCAATTCGGAAACCTTGGCGCCGAGTACCGCTATCGGAAAGTGAATATGGGTGCCGAAGGAACTTTCCAAGGTGGTCGCTATAACTCTGGTAACTCCGGTTATATGGGCGGCTATGCGATCTTCAACTTGTATGGCAATTACGAGTTTGCCAAAGATTGGTCGATCTTTGGTCGTTGGAACAATATCTTCAATAAGGATTACCAGCTGTCCTATGGATTTAATACCCCGGGATCGAACCTTTTTGTCGGGGTTCGGTACGCCATGAAATAAAGGATTTTTGCTGATTTAGGTCTAAAATAGGTTTATTACTCAAGGAGGAAACATGTTTAATCTTTCGACCAAACAGACTGTTGGGATTGCAGTGGTTTTTTCCTTGATTTTGTGGGCCACCCGAGGTCAACATGTGGCTTCCATGATAAGTCTGCCGGATGCCACCTGGGCAATCGCCTTCATGCTTGGTTTTTTATTGAGCCCCATTCTCTTCGTAATCGTTTTAGTTCAGGCCTTTGTAATCGACTACTTGGCGATGGGTAATTACCTCTTTAACTTTGCGTACGCGGCCCTGATTCCTGCATATTTGGCACTTTGGTTGGCTGGTCGGTGGTTGCGGCAGCACTTCGAACAGCAAGGTTTTAAGATTGGTCAATTTGCTGTAGCCCTAATTGGTGGCGTGGCAATTTGCGAGTTGATCTCAAGTGGGGCTTTTTATTTCCAAAAGAGCAATGCTTCACTATTAGGGTTTGCTGAGATCTTTGGAACCTACTTCTTTGGTAATTTGTTCTTCACCCTCTGCCACATTGCTGTTGCCTCGCTAGCGTTCTATCTGGTGACCGAGACCTCCAAAAAGAAATTAGCCTAGTTCTGATACGATCTTGTTTATGTCGCAAGATTCCATCGAGCAAACGCTCCGACGCCTTTCTGAGAAGTTAAAAATGGTGAATGCCTCTGTTGAGGCATTACGAAACGATCGCGTTGCCCTTGAGTCAAAAATTGAGGATGCCCAAAAGCGTATTGAGCACATCCTAAAGCGCCTGCCAGAACAAAGTGATTCTCGCCAAATGAACCTGTTAGGCGATAACGCAATCATCGATAAAGACCATGACCCAACAACGCATTGAAGTGAGCCTTGCTGGCCATAAAATCACGCTAGCTACATCAAGCGATCATGAGCCATTACTTCGCGAGGCCTGCACCTTAGTAGATGAACAGATTAAGTTAGCTCTAGCCAGTGGTAATAAAAGTATTGAACGGGCAGCCATGATGGCGGCCATTAAATTAGCGGGTGACCTGATTCAAGCTCAGCAATCTTTGGCACAAGCAGCCAACGCCCCCAAGGTTGACCCCGAACAACTGACTTTGATTGAGCAGGAAGTCAATGCGCTTGAACAGCAAGTCGATTCCCTGATCAAAACACTTTCCCTGCCTGGTGCGCCAAGGCCAATAGTTCCTTGAACCGATGCGTAAGCATACGGAACGGGTATTGCAGTATGGGCGCGAGCGTCTGATCGATTTACAGTGTGGGCTAGTCCGATACTCCCTGAGTCATTTGATGCACCCGAAGTATTGCTACCGTGCCACCTTGAACTTTAGGGTTCAGGATGACGGTCTAGCGACCAAGGCGGGGATCCTTGCATGTTTCTGACTGATATTGCAATCCTGCTGGTTTGCGGAGCCTGTGCAGGGTTCTTAGCGGGTCTGCTTGGGATTGGCGGGGGAATGATTTTGGTCCCCTTCATGATCATTGTCTTTAATCACCAGGGCTTTAGCCAAGACATCATTGTTCATATGGCCATTGCCACTGGAATGACCACCATTTTGTTTACCTCACTGTCAGCCATTCGGGCGCATCATCGCCATGGCTCAATTGACTGGAAACTGGTTGCGGGCTTCACCCCCGGAATCATTGTGGGGAGTTTTTTAGGAGGTAGCGAACTATTTGAGGCATTCAATACTGGCTGGCTCTCCCTCTTCTTTGCCATCTTTATTGTGTACACCTCGATTCAGATGTTCATCAACAAAAAGCCCAAGCCGGAACGTGAGCTACCTGGTAAGGTCGGCTTATTCTCTTATGGCGCCTTCTCCGGAGGGCTATCGAGCTTACTAGGTGCCGGTGGCGCCTTTGTCACCGTGCCATTCATGATCTGGTGCAATGTGAGTCCCCATGTCGCAATGGCAACCTCCTCGGGGCTCGGCTTTCCGATTGCGCTTGCCTCAACCTTGGGTTACGTATTTGGTAGCTTTGGTCGGCCCGACTTACCGGCAGGATCTTTTGGCTTCATTTATCTACCGGCCGTTGCCTGCATCGTAGCAACGAGTATTTTTACTGCCCCACTTGGAGCAAAATTAGCTCGCAAGCTCAATGTCATTCAACTCAAGCGAGTCTTTGGGGTAATGCTAATGTTCTTGGCGCTCTTTATGTTCAATGAGGCCCATAAAGCGCTTGGCGCTTAATGGCTGTACTGCTGGCGCAATACGTTCTTTTGTACTTTACCCATGGCGTTTCGGGGTAAGTCGTTGACAATTTCAACCCGCTTGGGAACTTTGAAGTTTGCAATCTTTGACTTGAGAGCATCGATCATCGATTGGCTATTGAGTTTGGCGCCTGGCTTTGGAACCACCACGGCCATGACCGCCTCACCAAAGTCTTTATGCGGAATCCCAATCACTGCGCTTTCCTCAACCCCATCCATATCATCAATAAAACTCTCAATTTCTTTTGGATAGACGTTGTAGCCACCCGAGATAATTAAATCCTTATTGCGACCCACGATGCACAGATAGTGATCAGGCACTTTACCGGCACTGGTTTCACCGCCCCAACGACCCACATCACCCGTTTTAAACCAACCGTCTTTAGTGAACTCCTCAGCGGTCTTCTCAGGCATGCGCCAGTAGCCCTTAAATATATTCGGACCGCGCACTTCAATGGCACCAATCTCGTTGACATCACAGAGTGATCCGGATTCATTCACGACACGAACCTCAACTCCAGGAAGAGGAACGCCAACGGATCCCCCAACTCTGGCACCCTTATACGGATTAGAGACCAACATCACAGTCTCACTCATACCATAGCGCTCAAGAATAGTATGACCAGACACTTTCTGGAAATTATTAAAGGTCTCAGTTAATAAAGGTGCGGAGCCTGAAACAAAGAGGCGCATGTTTTTACAGACGCTCTGATTAAAGTTCGGATCCAGCAGAAGGCGTACATAGAATGTTGGCACGCCCATCATGACGGTTGAGCGTGGCAAATGCTTAATGAGTTGTGCAGTATCCAAACGAGGCAACCAAATCATTTTGCTGCCGTTTAATAAAGCGCCATGGGCAGCAACAAACAATCCGTGCACATGGAAAATGGGCAGAGCATGCAAAAGGACATCACCTTTTTTCCAGCCCCAAAACTCTTTTAATACCAGGGCATTACTACCCAGGTTACCGTGCGTGAGCATGGCACCTTTACTGCGACCTGTAGTACCGGAGGTGTACAAAATAGCAGCTAGTTCGTCGTCGGCTTTTTTAACGGTCTTAAATTGATCGGAACACTGAGCAGCGCGATCTAAAAGTGATCCGGTCCGATTCTCATCGAGGGTGAATACATTTTGAGTGCCGCTCTTAAATGCAATCTTTGAAATCCAAGAAAAGTTCTTGGAACTGCAAACGACAACGGCTGGTTCTGCATTCTCTAGAAAATACTGAATCTCAGACTCTTGATACGCCGTGTTCAAGGGTAAGTACACATACCCGGCACGTAGAGTGGCCAGATATAAGAAAAGTGCTTCTGGGGATTTTTCAACTTGGACAGCAACTCGTGAGCCTTGGGGTAACTTCAAGCTCTTGAGAAGATTTGCCATCATGGCCGTGGCGCGATCGAGATCGCGCCACGAGTAATACAGTCCGTCTTGGGTTTCTAGTGCACAGTCCTCGCGATTTTTAGGAAAGCCAGACTCTAATAATGCGTATAAGTTCACTCAAAACCCTTGACTACGAATACAAAATTAATCGAGCTTAGCGCCTGATTTCTTAACAACCTCAGCCCAACGGGTTACGTCAGACGCAACTTGCTTACCAAATGCCTCTCCGTAAAGATTTGGATTATCCGCACCGTTTTGAGCCCAAATCGCTTTCAACTTTGGTGAGTTAAGAGCCTTTTGAACCTCAGCTGTCATCTTATCGATGATTGGCTTTGGTGTGCCAGCAGGAGCAAACATACCGTACCAAGTCGAAACGCGATAGTCAGGCAAACCAGCTTCTACAAATGTTGGTACATTTGGAATTGCTGGATTGCGCTTCTCAGAAGCAACGGCGATCGCAAACAACTTACCAGCATTAATTTGTGGAGCGGATGTTCCCAAGCCATCGAATTCCAAATCAACCTGGCCAGCTAAGAGGTCACTCATTGCGGGACCTGCACCACGATAAGGAATATGAACAATGAAGGTGCCTGTTTGGATCTTAAATAACTCACCAGCTAAGTGATGCACTGTGCCACTACCGGCGCTGGCAAAGTTGTATTTACCAGGGTTCTTCTTCATAAGAGCAATGAAGTCTTTTAAGTTACGAGCACTCACACGATTGGGGTTTACTACCAATACCTGTGGAACGCTGGCTAAAAGAGCAACTGGAATGAAGCTCTTTTGAATGTCATAGTCCAAGTTCTTGTACATGGAAGGAGCAATGGTGTGATGGGATGCGCCAATAAACCAGGTATAGCCATCTGGTGCTGCTTTCGCTGCAACCGATGCACCTACCGTACCACCTGCACCACCACGGTTATCAATAATGAACTGCTTACCCAATTGCTCGGTTAACTGAGCAGCCAAAGGACGGGCGAATGCATCCGTGCCACCACCCGCTGGGAATGGGTTCAAAAATGTGACGGTTTTTACTGGCCACTCTTGCGCATGAGCGGTGCTTGATAAGCCCACTACTGCTAGTAAGCTAAGCACGAGGCCTGCTATTTTTTTCTTCTGAATTAATGCCATTATTGTCTCCTCTTCAATTCTTATAAAGGGTAAAACGATTGCGAACATCATTCTAAATCGAACTTCAAAAACTAGGGCAAAACCCCTAAAAGTCTTATACAGGACTTATTAGGCTTATGTTTTGATCAGCTTACCAACCGAACGGGAATAAATAATATCGCCGTTCACGAAGCGCTCATGATTTTCTTCAACGCTCGACAGATCATACAGATAATTCACCATTAAACCAGCGGATTGCCGCAGGCCATTTTTGGACAAATCACCCGCCCAATTAATTTGATGCAGCTTGGCACCATTACCTAGATGGAATTTAGCGACAGGATTGCCGTCCCGACTTGGGGTAACCACGGTCAGATAAATCGCGGTTAAAGCCATCAGGGCAGCCTTTTCGTCCTCACTGCATTGATCTGGATGCCAGGACTTGCCTAGCTTATCCATCCAATTAGCACCATTGAGTTTCAAAAGTTCAAGCGCCTCGTCACGGGCCTTACGAATCGCCGGCTTCATTTTGTCAGAGCTTGGCAGGTCGCCCAAATGGGCTCCATCGGTAATCCACTCCATGAGGCCCGGAATCGGTGATAGGGTCACAAAGGTTTTTAATCCCGGGAACTCGGCATGGAGTTGCTCAGCAACGCGCTTAATTAAGAAGTTGCCCATCGAAACCCCCCGCAGTCCAGACTCGCAGTTACTAATGGAGTAAAACGCAGCCACTTTGAATTGGTTGGTTTGCTCTACAGGGATAGATTTTTTATCCACTAAAGGCATGATGGCAACTGGAATCTCGGGAAGCAGAGCAACTTCCACGAAGATTAAGGGCTCATCCGGTAGCTGGGGATGGAAAAAGGCAAAACAACGCCGATCGGGTTGCAAACGCCGGCGCAGATCATCCCAGCCATCAATGGCATGGACGGCCTCGTGGGCAATGATCTTCTCCAAAATCTCTGCCGGCGACTTCCAGTCAACACGGTGCATCTTCAAAAACCCAGGATTAAACCAGGACGACAAGAGGTGTCGCATGTCGTAGTCCAAGCCCATTAACTCCGGTTTCTTATTTAGTAAGGTCAAAAGATCGCGACGCATTTCGACGACTGCAGCCGTACCACCCGGAGCTCGATTGAGGCGCCTTAAAAGCTCTTGGCGAGGGGATTCAGAGATCTTCTGCAGGCGAATGTAATTTCTTGCATTTGGATCTGCCGCAAAACTTTGCGCCGCTTTCGTCAACAGCTCAGCATCAATATTGAATTGCTCAGCGAGCATCATAAAAAATTTAGAACGGTGATCGGCATTGAGCTTGCGGTAGCTTGAAATCACATCTAAGGCCATACTGACAGCGTTTGATTCACCCCGCTCAGAAATAAGCTGGCGAACCGCACTGTTGGCTCGAGATAGGTAACGGGTTTGGGCAATTTTCTCTAGCATGCTGACAGCATAACCAGATTTTGTAACAGGGGCTTAAATCACTCAGTCAAAAGGGTTTATTGGCGCGGCGTTCGCAGCAATAAGTAGATTCCCAAACCAATCATCGGCATCGATAGCCACTGCCCCATGGATAAACCCAAGCCAAGTAAGCCCAAGAACGCATCCGGCTCCCTAGCAAACTCCGCCAGAAAACGAAGTAGCCCATATCCAAGTAAGAAAAGTCCGGATACCTGCCCCACGCGTTTTGGTTTACTTGCATAGAGCCACAATACCAAAGCTAATAGAAGGCCTTCACCTGCAAATTGATACAACTGTGATGGATGGCGGGCCACTTGGTCCACCATCGGAAACACCATCGCCCACGGCCAATCGCTCGGACGTCCCCATAACTCACCATTAATAAAGTTTCCAAGGCGTCCAAAAGCAAGTCCCAGTGGCACGAGTGGCGCCACAAAATCCGTAATAACAAAGTATGAGAGTTGGCGCCGCTTCGCAAACCATGCCAAAGCGATTAGGACTCCTAATAACCCACCATGGAAGGACATTCCGCCTTCCCAGAGCTTAAAAATACTGAGGGGGTTTTGCAGATAAAAACCGGGCATGTAAAAGAGCACATAACCCAAGCGACCCCCAACAATCACCCCCACCACTCCCCAAAACAGAATATCTTCAACATCTTTAAAGGTCCAACGCATCGCTTGATATGGTTCTTGGCGAACACGCAGTCGTCCCAGTAATAAAAATTGGGCAAATGCACATAAGTACATCAGGCCATACCAATGAATCGCCAACGGGCCTATTTGCAGTGCGACTGGATCGATTTGGGGATGCACCAACATTAGGCCGCCGCTTTGCTTTGATCAAAATGATGAAGCTCATGACCTAAGGCACGATAACCCTTAAAGCGCTCGCGCCCTGCCTTCAGTTCATTCTCTTGTGTGGTCACCACTTCAATCCAACGAGGGAAGCGTTCCAGCAAGGCATCAAGACCTTGTGGAGCTTGTGCATGAAGGTAAATCAAGACATCCCGATGCGCTGGTGCTTGGTGGTCTAGCTCGGATAACTGATCCACCAGGAGAATCGGGGTCTCGTGGGCACCCTCGTGATGCAACCAAGCATGAGGTAAAAAGTCAGTTTTACTGAAGGTCCACAATAAATCATCAAGATTGTTGAGGTCGTTTTTACTTCCAGTAATCACGATCGTGCGTGGCAACCCCTGGGGATGAGAGCTGGCCAGAATTTTGCGGCTTAAACGACAGCAGTACTGTAATTTGTCCGAAACATGACTATGAAAATCAATTCTGGCCATTCGCGCTATTAATGGGTGCTTATTGATCGAGCAAGAAATTAAGCAATAGGGGAACTGGTCTCCCTGTTGCCCCTTTAGCCGCCCCGCTCTTCCATGCAGTTCCAGCAATATCCAGATGGGCCCATCGGAATTTTTCAGCAAAGCGCGAGAGGAAACAAGCTGCGGTCACACTTCCAGCAGGTCGTCCGCCAATATTTGCGACGTCAGCAAAGTTTGACTTCAATTGCTCGTGATATGCTGCATCGAGCGGCAGACGCCAGACGGTATCTAAGGATTGATGACCAGCTTTATTCAAGGCTTTTACGAGGGCTTCGTCATCGGAGAACAGACCGCTATGCACATGGCCTAATGCAATGATGCAAGCACCTGTCAAAGTAGCGACATCAATGACAACCTTAGGCTTATAGCGCTCTACATAGGTAAGCGCATCGCAGAGAATAAGTCGGCCTTCGGCATCGGTGTTTAAAACCTCGATGGTCTGCCCTGACATACTCTTCACAATATCGCCCGGACGGGTTGCGCGACCCGATGGCATATTCTCACAAGTTGGCACCACACCAATCACATTCTTCTTTAATCCCAACAACGATACGGCATACATGGTGCCAAATACCGATGCTGCACCACACATGTCGTACTTCATTTCGTCCATTGCTTCGCCAGGCTTCAATGAGATGCCGCCCGTATCAAAGGTGATGCCTTTGCCAACCAAAACGATCGGATCCTCATTTGTTTTCCCACCCTCATGACGCATGATGATGAACTGTGGAGGAGTCTCTGAACCCTTAGCAACTGCTAAGAATGAACCCATACCCAAGGCTTCAATTTGTTGCTGATTGAGAACCTGGACTTTTAACTTGGTCTTCTTAGGAAGATTCAGTGCGGTTTGTGCCAAAAACGTTGGAGTGCAAACATTGGGTGGCAAGTTACCCAAATCTTTCGTGAGGTTCATTCCCTCAACCAAAGCCGATCCCTCCTGAACTGCAGTCTTCAGAAGCCCAGCTTGCTTGGTATTGGTCAGCAGGGTGAAGTGCGCTAAGGTATCTGCTTTTTCTTGCGGCTTGGTCTTATATTGTTCTTGTCGAGCTCCAAATCGATAAACCTGATCTCCCACAATTTGCGCTAGTAAACGAATCCGCTCGGCAATTGCATTAGGACTTTGATTGGCTTTTTGCTTGCCAGTAAAGCTAGACGTATGCCAAAGCACTGACTGGATAGAGCCGCCACTCAATACCTTAAGGGTCGAGCGCGCAATCTTGGCAAAATCCCCTAAGGACTCTTTATCACCAAGACCCACTAATAAAACACGTTTCAGCTTCACCTTACTCAAGGCCCATGCCCGGGTTGAGCGTAATAAAGTGCATACTCCGGCTTTTCCATCCAAATCACCTACAGAGCGTGCCTCTGAAATTGCTCCTCCAAGAAGGTCATCAAGCGCCTGAAGCTGGGAGAGCTCCGCGGCGCGATAGGCTAAAACCAAACAATCGCTGCTTAAGCCACAAACTGCAGCGGCGCCTTTGGGGCTTTTAAAATCGATATCGGCAAGAACTTTCGTGCTAAATTGAATCGTCATCGTCTTTCACCATTTGGGGTTTTTTTACATTATCCACCGACCGAATTAAAGTCGCAGAATTAGATCTAGCCACCATGATTTTTGAACAAGCCCTCCGCCGCGAACTCAGCATGACCACAGGTGCTGTGTTTTTAGTCTTGGTCACCATCATGATTACCACCCTCGTAATCCGGATTTTGGGGTTTGCGGCCAGTGGAACGGTTAATCCCGAGGATGCTTTAGTCCTAATCGCTCTCGCGACCCTCGGTTATTTTGCGGTTCTGTTGACCGTCTCACTATTTATTGCGGTTTTAATTGTTTTGGTCCGTTGGTACAAAGACTCCGAAATGATTGTGTGGTTAGCAAGTGGATTGAGCATTACAAATTTAATTGGTCCAATCCTGCGATTTGCGATTCCACTCATCATCATCATTGCTCTATTGGCCGCCTTTGTTTGGCCATGGGCAAATCGTGAGTCAAGTGTTATCAGTCAGCGTTTTCAACAGCGCGATGATGTGTCCATGGTTGCAGCAGGTCAATTTAAAGAATCGGCCAAAGCTGAGCGGGTCTTTTTCATTGAAGAGATTGATGTTGATAAAGGGGAAGTCAAGAATATCTTTGTGGCCGATACGCGTAATCAAAAGTTGAGTGTCGCAGTTGCTGCCACTGGCTATATCGAGAATACGCCCAACGGTGACAAAAACGTGGTTCTCTTAAAAGGCCGCCGTTATGAAGGCCAGCCGACTCAGCCAAATTTCAGAATCTTAGAGTTTGATGAGTACGAGACCAAGATCTTAAGTAAAGAAGTGGCCAAGCCGCCGCCACGGGATCGAGAAAAAAATGTGATTGAGCTGATGCAAGAAACCGATCCCAATATCCTGCGCGCCAACTTTGGTGAACTGCTTTGGCGCATCGGCCTACCCATCATGGCCCTGGGTTTGGTCTTGATTGCCATTCCCTTGGCTTATGTCAATCCCCGCTTAGGTAACTATACGGCGATGTTTTATGCCGTCCTCATTTATCTGATGTACAGCAACCTATTAAATCTCAGTCAAAATTATGTTGCGCAAGGACGCGTTGATTTCTTTGTCGGCTTGTGGCCGATTCATGTACTTGCATTTGGCTTAGCCTTTGTTTTGATTCGTAACCGTATCAATCCATCCTTAAAGTGGTGGCAACGCCAACTTCCAAGGGCCTGGCAAAGCAAATGAGTTGGCTCTTTCCCAAAATTTATGAACGCTACTTTGCTAAGCAAATTTATGCGAGCTTTGGCTTCATTCTCTTTGCCCTGCTCGCACTCTTTGTATTTTTTGACATTCTGAGTGAACTGGGATCAGTCAACTCTAAATACACCTTGCCTTTAGCGCTTCTCCATGTACTCCTCAAGGCGCCCAGCCGCATGGTTGAAATTATTCCGATCGCTGGCTTAATCGGTAGTATTTATGTGTTTGCCATGATGGCGAGTCAATCAGAGTTCACCATCCTCCGGGTAGCAGGCTTAGATATCAAACGCAGTCTCTTTACGCTCGCCAAGATCTCACTACCCATTGTCATCCTGACACTAGCGATCAGTGAAGGCTTGGGGCCCTACAGTGAACGGCTTTCCGAACGAATTCGGATGGACGCGTTAGGCTCAACCTTCAGCTCACAGTTTCGGTCTGGCGTTTGGCTCAAAGATCAATTGCGCGATCAGGACGGAGCGGGGCCCGTTAAAGCTGGTGTGAGATACGTCAATGTGGGTTCAATTGATCCGGATGATCAAATTCGGCAAATTCGGATGTATGAGTTTGATCCCAACTACCGTCTCCTCTCAATTCGTAGTGCCGCATCTGGTCGTTTTGATAATAAAGGTGTTTGGGAGCTCAATGATGTTTCAGAAACACGCTTTATTGAGAAGCGTAGTGGCGACCCCTTGGATGCGGTCTACACCGCTCAGACCAAAAGTATTCCAACGCTTAGCTTGGAGTCACAAGTCACTCCGCAGATCCTCAATGTTCTGCTAATTAGCCCTGAAAAGATGTCGATCATGAGTTTAGGCCAATTTATTTTGCACCTCCAAGAGAACAAACAAGATGCGCAGCGCCATGCGATTGCCTTTTGGAAAAAAGTGGTTTACCCCTTCATCATCTTTGTGATGCTTGCACTCGCCCTACCCTTTGCCTTCATGAAAGTACGGGCTGGGAGCGTTGGCATTAAGGTCTTTGGTGGCATCATGCTGGGTATGAGTTTTCAGCTATTTAATACTTTGTTCTCGAGCGTTGGCTTACTTGGCGCACTCCCCGCCCTATTTACAGCAATCTTCCCACCATTGCTTTATTTGATCCTAGCAATTGCAGCTCTTAAGTGGGTATCCCGTGCTTAGGGGTATGTTCGAATGAATCTTCATCAACTGCGCTTTGTTCGCGAGGTAGTCCGTCATAACTTTAATCTGACCGCAGCTGCAAAGGCACTCTTCACCTCGCAGCCTGGAGTCTCCAAAGCAATTATTGAACTCGAAGATGAGTTAGGTGTCGAAATCTTTCGACGCCATGGCAAACGCATTCGCTCGTTAACCGAGCCCGGTAAGCGCATCTTGGTCTCGATTGAGCGCTTATTAGAGGAAGTGGAGACCTTAAAACGTGTTGGCAATGATTACGCCAATCAAGACCAAGGTAGCTTTGTGATTGCCACGACTCACACCCAAGCCCGCTATGCCTTACCCAAAGTCTTGAGTGAATTTACCAAGCGTTTTCCAAAAGTACGCGTTAGTCTATTGCAGGGTAACCCCAGTCAAATTGCCCAAATGCTACTCGAGGATCGTGCTGATCTAGCCATTGCGACCGAGGG
>JACCDV010000983.1_pt1 | contig 12185 bp, 13 predicted proteins | sample 7446131 | NCBI WGS metagenome assembly JACCDV01 (sample SAMN15323448, study PRJNA562643) | freshwater metagenome | isolation source: river surface water | place: USA:Blue River Watershed | collected 2017-08-17
GGGTGGTAAGTGTACAGGGAACGCTGCTTCCTGCAATGGTGCAAAATAAATTACCTAGTCTCGCGGAGGTAGATGCCTACCCCGTTCCTGAACTTCTGATTCCTCGAATCGAAGAAGAGCATAATTACTCCCGTGGCTACGCCACGGGAGCTTTGCGTGAAGCCAAGCGCATGTTGTACCTCTCGAACATTAGTGGAGAAAGTATTTCGCCCTCGGAACTCATAGATCCAGCGTGGCATGAGATGCTCATGTTTACTCGTTTTTATCAAGAGTTTTCCAATTTCATAGGAGGTTTCATACATCATGATCCAACCCCTGGTGTCCCCGACGGTGGGAAGACGTATCAACGCACGAAAGAGTTGTACAGCAAGTATTTTAATGTTGAGCCAGATCGACAGTTTTGGCCGTAAATCGAAAAACAAATCCTATCCTGCTACACTTCCTCTGTGAAGTATAAAAAAACTCTCTTTTTGTTTCGTCGAGACGTGCGATTGCCCGACAACACCGCGCTTATTCGCGCCCTATCTGAGTCAGGTGAAGTCGTGGTCGGCTTTGTATTCGATTCTCGGCAGACGAACGAGAAAGAAAATAAGTACTTCAGTAAAAAGGGATTTGCGTTTTTATTGCAATCACTTGCTGAACTTGATGGTGAGGTAGAAAAAAGAGGAGGCAGACTGTATTTCTTTGAAGGTCTTGCGCACGAGGTGGTTTCGTCGCTCATTGAAAATGATGGCGTCGAGGCTGTCTACCTCAATAAAGATTTCACGCCGTTTGCACGCGCGCGGGATGCACGTATTGAAAAAACTGCTCAAAAACATGCGGTGTCAGTACATTTTTTTGATGACTACACGCTCTCACCGATTGAAACCGTACTAACAGGCGCGGGGAAGCCTTATTCGGTATTTACGCCATTCATGAACAACGCGGCAAAGAGCCCTGTTCCTGAACCAGAAAAAAACGCACATACAAACTACTATTCGGGTAAGTTAAAAACTAAAAGCATTCAACTTTCAAAAGTTTCTCCGCTCCTTAAGGCAAAGCTCACAATTGCGCCTGGGCGGAAAGCAGGGCTTCGCATATTGCAAAATCTAGATGCATTAAAAGGATATGAGTCTGCGCGGAATATGGTTGCCGAGAAAGGCACATCGCGATTATCGCCGCATCACAAGTTCGGGACTGTTTCTATTCGTGAAACCTATCATGCGATAAAAAAACAAAAGTTTGATTCCAAACAGTTTCTCGCTGAGCTGTACTGGCGCGATTTTTATTTACATATCGCATACCATTTTCCTAGAGTATTTAAGGAGTCTTTTTTGCCGTGGGCAAATAATATATGGTGGCTCAATGATAAGAAGCAATTTAAGGCATGGACGGAGGGGAAGACAGGCGTTCCAATTGTTGATGCGGGCATGCGGCAGCTTAACGAAACTGGTTGGATGCATAACCGCGCGCGTATGATTGTTGCTTCATACCTCACCAAGAACCTGCTCATTGATTGGCGTTGGGGCGAGCGTTATTTTGCATCGCGACTTGTAGACTATGACCCTGCATCAAACAACGGCGGGTGGCAGTGGTCAGCATCGGTTGGCGCAGACCCGAGACCGCTCCGCATATTCAATCCATATACGCAGGCGGAAAAATATGACCCAAGCGCTTCATATATAAAAGAGTGGGTCGCCGAGTTACAGGACGTTAGTCCGACAGTGCTCACTGATGGCAAAGAGCACGATTTTTCTTTGCTTGCACCTCTATACTCGCCACCCCTTGTCGGTCAGAAGGAATCATTTCATCGCGCTCGTGAAGCGTACGCGAAAGCGAAGCGGGGCGCTTAGTTTATTTCGATATCGATGTGACGAATCAAAGGAAATTGTTTCCTAATTCTTTTTTCAATTTCATCTATTTTGTTTCCCATGAGGCGTGGTATTCGGTCCGCGAAATCGGCTGCGAATTTCTTAAACTCGTCAACGTCTTCGCTCACTTCTTCAAACTGTTCTGTAAGGGAAGAGCCGCGGTTCGCTTCTCGTAATAATGCAGAGCCATTAAACTCAACTTCACACTTTATTCTGTATACGCCAAGGCCGACGACTGCAGATTTGAAGTCGAGCACTTTTTCAATCGCTGGGTCTGCTTCAATGGCCTGTATGACTTCCTCGCGCATTTCATCAGGCATAGATTTTCCCAAGAGATATGCGCGATTTCTTTGAATAAGCACGACCGCAGTACCTCCAAGTAGAAGTGCGATGATGACCGAGCCAATTCCGTCGAAAATGTAGTTTTGAGTTAGGAACGACAAAGTGATACTGACCGTAGCAATGAAGAGACCAAAGAGTGCAACAGAATCTTCAAGCAAGACGGCGAGTGTTGCGGAATCTGCTTTCGCGATACGGTCTTTCCACGAAACTCCTGGGTGGGCTTGTTTGATTTCGTTCAGCGCTACAAAAAATGTATAGAGTTCAACTGCAAATGAGAGTAGGAGCACGACCGCTATCATCCACGAAAAAGCGATTGGTTCAGGGTTAAGGATTGCTTCGACGCCCTGATAGAGTGTGACTCCGGCTCCCAAGAAAAGCACACCGCAAGCAGAAATGAGTGCCCAGAAAAAACGTTCATTACCGTACCCGTACTCAAAACGGTCGTCGGCTTTCTTTTGCGACTGGCGGAGGCCTATAAATAGGAGGAGTTGATTTAGGGTGTCTGCGACGCTATGAACGGCCTCAGCAAGCAGTACGCTCGAGCCTGATGACAGGGCAACAATAAACTTAATGACGGTAACAAAAGCATTTCCGAGAAGGGCAGCAATAACAGGCCAAAAACCTCGAACGGTGCGTAACGACATTGGTCTATCAAATGTAGCACGGGTCTGTGCTACGATGCAGAGCGGAAAAATGTCGAAAAACGTATATTTTACCGTTGGGCCAACACAGCTTTTTGAGACGGTTTCGACACATCTGGAAACAGCTCTAGCAACCGACGTGCTCTCTGCTTCTCATCGCGGTGGGTGGTTTGTGGACTTATATCAAGAGACTCTAAAAAACCTGCGAGACTTAATGCGCATTCCCGATTCATACGAGATTTTTTTTACCGCAAGCGGACATGAAGGAATGGAGCGAGGAATCCAAAACTGTGTTGCCAGAAAAAGCGCACACGTTGTCTATGGCTCTTTTTCAAAACGGTGGGCATGGGTCGCGCAAAGTCTCGGGAAAAAGACTGAAGAGTATGCAGTGTCTCCAGGGTTACTACCAAATCTGGCGGATGTACATTTTTCTGACGACATTGAGTTTCTGGCGCTCACACAGAATGAAACCTCAACAGGAGGCGCGATGACTCCCGAATCAATTTCGAGTCTTAGAGAGAGATTTCCGAATACTTTAATCGGAATAGATTCCGTATCTTCAACTCCCGTTGTTGAGCTCGATTGGAACGCGGTTGACTATATGTTTTTTGGCACGCAAAAGGCGTTTGGACTTCCCGCTGGTCTCGGGGTTGTGGTGGTTTCACCGAAAGCGTTCGCCGCGTCGTTCGCAGTTTCAAAGCATGTTTCTATCGGCAGTTACCACAGTTTTTCGGAACTACAACGATGGGGAAAGATGCATCAGACACCTGAAACGCCGAACGTGCTAGGAATTTATCTTTTTAATGCTGTTCTTCGCGACATGCTTAGTATTGGTCTCCCGAGTCTGAAAGCAGGAGTAGAGCGACGTGCGAAAAAGTTTTATGAATTTTTAACGTCTCAGGATACGTTCACGCCGTTCGTCACTGACACCGCGGGTCAGTCTTTGACGACAATTGCCGTACAGGTGAAGGGGGGTTCGGTGCCGGTTGTTGAAAAACTGAAAGCTAAAGGGTTGATTGTTGGCGCTGGGTACGGGGATCGGAAAGAAAAGGACATTCGGGTTGCGAATTTCCCCGCGCATACCGATGAGCAGTTTGAGCGACTCATATCAGAATTGCGCTCGCTTGCGTAGTATCAGCGTCACTATGGCAAAACGAATGAAAAGAAAAATTCCTGCCACAATGGCGACGCAACATCCGGACAATGCGTCCGCCCCGTACTGGGAAACTGACGGAGATGCGTTCGTTTCAACGCGCGAGGAAACAGAAGAATGTTTTTCCTCATATAAGGACCTCGATTGCGAGGAGTTTATGTGGGACTGGGAAGGGAAGTATGTAGATGAGGCAGTTATCGACCGTTTATTCTCAACCTACTTTGATTATTTCAAAAAGAACCAGCTTGGAAGAGATAAATTTCTTACATTCCGTATTCCAAACGTATGGCATGAGCGCGGCTATAGCCTTGCTCGTTCAATGATGGGGATGTTGACCGCGGAAAGTTTCGCTCGTGATTTGAAGTTTCATACTCCGCCGCTGTTTGAAGTCATTCTGCCTATGACGTCGACTGCAGAAAACATGCTGTCCATTCAAACAACGTTTGATAAGTTGGCTCGGTTTGAGCACCAGTTGTTCAAAGAGAAAAATAAACTTACCTATTTAAATGTCCTCCCGTTGTTTGAAGGGGTAACTGATTTATTTGAGTGTGGGCAATTACTTGACCGCTACGTTCGTCTACATAAACAGTATTTCAAAAAGAAGCCAGAGTACATGCGTTTGCATATTGCGAGAAGCGACCCAGCGATGAATTCCGGAGTTGTAGCGGCGGTTATCGCGGGGAAGGTAGCGCTTTCCGAGTTCACAAAGTTTTCACGGCGCGAAAAAATTCCTGTGTATCCAGCCATCGGCGTCGGCACCTTGCCGTTTCGAGGGAGCCTGTCGCCTGAGCGAGTTTCCGATTTTCTTCGTGAGTACCCAGGGATGCGAACGGTATACATCCAGTCAGCGTTCCGCTATGACTTTCCGCTGCCGACCGTGAAGAAGGCAATTCGTGAATTGAATACGCGACTAAAAAGAACAAAAGCGCGTGTGTATACCGATGCCGAAACAAAGGAAGCGCGGGAACTGTGTGAAGTGTTTCAGCGCCCGTATCGAAAAACTGTTGAAGGATTGGCACATACACTGCATAAACTGTCGCGCGAAGTCCCGCAGAGGCGTGAAAGAAAACTCCACACAGGTCTTTTCGGGTATTCAAGAAAGATTGGCAAAAAACGTCTTCCAAGAGCGATACCGTTCACCGCTACACTGTATACACTCGGTGTGCCGCCTGAATTTATAGGAACTGGGCGAGCGCTTCACAATGCTCTGCGCGCAGGGCTTAAACCTGAACATTTTTATACGAACTTAAAAAAAGATTTGGAACTTGCGGGGCGGTACCTGCACAAAAAAAATCTTGCACAACTTTCAATGCATAACAGGTTTTGGAAGGACATTGAGAAAGATGTTTCTTTGGTTGAATCTCTGCTTGGGATTACGCTCGGTCCAAAAACGGACGATGACCGCGCGCATCAAGAATTGTCGTCCGCGGCGTATAGAAACTACAGGGCAGGGGTTTCTATCGGCAAGCAGATTGTGCTTTCGGGAGTGATTCGGAAAAGCCTTGGGTAGAAGCCCGTCACCCCGTTCGCATAGATCAGTAGTTCAGATTATAGTGGTCGGATGGCGCAAGAAATACCTGAAGACATTTTGCTTGCAAACGTAGGGCAGAAAATACTTCTTGAGAAAGACGGGAAGGTGTTGATGTGTCGAGGGAAGATAGATTTTAAAGAAATGGATAAGCGCTGGGATTTCCCCGGTGGCCGATTGCACACCGGAGAGCAGCCGATAGAGGGACTCACGCGCGAACTTAAAGAAGAGCTCGGCGTTGAATTTGAAATAGGCCGTCCGTTGTTTGCATGTATTACCGAGGACACACCAAGCGGAGTGCCGCGCTACTACGTTGTGTTCAAGGCTGTTCTTAAGGACCCGAACGCTGAATTCGTGATTGCTGAGGATGAGCTTTCCGAAATTCGCTGGGTAGGGCGAGATGAAGTGGCAGGCTTGAATACGTGGGAAGATTGGCGAACATTCTTACAGGGATATTTTGATGAGTACCATGTCGCCTAAGGTTGTGGTTTTTGCTTCAGGTACAAAGAGCGCTGGAGGTACGGGTTTTGAAAATTTGGTGCGATGGTCGCGAGCGAATCCAGGTTCGTTTGAAGTAGTTGGCGTTGTTTCAAATAACGAGAACGGGGGCGTGCGGCAAAAAGCGGATGCGCTTAGTGTTCCGTTTTTCTTGTACAACGGTGGTGGAGATTATTCTATAATTCTGCAGAATTATAGAATGAATGCGGAGTGGGTAGCGTTGTCGGGGTGGTTGAAGATGGTGAAGGGGCTTGATCCGAAAAAAACATTCAATATTCACCCAGGGCTTTTGTCAGTCCTTAACGGTCGTTTGGGCGGACACGGTATGTGGGGAGGGCGAGTATTGGACGCCACGTATGAGGCGCTTCAAAACGGCGAGTTGAAAGAGTTTGGTATTTCGATGCATTTCGTCACTGATGAATATGACCGCGGTCCCGTATTTTTCGAATATCGTATTCCGTACATATCTGGGATGAGTAAAGAAGAGGTGGGTGCACTAGTTCGCGAAGCAGAATTGAAGTGGCAACCAATAATTACGAACATGGTAGTACATGATGAAATTTCATGGGACGGCCATAATCCGCATTCTGTTCACGTTCCTGAGGGTTACGTGTATTTGCCGAAAGGCTGAACGTTATGGAAGAAGCTGAACCGATAGCGTGGCAGAAAGTACGTTCCCCGATTCAGGTGTTAACGCTCCACAACTATCCCGTCCGCGTTGGCGAGCGCGTGAGGCTAAAGCGTTTGGACGTCCGGAAGCGTTTTTCCGAAGTCGAGGGGCGTGTGACGTTTATTGAAGATGTGCCAGGACATCCACCGTGCGTGCATCTTCGGGATTGGGACGGTGTTTTACTTGGGAAATTCGATAGAACTAATTCCGTCGGCATCGTGCATACGTGGCGGATTTCAAGAAAAGGGGAGTGATGACAAACGTCGAGTCGAAGAGTATAGTCATCATCGTATGTTTACTGCGGAGAATTTAGTAATTCTAGTCCGTGGGGAAGCTCTTGTGAAAGGGTCGTTGGTGGACGTATGGTGGAGGGAGAACACGCCAACTAAAGGGATAATGAAACGTCGGGCAGTGAGCCTCGTCCATATGGTCGGACAGGAGAAGGACCTAAGTGGTTTTTTGGTTACCGACAGAACTGGGAAATTAGTCCCAGTCGTTTCGAGGGATGTTTCAGATATTAAAGTTTTAAAGAGAGCGCAATAAAATGGCTTTTGAAACAACAAACAGAAAGGGTATTCCTATAAACGGTCAGTGGGTATTTAGTGGAGACTTTATTCGGTTACAACTCGCCGTTGTCGATAAAAGAACGCTCCAAAAATATGACCAAGAAGGCCTAGTTGTTCTGCCCGTATTTGCAAGGGGCAAAGGTGGAAAATTGGTACGAGGATTTTTCTTTTCTGAAAAGGAAACGCGGGACGTACTTGAAATTGCAGAAGGAATAATTACTGGTATGACATTTGAAGAGCAAACACCTCGCGAAGTTGGTGTTCGTAAGTTCCCAACACAATTCGGACATGTCGAACCTTCTCAATCTGTACTCACTCATATACCTTCGGAGCAGCCAGTGATGCGTAGCAGGGGTGATGTCCTTAGGGGAGGTTAACCCTCGCTCACACGAATTTTTTTCGCGCCCTCTACTGCTTTTTTTCGCGCTTCGTCAGTCGTGTCTGCGGTCGCAATAACGACCGCCATTCTCCTTCGTTTGTGGGCCTTTGGTTTTCCGAAAATACGGACTCCGGTGTTTGTTTCTTTCAGCGCTTCTTCCACGCCATCAAAAATAGGGGAATCGGTTTCAATCTCGGAAAGTACGGCCGCAGATGCTCCGGGGCGACAGGTGATTCCAGGAATGGGAAGACCAAGAATGGCGCGAACATGCAGTTCAAATTCGCTCATCGTTTGTGACGCGAGTGTCACCATGCCCGTGTCATGCGGGCGCGGGGATACTTCTGAAAACCACACGTCATCGCCCTTGATGAACAGTTCAACACCAAAAATCCCGCGCCCGCCCAAAGCGTCGGTCACCTTCTTTGCAATGTCCTCTGATTTTTTGAGCGCGGTCGGAGTCATTTCATGCGGTTGCCATGATTCGCGGTAGTCGCCGTCCATTTGTATGTGACCTATTGGCGCGCAGAAGGAAGTACCACCCGCGTGGCGGACGGTGAGGAGAGTGATTTCGTAATCAAATGAAATGAAACCTTCGACAATAACTTTTCCTGTTTTTCCGCGCCCCGCTTCCATTGCGTATTCCCACGCTTTTTCTACATCGGCATCACTCTTCAAAACACTCTGGCCTTTCCCGGACGAAGACATTGTTGGCTTTACCACGCAAGGGAAACCAAGTTGCTTGGTCGCTTCTTGCAGTTCCTGAAGTGAGGATGCGAAGAAGTAGGGGCTCGTTGGCAGTTTCAACTCTTCTGCGGCGAGGCGTCGTATGCCTTCGCGATTCATGGTCAATTGCGCTGCGCGTGCAGTAGGAATGACGTTCCAACCTTCGCTTTCCAATTCCACGAGTGTCGCCGTTGCTATAGCTTCTATTTCAGGAACGATGAAATCAGGTTTTTCTTCCGCTACCGCTTTTCTGATTTCGTCGCCTTCAAGCATCGAAAACACGCGGCTTTTGTGCGCGACCTGCATTGCAGGCGCGTTTTCATATCGGTCGCATGCAACAACTTCAACTCCGAGACGCATTGCCTCGATGGCTACTTCTTTTCCCAGTTCACCACTCCCGAGAAGGAGAATTTTTGTAGCAGTTTTGGTGAGGGGAGTGCCGAGGGGTTTCACTTTGCTCATCATACCAATCCTTTGAAAACAGCAAAAATTAACTACAATGGCGACTACGGGCATGTAGGCAAAACCTTCATGCTCCTCGTTCGAAGAAAATGAGAACACATCTCATTTTCCTTTTCACTCGGGCATGTGGCGAAATTGGCAGACGCGCTACGTTCAGGTCGTAGTCCCCGCAAGGGGGTGGAGGTTCAAGTCCTCTCGTGCCCACATCTATAAATTAAAATGCTTTGCTTCGTGGTAGGTGCGATAGTCCGCGGTTAGTTCTTCTCCTTTCTTAATGTTGCGTGCAGCGATAAATGTTTCTCCTTTGTCTTTGGTCACCATGTTCGGTTTTCGCGAATGGTTTAGGAAATAAAACTTGTCGATGCCGTCGATACCGTAGTTTGGAACAAAATACACACCGTCCTGAAGTGCACAGAAGTCACGTACTAACTGTTTTGCTTCCTCAGGAGCGTTCGATGATTCAAATTCTTCTTCAGGGATTTCAAGCACGTCACCGTGCGGGTCACAATTTTTAAACGGGTTTATGCCTTTCGGAATAGTCCGCACCGCAACGACACCAACACCATGCTTGGTTCTCCCGATTCTGCAATACACATCAGAAAGCGAGGCGAGGAATTGTTTCTTATTCATTGAAGGGAATAGTACCGCATAGAAGCGATATACCCCGCTAGTAGAAATTGGAATAGCGATCTCAATACATTCCGATTTTGCGCGGTCGAGGTTTATAGAAGTGTTATACGTTCTAAATATACTGTAGTCAGTTTATCGCAAAAGAAAAAGATTCCAATTTTCACTACGGGGTATACTTCGGCCATGAACCTCAGGCTGCTCTCTGACCTCAAAGCTTCGGAAGTACAAATACGAAAATCCATTTCCGATTTCGGCTTTGCTCCAGAACACACATTTGAATCATTCGTCGATTCCGTCGAAGAGGGTTGGAGGGGGACCTACTTCACTACAGGTGAGGGGTGGGGTGTTATGGCCTATTACATAGAGAAAGACAATGAATGGATAACACTAACTGACCCCGTTTCGCCAGAAGAAAAGAGAAGTGAAATTCTTTCTGCATTTCTTCGCGAAGTACTACTTACCGATTCAGCGGAAGCGGTGTATGTGCAGTGTGAGTCGAGCGTACGTAAAGGAATGCTGAAACTCTTAAAGCCAGAACTGACCGCACGAAGAACCAGCGAGAAAATGTATTGGCCGATAGTCGACCTGTCGAAATACGACCCCGAACTAAAGTCACCGCAGATGAAGCCGCTTCGAAATGCGCGGAATCGATTCTCGCGCGAGCATACATTGGCGATAGTCGACCCAAACACGCTTCCAAAACATGCCCTCCATGACATTGTCGACCTTTGGAAAAAAAACAGACCGGCACGCCACCGCACCTACGTTGCCGAATACCACACACTCATAGATGAAGGTTTTCGTGGGACGGAGGGCGCGATAGCGCTTGTGGTGGATGGTGTTCCTGAAGCCATTAGCGCGGGCTGGCGTATTCCTAACTCCGATGGTTTCTACCATTCGCTCGCACTTCATACCTATCGCCACTGGGGCTTAGGGGAAGTAATGATGTTAGAAAGTTTGAAGAAAATGAAGGAAGGGGGATATGCGTTTGTAAACCTCGGTGGGAGCGATGCAAACCTGTTTTCGTTTAAGAAGAAATTCGCAGATACTGATTTTTACACAAGCGAATATTTTTCCGTAGTACGCACATAATTCACGCTCGCGCTAAGCGCGCCATTTTCCTGGGCTATGATACGAAAGGTAAAGGAAATGTAATGAACGGTAACGACATCAGTAAAGCGCCGACCGCTGAAGTTCCTGCAATCGGCAAGAAAAAATTTCTCTTCATCTCGCTCATCGGGCTTTGTGTCGATTTTGCGTGGCAGGTAAAAAAAGAAGGGCACGACGTACGTTTTTATTTGAAACACTCTGACGACGGCATCGGCTCAGGTTTTTTTCAAATGGTTGACAGTTGGGAGAAGCACGTTGCGTGGGCAGATGTCATTGTCTTTGATGACGTTGAAGGGCAAGGCGCATACGCAAAACGTTTGCGAGCAAAAGGAAAATTGGTCTTTGGTGGCACGCCCTACACAGACAAACTAGAGGATGACCGCTCCTTCGGGCAGGACGAAATGAAACAGCGGGGAATACCTATTCTTTCGTACCAAACGTTTACCGACTTCGACAAAGGTATTGAGTACGTAAAAAATAATCCTGATGCCTACGTCATAAAGCCCTCTGGCCCCGCGCAAAACTACAAAGACCTCTTGTTTGTTGGTCAGGAAGAAGATGGGAGCGATGTCGTGCGCATGCTCGAAACATATAAGCGGGTGTGGGCAAAGAAAATAAAAGTTTTCCAACTGCAGAAGCGTGTGACAGGCGTAGAAGTTGGCGTTGGTGCTTTTTTCAACGGGAAAAAATTTATTACTCCGGTCAATATTAATTTTGAACACAAGCGTTTATTCCCAGGAGAATTGGGACCCACCACGGGGGAAATGGGTACGTCGATGTTTTGGAGTTCGCCGAACAAACTATTTAACCTCACACTAAAAAAGTTTGAAGAAAAATTAGCTGAAGAAAATTATGTCGGGTATATCGATCTCAACTGCATCGTAAATAATCACGGCATTTACCCATTGGAGTTCACGGCTCGGATTGGATATCCCACCATTCACATTCAGCTCGAAGGTATAAACGTGCCGGTCGGAGAATTTGTCTATAACTTAGCGGCCGGAATTGATTTTGATTTAAAGACGAAGAAAGGATTTCAGGTCGGAGTCATTTTGGTCGCTCCGCCGTTTCCGTATGAAGACAAGAAACTGTTCGAAATAACGTCGCAGGATACCGCGGTAGTGTTTAAAAAGCGCTCAAACGGGGAAGGGGTGCATATTGGCGACCTGAAGCTTGTTGACGATGAATGGATATTGGCAGGACATATGGGCATTGCGGCGGTCGTTGTAGGCACGGGGCAGACGATGAAACAGGCGCAAGCACAGGCGTATTCCCGCATCGGCAACATCTTGATTCCGAACATGTTTTACCGCACGGATATAGGAGATAGGTGGGCCGAAGATTCAGACAAACTTCATAATTGGGGATATTTGCGCGAAATATAAGAGCACACTTTCGTATTCTGCGTGCAAGGAGGTATACTCATTGGCATGAATGGAGAATTTGCTGTATTTAGTTTAGGTTCGAACGATGCATTGGCGCATAAAATTGCCGCCAAGATTGGCGTCTCGCTTGGGAAGATTAAACTTAAAACTTTTTCCGATGGCGAGCAGTACGTTCAGTTTGAAGAGAATATTCGTGGAAAGAGTGTATTCCTTATCCAGTCGACCAATCCTCCAGCAGAAAATTGGAC
>JACCDV010063294.1_pt1 | contig 12180 bp, 8 predicted proteins | sample 7446131 | NCBI WGS metagenome assembly JACCDV01 (sample SAMN15323448, study PRJNA562643) | freshwater metagenome | isolation source: river surface water | place: USA:Blue River Watershed | collected 2017-08-17
CCTCTACTTTATTGGTCTCTTCTCATATATTGTCCTGGTGCTGCCAATTGTCTTTGGGGCGATGGGGGATTTGATGTTTATTCTAAGTGGCATCGTCGCACTCATTTGGGTAACGATAGTGGTGCAGATGTTATATCGTATCGTGCCGAACTACATGCGCGCCAACACAAGGCGTGTCATTTTGGTTATTGGTTCAATTTACGCTACCCTCCACATTCTTTATTTCACCGGCGTATTGCCACCAATCCCACTTTCACTAACTGAGCTGACCTTGGCGCACTCTGTCACCGTGCCAGAGACGGGTACATATCGGGTTGTAACGGAGCAGCAAGCTTGGTGGAGACAGTTGCCGTTTATGGAGGAGTCATTCCATCCGTCTGCGCCAACCCTCTCATGCTTTGCGCGAGTGTATGCGCCAGCCAAGCTCAATACAGAAATTTATCACCGTTGGGAGTATAAGGGTGCTGATGGAAAATGGGTTGAGCGAGCTCGTATTAAGTACCCGATTGCTGGTAGTAACAAGGGTGGCTACCGTGGGTATACCACAGTAAGTAATGTGGCTGATGGAAAGTGGCGCTGTAGTGTAGAGACTGCTCGCGGCCAAGCCCTCGGTCGCGCTACGGCGTATGTTGTAGTAGACGGAAAAGGTAGGCCCGTGACACAAATCAGATAATCAGCTATTGTACCGACTATATATGAAGGAAGAAATCCGCGCCGCCATACAGAAGGCTCTAGAAACTCTTGGAATTGAAGGAGTGGATTTTGTCGTGGATTTTCCAACTGACAAGAATTCAGGTGCAGACTTCTACTCAAATGTAGCGATGGTTATTTCTAAGCAACTCGGGAAGTCCCCAGTTGAGGTGGCTGCAACCATTAAAGATTCATTTTGGATGCAGGGAGTTGAAGTAAAACCAGCCGGCCCATTTTTGAATTTTTTTATAGATAAAGAATGGTACACAAATCAGCTCAAAAATATTCTCGTAGATGAGAAATCTTGGGGAAGGGGCGATTCTCAAAAAGGCCAGACGGTTTTAGTTGAATACACTAGTCCTAATCTTTTTAAACCACTCCATATTGGAAACTTGGTAGGAAATATAATTGGTGAGTCACTTACACGCCTCTTTGAATATCAAGGAGCATTGGTAAAACGTCTCAACTATCCATCAGACATAGGGCTCACGGTAGCAAAGGCGGTATGGGGTATTAAAAAGACTGGAGGGAATCCCGAGGACATTAACGCACTCGGCGAAGCGTATCGAACAGGGAATGATGCGTATGAAAATGAAGATGCTGCAAAAGAAGAAATCGTCACAGTTAATCAGGCTCTCTATGCACAAAGCGATGCAGAACTTGTGTCTCTTCGTGCTCGAGGAATTGCTACTTCAAAAAAACAACTTGACGCAATTTGTGCGCGCTTAGGTACACAATTTGAAGCTGTAATATATGAGAGTGACGCTGCAGCAATTGGAGTACAAACTGTTCAAGAAAATATCGGACGTGTTTTTGAGGAGAGTGATGGGGCAATTGTGTTTAAGGGAGAAAAAGCAGGTCTTCATACTCGAGTGTTTTTAAACTCGAAGGGGCTTCCAACCTACGAAGCAAAAGATCTGGGTAACTTTGTTTTGAAACGTAATCAGTTTCCTACATGGACAACATCAGTGATTGTTACTGGCAATGAACAGACTGAGTACTTTAAGGTACTTTACGCAGCAATCAGAGAGACTTTTCCAGAGGTTGTCGCCTTACACCAAAAACTAGAACACGTACCAACTGGTTTTTTGACTCTGACAACAGGAAAGATGTCATCACGAAAGGGGAATGTACTAACAGGGGAATCTCTTCTTGAGGAAATGGAAGTCGCTGCGCGAGAGAAAGCTGCAGAGACACGTACTGATAATATTGAGGAACTTTCAGAACAGGTAGCAGTCGCTGCACTTAAGTATCAAATCCTTCGCCAGTCAGTCGGTTCAAATATTACGTTTGATAAAGAACGTGCACTTTCTTTTGAAGGAGATTCAGGTCCGTATTTGCAATACACATATGCTCGTATTAAGTCGGTGCTCGAAAAAGCTATTGGTCTTAACATCTCTCCAGAAACAGAACATGCACCAGAACAGCCATACGAAGTACAAAAGCTTCTGAGTCGCTTTCCAGCAGTTGCAGAGACTGCACTTTGGGAACGTTCACCACATAAGATGGCAACGTATCTGACAGAGCTTGCTGGAGAATTCAATTCTTTTTACGCACACGAAAAAATCGCCGATGAAAATGACGAGTTCGCACCATATAAAACTGCAGTCGCGAAAGCTGTCGGCATAACCCTGGAGAAGGGTCTCTGGACCCTCGGCATCAAAGCCCCGGAACGGATGTAGCTTGTGTTAGCCGAGTCGTTTTGCTAGGCTAAGCCCGGTATCTGTTCTGGTGCCTGTGCACCACATGTAATTGGGGGATTTATGATTTTCTACATATCATTAACCTTGGGTGTGGCACTTGCTTGGTTTACCGGTATTGTGCCGCAAGACATTCCGTACTATGAACACTTTCTCTACGCGCTTTTGGCGATAGGGCTTTACGGTTCGGTGTATGGAATTGACCTTGGTGAATTCAAGCAGCATCGAAATATTGTTCTCAAGGCGGTGACCTTTGGGGTCGCCCTGAAGGGAATGGTTATCGGCGCAGGTTTGTGGCTCGTGCTAGGGACGCCACTAGCGTTTTTGCTCGGCATGATTGTGGCACAAATTGATCCACTGTCAGTCTCGTACCTCGTCGACAAGAAAGGGTCGCAATTCTCTAGCTTGGGAAGAACGGTTCTCCGGGCCTGGTCGTCGTTTGATGATCCGATGACTGTCCTGCTGGCGCTGTATGTTTTCCTGCCGCTTGCGATGGGAGCGGACTTTGATTTTACAATTTACGGAACGCAGCTCGGGTACAATCTAATGTTTGCGTTACTGTTCTTTGGAATCAGCCGATTTGTTCCTGCACGATTTCTAGTCGTGCCGGCATTTCTGGTCGCTGTCCCGTTTCAGCTGATGTTGGGAATCGCGCTTTGCGGATTATTTCTCCGACCCTCACTTGATTCGGTCTTGCCTCGACTTACCAATATCGCCTTCGTGCTTGCGGCTGGCATCCTTGGGACGCTGGTATCTTTCGACCTGCCGTTGATTGGTATTGGTGTGCTGCTTGGAGTAGCATCCTTCCTTTCGCAAATATTGGCTACCGCATTGGTGGCAAAAGGGCTCAGCTGGAATGATAAACTGTTCCTCGCCGTTGCGCAGTATAATGGAATCACTTCGGTGATTCTAGCGTTGGTGATTGGCGCAGTATTTGGAGAGGTTGTTACAATTATCGCTGTAGCGGTAGTCACGATTAACTCCATCTATTACGTCACCAACCATATGGTAGAGCGTCGGACGAGCCTGACCTAGGCTATCTTGTCAGCCAACCAAAAGTCGACCCCCGCACTACGGTGCGGGGGTTTCTGCAATCTTTACAAATAACTAAAGCGGACGTATGGTGTGCCTACGTCCACCTTTGTTAAATAGGGAGAAGGACAAGCTCATCAATGGGAGAGAGCCATGATTCATATAGACCAATTTTTCGTGGATGTCTTTGGGGACTTCGCTGGTTATGCCAGGATGCTTATGACTTTATACGTCATTATTGCAGGCGGGTATGTACTAGCCAGAAGGCCTCGCAGCAAGCGTATGACGGTTAAACACTATCAGGACGCAGGCAAGACCTTACTTTTTTTTGCCGTTATGGCGATAACGGTTACTGTGTTTACAATCAGCATCTATTTTTCCGGTAGATGAATCCGAGGTCTTTGAGGGCTGCCTTTACCGGCAGCCCTTCGCGCGTCAATATTGACACTATATTTGAGGAGGAGTATCTTTGTGCACGGTCTGGTTTCGCCAGATTTTACTGATTAACTGAGGGGACCCCCATGATAAAAACAGCAACCCGCGGCATCATGCCGTACATTATCTTCGCCGGCTTAGCTGGCCTTCTTTGGCTCGCAGGAGAGCATACAACTGCAATCGCAGAACATGTTCACCATGCGTTTGACGAAGGCTCGGTCAAAGTCTTTTTGGTTGTATTGGCATTTCTCGCCATCGGCCTTTTCAGCGAATACAACAGCCGAGCGATTCCGCTTGAATCGTTCGTACTCGCCATCGGCCTCGGTATTGCAGGTAGCCAGCTCTTGGAGCCGTATACCAGCAGCACGGTTGCACTGACAGTGGTTGTGAACGCTGCGGTTGCTATCATCTTGCTTCAAGGAGGACTCGAGGTTAAACTCGAGAATTTCAAGAAGTTGTTTTGGGTGATCATGATGCTGTCTATCCCGGGGCTTTTCATCGCGGCAGTGATGCTTTCATTTGTGTCGTTGTTCATTGCGGGTGCGCTTGGTGTGGCTATGTTGCCAACGGTAGCTCTGCTGCTCGGTGCGATCTTGGTCTCGACCGACCCGGCCGCGCTAGTGGCTTTGTTCAAAAAGCTCAAGCTGATGGACAAGACAGCTGGCGTTGCTGTTATTGCTGAGAGCGCCGGTACCGACGTGACCGGTACACTTCTCACCATCAAGATGCTGGCTGTTGTGACTGCTTTTGGTACGGCGGCTGGATTTGATGTCTGGGGGGACGGCTACGCCACTATTCTCACTGTTGATGCCTTCAAGCATATCGGCTGGGAGATGCTCGCTGGTTCGCTTGCGGGTGCGGCAGGATACTATGGTCTCCTTGCTCTCGAGTGGTACCTCAAGGGCCAATCTGACGCACATGGTGTTGATCCAATCGGTGTGAAGTTCATCGGGCTTCTCACTTGGGGCCTTGCCTACGTGCTCCACGGCAGTGGATACTTGGCAGTGTTTGTGATGGGCCTTCTCTTCACTGCGACTGGTCACCATATGAAAAAGGCCGAGCATGGGGTGAATGATTATATCGACGCGCTTCTGAAGCCGGCGGTGTTTATCAGCCTTGGGGCGATTGTTGATGTGAACCTCTTGTTGCAGTACGCACCTGTTGGTATAGTCATCGGTCTCGCCTTCATGTTCTTGGTGCGGCCGGCGCAAATATTCGTCTGCTTGGCACCGTTCGTGTGGCTGTCTACCCGCCGGCGCAAACAAGCAGCTCTTCGGGGTGAGGCGGTTGATCCCATCAGTGATGTCAGTATCAAGGACGCCACCTTCATGGCTGGCGTTCGCGAGACCGGCGCTATTCCGGCGGCTCTTCTCGTCACCGTGATGACGAAGGGAATTGACGGGGCTCCGATGCTGGTGGCGGTGGGTATGATTGTCATCCTCATGACGCTCGTGATTGGTCCGTCCTACAAGCCGGCCCTGGCACGTAAGCTCGGTTTGGCAACTACCTAACCAAGTTCCTCGGCAGAAATGCCACAAACTATTAGACTTCGGTCGCGGCCAGTTTTCCTTCGGGGGAGCTGGCCGTATTTTTATAACAAAAGACGGGACGGCCTGAAGGCCGTCCCGTCTTTTGTTCATCGTTACGCTTTGATTTTCTGGATTGCGTCGCTGGTGCGCTCGGTAAAGAATCCGTCAGCCTTGAGATCTTTGAAGATAGGGAAGGCCAGAAGTTCTTCTTCAAGCTGTGGTGAAAGTGAACTTACATACACGACCACGTTCTTGCTCTTGAGTTCTTTAATTGCTTCAACCAATGCTTCAGCTCCTTCAAAGTCTACTGAGAAAAGATTCTTAAAACGAAGAATGACAGCTGGAGCTCCGTTTGATCCAGCCAGTTTCTTTAAGTTGGTGAAGTGACGGTTGGCGTCGATGTAGCCGATATTACCAGCGATACTGTATGACACAAACGTAAGTTTTTTGTCAGTTGGAATATCAAGGGTGCGGCAACTACGAACTTCCTTTGTCGTCCCGTCGGTAAAGTTCCAGATAACATCAAAGCGACCGTGGGACACCTTGCTAGCAAAGAGGAATAGAGCCACCATAGCACCAATAGCTACACCAAGACCGGCGTCATGGAAGATAGTGACAAGGGCGACAAGAATCGCAACGCCAAAACTTTCTCGTTCGTGGTGCCAGTATTCTTGGAATTTTTCTGTCTCGAGTAGACCAAGGGCCGTGTTTACCAAAATCGCTGCAATAACAGCCATTGGGATAAATGAAAAGAAGGGGAGAACAAGGAGTGCGATGATACCAGTAAAGATAGCGGCAAGAATTCCACTGGTACGATGAGTCGCTCCTGCCTTGATGTTGGCCCCCGTGCGGATGAATACACCGGTAGTAGGAAGACCTCCCATAGCACCTGAACCAAGGTTTGAAAGAGCGAGACCAAATAGTTCGCGGGAGCTTGAGGATTCAGTCTTGGTGAGTTTGTCACCGAGCTTAGCTGTGATGAGTGTCTCAAGAACAGCAATCAGCGCGATGATACCGGACACTTTGAGTACCGCCGCAAAAGCGGCATGGTCGGCAAAAATCGCCCGCAGCCCGTCCCAAGCAACCGGGAGAATGAGGGTGGCAGAGATACTGCCGAACTTGTCTTGAAGAGAGAAAATTTCAAGCGGGAAGTATGACGCTTCAAGGTAGCCAAAGAGAATACCAATCACCGCCGCTGGAATAACTGCCGGAATTTTTTTGATCTGCTTTTTCCAGATAAGAATACCAGCTAGAAAAGCTGCAAACACAAGTAGGGAAGGAGTGTGAACAGAAGCAGTGTTGGCCAGGAACTTTTCGATGTCACCAAGGAAGTGACCGGTACGAGATAGCTTTGAAAGACCGGTGGCGTCAAAGAGTTGTGACGCAGCAATAAGAATCGCGACACCAGCTGCAAATCCGTACATCACGCTTGAGGGAATGTAGTAGAGGTAACGGTCGAGTTTGAGTAGCCAGACGACAAAAACAATCGCTCCAGTAAAGAGTGCTAGGAGGGGAAGAATGTTCGCACCAAGCCCGAGAGGGGCTGCGAGAGTAGCAGCAAAGAGAACGGTGGTCAGAGCACCAGCCGCTCCAATGATGTTGTATTCGCTACCGATAAAGAAGGCGCCAACGAGCGTTCCCCAAATACCGGCAATAAGCCCCGGAAGTGGGCCGGCGCCTGATGCAATCGAAAGTGCGATGGATAATGGAACAGAAATAAAAGCGACAGTAAGTGCGGCTTTCCAGTTTTCGGAAACTCGCTTAGTTACTTCCGATTGTGATGGTAAAGAAAACATAAAAAAATTTAACCGTTATTAAATAAGGTATGAAAAAATAAAAGGTGTGGGGAGACCGCATGTGCGATCCCCACCCTTATGCTGCTATCTCGAACACATCTTCGTGTCCGTGGTGTTGTTCGCCGCTTTCACAATGCTTGTCATGCCTGACAAAGATAGGGGTGGAAGGGAACGCTCTTGCGAGAGTCCTCCTCCATTCCGTATAAATTGTACGAATGGCATGATCGTCAAGACCAAGCGACTGAGCTGCTCCGCAGTGAGTATGCGACATCAAAATTATCCGTTTAGGATTCTTGAGTGCAACCATTGCCTTAGCGGCCTCCAAAACAACCAGTTCGCCGACGACGATACCAGTTTCCGGCGTTACGAGTTCCAAAAGGCGATTGATCCGCTTTTGGATTTCGAGGTCTATGGGGGAGCTAATCTCAAAAGTTTGCTCGCCTCTCACAAGAGAGTTCGCACAAAGGTTTGGGAATAGGACTCCACCAGGAAGACGGATGGCGTGGTTAATATTTCCACGGGTATCATTGGGCTTTCGGCCTCGTCCGTCTGAGCAGTAGATTAAAAGAACATCTTCGCGATTTGACACTGGTGATTCCCCTCGTCGAATTTTGGTTTTTGCGCGTACTATGAATATCGCGCAAGTGACGATAATACTCCTCTTATTTTTATCGACAAGGGTGCTTAAGCACAGATTTAGCAGTACGACACGAAAGTGTAAGGTTTTCAAATAAAAAAATAGTGGTACACTGGCAAAGCGGTCTGATATACCGTACTTACAAATGTCTGATATACATTAAATCTATATGAATACAAAAATGCATGGTCGTGAAAACGACTCAGTTGAGGTAGTGACCGACGTCGTGAAGAGTGACGTAGCACTTCGTGAAGAAGCGATGCTTACGTTTTGGCGCGAGCACGATATTTTTAATAAAACCCTTGAAACTCCAGCCGGCGCAGCGCCTGTGGGAGATTTTGTTTTTTATGATGGGCCGCCGTTTGCCACTGGATTGCCACACTATGGCCATATTCTTGCCGGTACTATCAAGGATGCGATTCCGCGCTTTTGGACAATGAATGGCTACCATGTGGCGCGTAAGTGGGGGTGGGACTGTCATGGGCTGCCGCTTGAGAACCTCATCGAGAAGGAACTTGGTCTTGGTACCAAGCGCGACATCGAAGAGTACGGTGTAAAGAATTTTAATGAAAAAGCGCGTGGAGCAGTGATGCGTTATGCGGACGATTGGCGAGAGATTATTCCGCGCATGGGTCGTTTTGTTGATATGGCCGACGACTACAAGACAATGGACAGTACCTACACCGAAAGTGTGTGGTGGGTCTTTAAGAGTCTCTTTGATAAAGGTCTTGTATACGAAGGCTTCAAGAGTATGCACCTATGTCCACGGTGTGGGACAACGCTCTCCAACTTCGAGGTGAACCAAGGCTACAAAGATATCAAAGATATCGCGGTAACAGTGAAGCTTCCGCTTCTAGATGATGCAGGAAATGTAACTGACACGAGCTTGCTTGTGTGGACTACAACCCCGTGGACTCTACCAGGCAATATGGCCGCAGCTGTTCACAATGATATTGAGTATGTGAAGGTTGAGGTAAATCAAATGGAAGTATCGAAGCCTACAGAAAACATAACCGAGACAAAGATTGGCAAATCCGAATATGTAATTCTTGCTAAAGGACGACTTTCTCAAATTGAAGGAATTCCAATGCTTTATACGAAAGTCATTGAAGAAATGAAGGGGAGTGACTTGGTAGAAAAAAAATACTTGCCACCGTTTGATTACATTCAAAAGCAAAACCTCGAAGGAGCGGACAAGGCTTGGACTATCTACCACGCAGACTACGTTGAGCTCGGAGAGGAGGGAACTGGTGCGGTACATATCGCTCCAGCCTATGGTGAAGATGATATGCAGCTTGGGCAGAAGCATGGTGTACCAATCGTGCACCATGTCGATGAGGCCGGTCGCTTCAAAGATTTTGTGACTGACTTTGCGGGTCGACTCGTGAAGCCAAAGGATGATGATAAAGCCGAGGTCGACCACAAAGATACTGATATCGAAATCCTTCGTGCTCTTCAGCAAGCTGGAAAAATTTTCAAAAAAGAAACCATCTCACACAGCTACCCACACTGTTGGCGTTGTGACACACCACTTCTTAACTACGCGACCACGTCGTGGTTTGTGAAAGTGCCGGAGATGAAGGACGAGCTAGTGGCGGCCAACAACACTGTGAAGTGGGTACCAGACCATGTTGGGAGTAATCGCTTTGGAAAGTGGCTTGAAGGTGCGCGTGACTGGGCTATCTCACGTCAGCGCTACTGGGGCGCACCACTACCAATCTGGCGCAATCCAGAAACAAAGGAAGTGAAGGTAATTGGTTCGCTCGCTGATTTGCAGCAGTATGTCAGAAAGAGTGGCAATACCTATCTCGTCATGCGTCACGGTGAAAGTGAATACAACACTAAGCATCTTCTGAACTCAGACCCGTCTGTCCATAATCCACTAACTGAAGAAGGAACAAAACAGATACAGTCAGCAGCTCTAAACCTGAATGACATTGATCTCATCATTGCATCTCCAATACAGAGAACAAAGGAGTCAGCTCTAATTGCTGCGCAAGCACTCGGACTTGAGGTGGAGTTTGATGATCGACTTCTCGAACTTCAGATGGGTGAGCTTGAAGGCAAAACGGTTGAAGATAAAGGTGCAGCATATGCCTCAATGCATGAGAAATTTACAGTGGAGAAACTTGGCGTCGAGACACTCAATCACCTGCGGGCGCGAGTGGGAGCATTTATTACAGATCTCGAAGTTAAATATAAAGGAAAAAGGATTCTGATCGTTACTCATGGCGACACTGCGTGGATGCTTGAAGCCGTTACCAAGGGTGCGACAACTGATGAAGCTGTTGAACTCGGTAATTCATACATAAAAAACGGAGAAGTACGCGAACTTCCGTTCGTACCGTTCCCTCACAACGACCATTTCGAACTCGACTACCACCGACCATACATCGACGAGATTGATCTTTTTGAAGGTGATGTAAAACTTGAACGTATTCCTGATGTCTTTGACTGTTGGTTTGAAAGTGGCTCGATGCCGTACGCACAGCACCACTTCATGGGAGAGAATAAAGAGCAATTTGAAAAGAATTGCTTCCCTGCGAATTTCATCGCTGAAGGACTCGACCAAACCCGCGGCTGGTTCTATTCACTTATTGTTCTTGGAACTGCACTCTTTGGAAAATCACCATTTGAAAATGTGGTCGTGAATGGAACAGTCTTGGCAGAAGATGGTCGCAAGATGAGTAAGTCACTGCAGAATTATCCTGACCCAATGGAAGTTGCACATACTGCCGGAGCAGACGCGATGCGTTTCTACTTGCTCTCATCACCAGTAGCGAAAGGAGAGGACTTTAACTTCACTGAAAAAGAAGTGCTTGAACTACAGCGCAAAAATATCGGACGTTTGCACAATGTGCTTGCGATGTATGAGATGTTCCAAGATGGCACGAAGGGAAGTGCTGACTCACAGAACGTACTAGATAGATGGATTATCGCTCGCTTGCAGGAGCTCGTGAATGATTCCACTGCTGGTTACAAAAACTACGAACTTGATAAGGCGACCCGGCCGATTAGCGATTTTATTGACGATCTTTCAGTGTGGTACTTGCGCCGTAGTCGCGACCGCTTCAAGGGGGATGACAGTGCTGACAAAGCACTCGCACTCGCGACTTTGCGCCACACACTCCGTACGCTCGCACTCGTGATGGCACCAGTGATGCCGTTCTACGCCGAATACCTATGGCAAGCAGTGAAGGAAGAAGGTGATGCAGAGAGTGTGCATCTCAGTAAGTGGCCGGAAGTAGGAGAAGTAGATAGAGATGTTATTGCAAATATGATGAATGTTCGTTCGTATGCAAATAACGGATTAAAACTCCGAACTGAGAAAAAAATAAATGTGAGACAACCTTTGCAACTCTTCTGGATTAAAAGCAGCGTTGTTCCAGAGGGTTGGAATGAAGTGAGTGATATTCTAGCTGATGAATTAAATGTAAAAGAGGTTAAGCTAGATTCTGGAAAGGGGCAGGATGAGCAGTCATGTGACTTTGACTGGAATCTTACCCCAGAACTCATTGCTGAAGGAAATGTGCGTGAACTCATGCGGGCAGTGCAGGGGCGGCGCAAGACCGAAGGTCTTGAGCCTGCTGATGTTATTGCTCTCACAGTCTCAACTTCGGAATCCGGCGAAGCTGCCATCGAAGCCAATCGCGACATGCTTGTAAAGACTGTTGGTGCCAGTGAACTTATCTTCACCGACACTGACGGGGAAGTGGTTGCGACCGACACCGAACAATTCATCTTCAAAATCGCTAAGCTGTAATGGCCTACCAAACGTACACAACCGAAGCTATCGTCTGCGGTACGTTCAATCGAAACACCGCTGATCGCTCATACCTACTTTTCACTAAGGAGGCAGGGATGCTGTACGCGGAGGCTCGCAGTGTGCGTGAAGAACGTTCGCGCCAACGCATGTCACTCCAAGATTTTTCGTACGTCCGGGTATCGCTCGTAAAAGGCAAGAGTAGTTGGAAAATCGGCAGTATTGAATCACGGGTTAATTTCTTCATGAACGCCGAGGGTAAGGCTGCTCGAGGTAGTGTGGTTTCTATTACAAAATTCCTCCGCCGTTTTTATGGTGGGGAAGAAGCATTTCCGCTGTTGTTCGATTACTTCCTTGAAGCCCTTACTGCCGTATCGGGAACTGTTACTTCTCGCGCCCCGCTAGAACACATCATCATGGTGCGAATACTTAGGGAGCTAGGGTACGTTGATGCGCGAGTACTGCCGGAGATAGTGAACAAAGAAGTGGCACAGCTGGCTAAGGAAGACATACTCGGCACTGTAGAGACAGCCCTCGCCCCTATTATAGAAAAAGCTGTATCTCTTAGTCACCTCTAGAAAACAGTGATGCTATACTA
>JACCDV010366093.1_pt1 | contig 12180 bp, 9 predicted proteins | sample 7446131 | NCBI WGS metagenome assembly JACCDV01 (sample SAMN15323448, study PRJNA562643) | freshwater metagenome | isolation source: river surface water | place: USA:Blue River Watershed | collected 2017-08-17
GACGACGTACCAGGTCTTGTCCTTGAGCTGCACGTTCTTGGCTAGCGTGGTCTTCATAAAGAGGGAAAGCGGGAACATGGGAAAGGACCCCCCTCCGTCAACACCCGAATGCGCCCCGGCGGGGGGCCGCCCCAAATAAGCCTAAAACGCAGGAGGCGCGGCCTTGGCCGCGCCCCCTGCCCTCCCTGCCGGACGGCAGGTCAGAAGATGAACTTGGCGTAGACCCGACCCCAGAAGATCGAACCGGCGGTCAGTTCCTGGCGGTCGCTGTTATGGGCCCAGCTGACGCCGGCGCCCAGCTCGGGGCCACGGCCGATCTGGCGGGTGACGTCCAGGGAGGCGCCGAGGTAACGGTAGGCGTTCTGGGTCGCATAGGCCGAGACGGAGGCGTCGGTGTAACCGGCGTAGGCCTTGACGATGATGTCGCAACCGGCGAGGCCGACGTTGGAGCCGGCGAAGGACTTGGAGCCGGCGACCTCGACGGTGGTCTGCTTCAGGTCGGTGCTGTGATAGACGTAGGTCGAGGGCTTGAGGGCGACGTTGGAGAGCGAAAGGCCGGCGTAGAATTCGCGGTTGGAGTCGATCTGGGTCACGCCGTGGGTGGCGATGGAGCGGACGGTCGTCGCGGTGAGGCGCTGGTGGCCGACGTCGATCTCGCCGAACGAGAAGTCGCGGCGGAGGCCGACGGCGTAGGTGCGCTCGACGGAGTCGGCGTTGAAGAAGCTGCCGTAGATCGACAGGCCGCTCAGGCCGGGGGCGCTGTAATCAAGGGTGACGGAGGTCTGGATGAGTCCCTGGCGGTCGGAGCGCTCGATGCCGCGGAAGACGTTCTTGCCCTCCCAGGCGATGCTGCCGCGCAGGGAGAGGTCGGAGGTGGCCGCGGGGACCGGAGCCGGAGCCGGAGCGCCGGCCGGAGCGGCGTTCTGGGCGTCCACCCCGACGGCGAGGAAGGACAAGGCGAGGGCGGTGAGGGCGTGCTTCATGTGAGATCGGTAGGCCGACGATTTCGTCCAAACGAAAGCCGTTGGCAAGCCCCAAGGGGCCGCCAACGGCTGCGGACGGGCGTGAGCGCGGGCTGCTGCTTACATTCCGGCGATGATGGCGTCGCCGAACTCCGAGCACTTGATCTCGGTGGCGCCCTGCATCTGACGGGCGAAGTCGTACGTCACGCGGCCGCCGCCGATCGCGTTGTTGAGTCCCTTGAGGACCAGGTCGGCCGCTTCGGTCCAACCCATATAGCGCAGCATCATCTCGCCCGAAAGGACCACCGAACCCGGGTTGACGACGTCCTTGTCGGCGTACTTGGGGGCCGTGCCGTGGGTGGCTTCGAAGATGGCGTGGCCGGTGAGGTAGTTGATGTTGCCGCCCGGGGCGATGCCGATGCCGCCGACCTGCGCGGCCAGGGCGTCGGAGAGGTAGTCGCCGTTGAGGTTGAGGGTGGCGATGACGTCGAAATCCGTCGGGCGGGTGAGGACCTGCTGGAGGGTGATGTCCGCGATGGCGTCCTTGATGACCAGGCCGGCGCCGGGCTTGCCTTCGGGGATCTTGCACCAGGGACCGCCGTCGATCTCGACCGCGCCGAACTCGCTCTTGGCGAGGTCGTAGCCCCACTTCATGAAGGCGCCTTCGGTGTACTTCATGATGTTGCCCTTGTGGACGAGGGTCAGCGACTTCCGCTTGTTGGTGATGGCGTACTGGATGGCCGAACGGATGAGCCGCTCGGAGCCGGGACGGGAGACGGGCTTGATGCCCAGGCCCACGGTGGCGGGCTGCTCGGCGCCGAAACGGATCTTTTTGAATTCCTTGGGGAAGTTCGTCTTGATGAACTCGAGCGTCTTGAGGGCGATCTCCGACCCGGCCTCGAAGTCGATGCCGGCGTAGATGTCCTCGGTGTTCTCGCGGAAGATGACCATGTCGACCTTGCCGGGATTCTTCACGGGCGAAGGCACGCCGGTGAACCACTGCACGGGGCGGAGGCAGACGTAGAGGTCGAGCTGCTGACGGAGCGCGACGTTGAGGGAGCGGATGCCGCCGCCGGTCGGAGTGGTGAGCGGCCCCTTGATGCCGACGAGGTAGTCACGGAAGGCGGCGAGCGTCGCTTCGGGGAGCCAGTCGCCCGTCTGCTTGAAGGCCTTCTCGCCGGCGAGGACTTCAAGCCATTCGATCTTCCGCTTGCCGGCGTAAGCCTTGGCGACGGCGGCGTCGAGGACGCGTACGGACGCGCGCCAGATGTCGGGCCCCGTGCCGTCGCCCTCGATGAAGGGGACGATGGGGCGGTCGGGGACGGTCAGTTTGCCGTTGGAAATCGTGATACGGCCGGATGCGGGGTTGCTCATGGTGCGAAGAGAGCCATTAGAAACCGTGTTCTGGCGGACGGTTTCAAGCCAATATGCAACCCGGGGACGGGGGAAAAGAAAAGGACCCCTTCGCAGGGGTCCTTGTTATGACCGGGGGTACCGGCGCCATCCGCCCCGAAGGACGGAAAAGACTAGGAAGAATTACTTCTTCTTAGCTTTGGTGGCCTTCTTGACGCTCTTCTTAGCAGCGGCCTTCTTTTTAGCCATAGGTATGTCCTTTTTTTGGATCGTTGTTGGGTTTGAGGGCAGCGCCTGAAGCGCCACCCTGACGATTCGCCCCACGCTCACCCGGGCGGCGCGAGCCTGGCGGGTGATACGAACACGGAGCTCCGACGGTACGCGGAAAGAAACCTGGCGGGACCGGTTGGTCTCCAGGGAAGGACGGGAGTCGTCGTAACGATCGAGCGCGTGTCGGATGACTTCGCTCAGGGTGTTGAGACCGGACCGATGCTGGAAGGCGACCACCTCGGAATGCAGCTTCTGGGGAAGCGACACGGTGATGAGACTTTCGCTCGGGGTTTCGGTTCGGTTCGTCACGTTGCGGTTAACTCTTGGACATGATGAATAAGTAAAACCTACGCTTGCGCAAGAGGAAATTTTCATCTCGAGGCGCGGCGGAAAAATCCCGCGTCGTCCGCGACGGCGTAACGATGAAATCGATACGCCCGGCGACGATGCGCACGATTGACCGGAGCGCGCGGCGACGACAGCATCACCGGATGAGCACGCAGGCGGACACGCGGCGGACAGAGCCGCACGGAGAGTGGCGGCGTCTCGCCGCGCTCGCCGCGGCGAGCGGCGTCTTCGGCCTGCTGGCATGGGGCGCGGAACGCTTCGACGGCGCGCGTCCGACGTGGTCGGCGGCGTTCGCCCTCCTCGCCTGCCTCGCCGGCGGCTGGGACGCCGCCGGCGAGGCGTGGGCCGCCTTGCGCCGCCGCCGCATCGACGTCCACCTGCTGATGCTGATCGTCGCGGTCGGCGCCTGGATCGTGGGCGCCCGGGCGGAAGGCGCGCTGCTTCTTTTCCTCTTCTCGACCGCCGGCGCGATCGAACATTTCGCGATGGACCGCACCCGCGGCGCCATCGACGCCCTCCTCGACAAGTCGCCGAAGCATGCCCGCCGACTAGGGGCGGATGACATCGAAACGGAAGTGCCGGTCTCCGAACTGCGGCCCGGTGACCGCATCGCCGTCCTGCCCGGCGAACTGGTGCCGGCCGACGGCAAAGTGCTCTCCGGCGAGAGCGCGGTAGACGAGTCCAACCTGACAGGAGAGGCAAAACCGGCCCCTAAACAGGCTGGTTCCGAGGTCGCAGGGGGCACGCTCAACACCTGGGGCCGCCTGATCGTGGGCGTCTCCCGGGCCGAGCAGGACAGCGCCCTGCAACGGATCGTCCGTCTCATCCGCGAAGCCCAGGAAAGCAAGGCGCCCGCCCAGCGCGCCATCGACCGGTGGGGCGACGCCTACGCGATCTTCGCCCTCTCGGCCTCCGCCCTCTTCTATGTCTTCCTGAAGTTCGCGAGCCCGGCTGGCTGTGAAACTCCCGCCCAAGACGCCCCTCTCTACCGAGCGATGACCTTGCTGGTGGTCCTCAGCCCTTGCGCCTTGGTCCTTTCCGTCCCCTCCGCCGTCCTCGCCGCCATCGCCGCCGGCGCCCGCCAAGGCATCCTCTTCCGCGGCGGAGCCGCCGTCGAACGCCTCGCCGACGTCGATTGCGTGTGCTTCGACAAGACGGGCACGCTGACCGCGGGCGTACCCGAGGTGGCCGCGCTCGAAGTCTTCCCCGCCGAGGCCGACCGAGACCGGGCTCTGAGCGCCCTGCTTTCCCTGGAGGCCGCCACCACCCACCCCTTCGCCGCCGGCGTGGTGCGTGCCTGCCAGAAAGAAGGCGCCCGCCTGCTGCCCGTCCAAGGGCTTTCCAATTCTCCCGGCCAAGGTGTCTCCGGTACCGTCGCAGGCTCCCGCTGGAGCGTAGGCACCCGCGAGTTCGTCGGCGGATCCTCCCTTCCGGCGGCCGCAGTGCCGGCGGGAGCGATCGTCAGCGAAGTCTGGGCCTCCGACGGCACGGTCACGGTCCGCGCCACGCTCGTCGACCGCATCCGCGAAGCCAGCCGCCCCACCCTCGCGGCGCTCCACGACGCGAAGATCCGTACGGTCATGCTCACCGGAGACCGCGAAGAGGCGGCCGCCGCGGCCGCGCAGCAGGTCGGGATCCAAGCCTACGCGGCGGCGCTCACGCCCGACGCCAAGATGGCCGCGATCCGCCGTTACTCCGCCGAAGGCCACGTGGTCGCGATGGTCGGCGACGGCGTCAACGATGCCCCGGGCCTCGCCGCGGCGGACGTCGCCATCGGCATGGGCGGACGCGGAAGCGACGCCGCCCTGGAGTCGAGCGACCTCGTGCTCATGGACGACCGCCTCGAAAGGCTGGTCGACGCCATCGAGCTCAGCCGCCGAGCCCGCCGAGCCATCCGCTTCAACGTCATCGTCTCCGTCGGCGCCGCTCTCGGCATGGCGGCCTACGTCATCTTCCGCGGCGCCCCCCTGCCCCTCGCGGTCAGCGTGCACGAAGGCAGCACGGTGGTGGTCTGCCTCAACGGCCTGCGCCTGCTCGCCCGCCGCCCTCGCCGGCGGAAATAAAAAGGCCCCCGGGCGAACCCGGAGGCCTTGAGGGCACCGAGCGGTGAGCTCAGCGCAGCTCCTTGCCCGCGCCGTCGAAGAGCTTGAAGGCTTCGATGCTGTAGGTGGGGTCGGGCTTGGTGCCGAGACGGACCTTGCAGGACTTCATCAGGTCGCGGAAGAACTCGCGGTCCTCCGTGATGATGCGCTCCAGGTTGACCGGATGGAGGAGGATGTTGATCTCGAGCTCCTTCTCGGGACCGGCGGTCTCCCGCAGGCGGCGGATGACGCTGAGCAGCTTGCGCTGGATCTCGACGGAGACCGTGCGGGGGTTCTTGACGATGCCCCGACCTTGGCAGTGCGGGCAGGCCGTGTACATCGAGGTCGTGTTCGACTCGGTGTGGCGCTGGCGGGTCATCTGCAGGACGCCCAGCTGGGAGATCGGCAGGATCTGATGCTTGGCCCGGTCGTCCTCCATCGCCTCGCGGAGGGTGTCGAAGACCTTCTTCCGGTCCTTCGGGTTCTTCATGTCGATGGTGTCGATCATGATGAGCCCGCCGAGGTTGCGGAGCTTGATCTGCCGGGCGGCCTCCGTGACGGCCTCGAGGTTCGCCTGCGTGATGAAATTGCCGTCCTTCGCGCCGTCCTTGCCCCGATGCCCGCCCGTGTTGACGTCGATCGCGGTCAGGGCTTCGGTCTCGTCGATCACGATCTCACCCCCGCTCGGCAGGGGGACGCGACGCTGGAAGAGCTGCTCGATCTGGCGCTCGATGTTGTAGCGCTCGAAGACCGGGATCGGGTCGACGTAGAGCTCCACCCGGGAGCGGGAACGGGGCGAAACCTCGCCGACCAGGTCCTGCACCAGCTTGAAGTCCTCGGGATTGTCGACGAGGATGCGGTCGACCTCTTCGGTCAGGAAGTCGCGGACGGTGCGCTCGATGAGGCCGGGCTCCTGGTAGAGGAGGACGGGCTTGCGGTCGGGGGCGTTGATCTTCTCGACGATGCCCTGCCAGCGCTTGAGCAGCATGTGCAGGTCGCGGACGAACCAGCGGGCCTGCTTGCCCTCGCCCGCGGTGCGGATGATGACCCCCATGCCCTCGGGGATGGTGAGCGACCGCAGGATGTCCTTGAGTCGCTCGCGCTCCGACGCGTCTTCGATCTTGCGGGAGACGCCGCAGGCGCCGCTGAACGGCATCAGCACCAGGTAGCGACCCGGCAGCGCGATGTTCGTGGTGGAGCGGGGACCCTTGGTGCCGATCTGGTCCTTGACCACCTGGATGACGATGTCCGAGCCGGCGGGGAAGAGCTGCGGGATGTCCTTGGCCTGATAGCGGGCCTTGCGCTGCTTCTGCTCGGCGGACTCGTTGTCGCGGATGAACTCGACCTGCGAGTCGTTGGCGGCCGGGAGCATGTCCCAGTAGTGGAGGAAGGCGTTCTTAGGCTGGCCGATGTCGACGAAGGCGGCCTTGAGCCCGCCCTCGAGGTTCTGGACGCGCCCCTTGAAGACGGCGCCGACCATGCGGTTCTCGCCCTTGTGTTCGATCTCGAACTTGTCGAGCACGCCGTTGGTGAGCAAGGCGACCCGCTTCTCGAGGGTCTCGGCGTTGATGACCAGCTCGCGGTAGACGGCGCGGTCCTTGGAGAAGTGCTTGACGATGCGCTGGAGCAACGGGAGCTCCTTGCGCCGCTTGGTGGCCTCCTCGGCCAGCTTGCGCTGGTCGATCGGGGAGGTCTGTTCGCCGCCTTCCGGCAGCTCTTCGTGGTGGTCTTCGGGTTCGGTGTTGTCGGGCATCTCGGTCAGGCGGTTAAGCCGGTTGCCGGAGAGCCTCCGTCTTCGCCGCCACCGGCCGAATGCCGATGAACGCTCTGGACTAGTCCAAGGAGCAGGAAACAGCTGAGTACGAAAGACCCTCCGTAGCTGAGGAAAGGAAGCGGGACGCCCGTGACGGGCATCAGGTCGATGTTCATGCCGACGTTGATCACGACGTGCGTGCCGAGCACGACCGCGGCGCCGACGGCCAGCAGCGAACCGAAGCGGTCGGCCGCGCGGGCGGCCGTGCGCACGACGCGCCAGAACAGCAGGGCGAAGGCGCCGATCACCAGCAGTCCGCCGGTGAAGCCGATCTCTTCGGCCATGCCTGAGAAAAGGAAATCATTGTGGGCCGCCGCTTCGGGCAGGTAGCCGTAGCGGGCCTGCGTGCCGTTGCCGATGCCCTGCCCGCGGAAGCCTCCGCGACCGACCGCGATGACGGCCTGGTTCACGTTCCAGGTGACGCCGAGACCCTTCGGGTCGATGACCTGGGGCGCCACGAAAGACATGATGCGCTCGCGCTGGTAGTCCTTCAGCAGGAAGAACCAGGCTTCCTGCTCATGCTGGCCGCGCACGGCCCGGACCGGATCCTTGGACGTCGGGTTGGCCTTGGCGTACTGGTCGATCTTGGCGGCGTACTCCCGGAGGTCGAGCGCCACCACTCCGAAGAACAGGACGGCCGCCAGGCCGGCCACGAGGAAGAACCGAGACGTCAAGCCGGCGGCGAAGAGCAGAAGAAATGACAGCGGCAGGTAGATGAGCGCAGAACCTAGGTCCGGCTGCACAAAAATCAAGACAAACGGGACCAGCGCCGCCCCCAGGCACCGGAGGACGGTGGGCCAGGTGGCGCGGAAGGCGCCGATCGGAGAACGCGCCAGCATCGCCGCCAGGAAGATCAGGGCGCCGACCTTCGCGAACTCCGATGGCTGGATCGAGAACGGACCGAAATCCATCCAACGCCGCGCCCCGTTGATGCTGCGGATGAAGGTGCCGAGGTCGGCCTTGGCGAGCGCGCACAGGGAGACAGGCAGGAGCAGCAGCACCGAGGCCAGGAAAAGATGGCGGGCGTGACGTTGGATGAGCCGGTAATCCAAGGAGGAAACCGCCCAATAAGCGGCCCAGCCGATGCCGACGAAGACGATCTGCGAACGGTAGAAGACGGATTCCCGGGCGCTCCCGGCGGAATGGATGGCGACCACCCCCAACGTGCTCAGGAAGAGGATGATGACGACCTGGGTCCAATCGGTGCGCCAGGCGAAATTGGCAAAATTATCCCACCAGACCGAAGCCGGAGACCGCTCCTCGTCAAGGTGTTGGGACATGCCGGAGGCAACCTGTTCCCCCGTCCGGTGGCAAGGCGAACCTCCCGAAAGGGCTTGCCGAAGGAGCCCGGTCGGCAAGGGTAAGCCGACCGGACCCCCGGATACGCGACGACCATGCCAGTGGCAGCCGACCAAAGCATCCTCGCCGCCGTGGCGTTCTCCTCCGGGGCCATCGTGGCCTACGCGGTCGCGAAGTGGCGCGAAAACACCCTCGGGACCGTCCGCGAAGCCCGCCTGAAGGCCGAAGTGGAGCTGGCCCGCCGCGAGGCCAGCGTCGAAGCCGCCGAACTGCAGGCCGAAGCGGAGGCCAGCCAACGCGAGGCCGCCCGCCTGCATGCGGCCGCGACCGCCGAAGCGGAAGCCGCCGGCGAGGCCGCGCGCGCCAACGCGAAGCTCCGCGAACAACTGCTCCGCGAGCTGCAGCGCGCGGCGGGGGTCTCCTCCGAGCAGGCCCGCCACCTCCTGCTCGACCTGCTCCGCGAAGAATACGGCGAAGAGGCGGCGCACCTTCGGCGCGCCCTGCTCGACCAGGTCGAACAGGACATCGACGACGAAGCCCGGCGCACCCTGCTCTCCGCGATGCAGCGGCTGACCACGACCACGACGCAGGACGCGACCGCGCTCTCGGTGACGCTGCCCAACGAGGACATGAAAGGCCGCCTCATCGGGCGCGAAGGCCGCAACATCCGCACGTTCGAACAGATCACCGGCGCGACCCTGCTCATCGACGAGACCCCCGGCCTGGCGATGGTCTCGTGCTTCGACCCCGTCCGCCGGGAGATCGCCCGCATCGCCCTCGAACGCATCGTGAAGGACGGCCGGATCTCGCCTTCCCTCATCGAAGAAAGCGTGCGCCTCGCGGGCGACGAAGTCGTCAAGCACGCCCGGAGGCTCGGCCGCGACGCCGTGCGGGACCTGGGCCTGCCGCCCATGGACGCCGCCGTCGAGGAACTGCTCGGCCGGCTTCACTTCCGCCTCTCGGCCAACCAGAACACGCTGGCGCACTCGATCGAGGTCGCGCAGCTCTGCGCCATGCTCGCGTCCGAGATCGGCATCGACCCGATCCCGGCGAAACGCGCGGGCCTGCTGCACGACCTCGGCAAGGCCATCGAGGCCGAAGCCGGCGCCAGCCACGCGCTCGCCGGAGCCGCCCTCCTCCGTCGTCTCGGCGAGGACGCCCGGGTCGTCAACGCCGTCGCCGCCCATCACCGCGAAGTCGGGGCCGAGAGCCTCTATGCGCCGCTCGTCATGATCGCCGATGCGGCCTCCGGCTCCCGGCCCGGCGCCCGCTCGTCGACCCTCGAGTCTTACGCCCAGCGCGTCCGCCTGCTGGAAGAAGTCGCCCTGGGTTTCGAAGGCGTCCGCGAAGCCTACGCCTTCCAATCTGGCCGGGAACTGCGGGTCATCGTCGACCCGGGCAAGGTGGACGATTTCAAGGCCACCGAGCTCGCCCGGCGGATCCGCCTCAAGGTCGAAGAGAACCTTTCCTACCAAGGAACCGTCAAGATCGTGCTGATACGTGAACAAAGATTCACCGAAGAGGCGCGCTGAGGGACTTTCTTGTTGTTAAGCGGGAGGGGGGTATTTAATCAGATTTGTTCAGGGATTCACTCCCCGAGCATTTCGGCACCCCAGGAGGCTCGTCCTCCGTCACCAAGGGGCCGACAAACCGCGTCGCCGCTCCACTACGGATCGGCCGCATCATCCGGCCGGCCCCAACGAGGGCCGTCCCAACAACAAGCAACATGAGCCAAGAAGAAACCCAGGGCCAGGAGCCAGTCTCCGCCCACCAGCCCGCCGCGGACGCAGGCGTCAATGAAGTCCGCACCCCCGCGCCCCGCCTCAACGAAGCCAAGCTGGAGTCCGCCCACGCGGAACTCCCTCCGCTCTCCGTGATCGGGGCCTCCTCCGAACCCGCCGCCAAGCCCGGCACCATCACGGCGCCGAAGCAGTTCGGTCGCCGCGGCACGCCGCGCGGCGTTTCGTCGTCCGCCCAAGGACAGTCCGACCGCCCTTCCATCGGCGTCGTCGAAGACCCGTCGCAGCTGACCGAGAGCCTCTCGGGCGACCGTGCCCGGTCCGCTTCGCCGGCCCGCGAGGACCGTCCGCGCCGCGAACCCCGCGAACGCCGCGAACCCCGTCCGGAAGGCTCGGCCGAAGAAGGCCGCCAGCCCGGCATCCCGCAGGGCGACCGCCCGCGCCGCGAACCGCGCGCCGAAGGCGAGCGTGGACCGCGCCGCGAACCGCGCGAACCCCGCGCCGAAGGCGACCGTCCGCGCCGTGAAGACCGCCCGCGCCGCGAGGAGCGTCCGCGCATCCAGATCGAGCCGGTCGTCATCCCCGTCCAGGCGCCGATCGGCTTCTGGGCTTCGGTGAAGCGCAAGCTCGCCACGCTCTTCGGCATCCCGAACAAGGCCGTCTTCGTGCCTTCGGCCCGCCCCCAGCATCCGCGCGGCGAACACCGCGGCGAACGCTCCGACCGCGGTCATCGCGGCGGTCGCGGACGAGGCGAGTTCCGCGGCGGTTCCCGCGGCGGACGGGACGGCTCCCGCGGCGGACGCGGCGAGTTCCGCGGCGACCGCGGCCCTCGCAACGGCCCGCGCGAAGGCTGAACACAACGGGGGCGCCGATCGGCGCCCCCGCTTCTTTGACCCGACATGCTCCAAGTCGCGCGCATCCGCGGTGGCCAGGTGTTGAGAGGTTCGGTCCGCGCCGCCGGCGCGAAGAACGCCGCGCTTCCGCTGCTCGCCGCCGCCCTGCTCACGGACGAGACCGTGACGTTGCGCAACGTGCCCGACCTGAGCGACGTCCGCTACATGGCGGAGATCCTCGGACACCAGGGCGCCGTGGTCGCGAACCCGGAGCCGGGCGTCTGGACCATCCGGGCCGGACAGGTCGCGCACCGCACGCCCTACGACCTCGTCCGCAAGATGCGGGCCTCGGTCTGCCTGCTGGGCGCGCTCGTCGGCCGCCTCAGGCAGGCGGAGATGGCGATCCCCGGCGGCTGCGTGATCGGCCCGCGGCCCATCGACCTCCACCTCAGGGGGCTCGAAGCCCTCGGCTGCGTCGTCCGCGTCGAAGCCGGCCTGGTGCAGGTCGACGCCGCCCGCGCCCGCGGAGCCCGCGTCCCGATGGGCGGGCCCATGGGCAGCACGGTGCTCGGCACGGCCAACCTCGTGATGGCCGCGACGCTGACCCCGGGCGTCACGCACATCGAATGCGCGGCCCGCGAACCCGAGGTCGTCGACCTCTGCGCGATGCTCATCCGGATGGGCGCGCGCATCAGCGGGCACGGCACCGAAGTCATCACCATCGAGGGCGTCGCCGCCCTGCGGGGCTGCGACCATACGGTCATCGCCGACCGCATCGAGGCCGGCACCTACCTGGTGGCGGGCGCCATCACCGGCGGGGACGTCACGGTGACCCATTGCGAGCCGGCCCACCTCACGGCCTTCCTCGCCAAGCTCCGGGAAGCGGGCGTGGGCGTCGAGACCGGCCCGGACTTCGTGCGCGCGCACGGCCGGCCGACGCGCGCGGTCGAGGTCGTCACCGAGCCCTTCCCCGGCTTCCCGACCGACCTGCAGGCGCAGTTCATGGCGCTCCAGCTGATGGTCGACGGACGTACGCCGATCACGGAGAAGATCTACCCGGCCCGTTTCATGCACGCGGCCGAGCTGCAGCGGATGGGCGCGGACATCGCCATCGAAGGAGCCACGGCCGTCGTCGCCGGCGGCCGGCCGCTTTCGGGCGCCCCCGTGATGGCTTCCGACCTCCGCGCCTCGGCCGCCCTGATCCTGGCGGCGCTCGTCGCCAAGGGGGAGACCTGGGTGCAGCGGCTCTACCACCTCGACCGGGGCTACGAACGTTTCGAAGAACGCCTGCGCTCCCTCGGGGCCGACGTCGAACGGCTCCCGGCTTCGGCCCTCCCGAAAGGCTTCGCCGAGGACTGAGGGTTGCCAATTCGCCCGCGGCCCGCACCGTGCGTGGCTATGGCCCGCGCCAAGGATTCGCCCGACAACCCTCCGCCGCCCGCCGGCAAGGAAGCCTTGTCGCGCGCCAACCGTTCGTTGGAC
>JACCDV010079173.1_pt1 | contig 12179 bp, 11 predicted proteins | sample 7446131 | NCBI WGS metagenome assembly JACCDV01 (sample SAMN15323448, study PRJNA562643) | freshwater metagenome | isolation source: river surface water | place: USA:Blue River Watershed | collected 2017-08-17
AGCGATTTAGCTACCTCGGTGAGGTTGAGGTTGCGTCGAACAGCTTCTTGTACAAAACGGAACTGATGTAGGTTCATGGCTTGGCGATGTGATTTGCCAGTCATTATGCCTTGAGCATCTAACTATTCGATTCTTTATGCTTTGTAATAGTCGCGATACCAAGCGACAAACTTTTCAATGCCAGTACTCAAGGGGGTGGCTGGTGTAAATCCAATGTGAGCTTCTAGCTGGGTGGTGTCGGCAAACGTAGCCGTCACGTCCCCAGGTTGCGCAGGTTTCATGATCTTGTTGGCTTCAACACCGACCGCCTGCTCGATGGTATGGACGAAGTCCATGAGTTGCACAGGATCTGAATTGCCAATGTTGAACACGCGGTAAGGTGCCCAACTCTCAGCGCAACCAGGCTCTTGGCCTTTGGCAAACGTTTGAGCTACGGGTGGTCTGTCGAGCACACGCAGGGTGGATTCGACGATGTCGTCCACGTAGGTGAAGTCGCGCATCTGCTGGCCGTGGTTGTAGATTTCGATGGGTTGCCCTTTGATGATGGCATCCGCAAATTTGAAGGGGGCCATGTCGGGACGTCCCCAAGGGCCATAGACCGTGAAGAAGCGTAAGCCAGTGGTGGGCGTACCGTACAAATGGCTGTAGGTATGCGCCATCAATTCGTTGGCACGCTTGGTGGCGGCGTACAAACTGACGGGATGGTCGACGGGGTCTGTCTCTTTGAAAGGGAGTTTTTCATTGCCACCATACACGCTGGAGCTACTGGCGTAGGTTAGGTGTTTGACTTGCCAGTGGCGCGACCATTCGAGAATGTTCAAGAAAGCGACCAGATTTGATTGCGCATACACATGCGGATGGTCGATGGAGTAGCGCACGCCAGGTTGAGCGGCGAGGTGAAGAATGACATCGGGACGCCAAGTACCCAACTGGCTCTCAATGGCAGCCATATTGACCAAGTCTTCTTCGATGAAACGGAAATTAGGCTTGTCCAGCAGTTGCTGCATGCGCGCGTGCTTGAGCTTGACGTCGTAATAGGGGGTGAAGTTGTCAATGCCAACCACATCATCGCCACGGGCAATGAGTCGTTGAGCTGCATGCATGCCAATGAAGCCGGCGCAACCAGTGAGGAGTACTTTCATGCGGTGATTGTCCCGCAAAAAGTCAAGGCCAATCAGCCGTGGGTTTTGAACCTGCGGTGCGCTCGCCAGTGCACATAAAACCAGCGTGTGGTCCAGGCGCAGCCCCACAACAACAAGCCGCCAAAAAGCACATCACCCAAAAAGTGACCGCCTTGGGCCATGCGAATCAGCCCCAGCGTCAAGCCCGCAGTCCAGCCAATGACCAGCCAGCGTCGGCGTGTGCGCGTGGTGGCGAGTGCGCCAACAGCGATGAGCACAAAGCCTGTGCCGGCATGTCCGCTCATGAATGAGCAATTGCGTTCACAGCCGTTACTTGGAATCAGGGGGGATGTGTAGATTTCGGTTCCGCTCAGTGCGCTGACTTGGCTGGGTCGAGCGCGCCCCCAGTTGTCCTTGAAGCCAACATGCAAGATGAGCCATAGGCCGACGATGAGACAAAGGCTCAAGGCAATGGCTTTGCGTCGTAAGGCGGGTGAACTGAAACGCCGTCCGACAAACCACACCAACAATCCCCCGACCAGCATGGCACGTCCAACCCAAGGAACGCTCATGTGCCAAGTGCTGACCCAAGGCCATTGATCGGCCACAAACCCAACATTGGGGATGTAAAACCACTGCGCAACTTGTAGGTCAAGTGTCGGCCACAACAAATAGACAGAGATGCAAAGCAGGCTCAGTGCGAGCCAGATGCGCACCTCAACTCGCTGAGGATGCGTCATGGCTGAGCGCCTTGTGTTTCAAGGAGCCAAGCCTGTAGGGTGATGCGTCCGGACGTTGCTTCGGCAAGAAGGCGTGCCTTAGGGTAGCGTTTGAGCAAAAGCGGGTGCGGTGCATTGGGGTTGAGCCATATCACAGCTTTTGCGTCTGCATCAGCAGGCCAAGCTTGCTTCCATTCAAAGTGGTGATGGACGCTGCCATCGCTGTTCCAAGCATAGAGCTTGGGTTGTAACGAACGAAGGCTGTAGGCAGTTTGAACCAATGTGCTGCGGTCGCCTGTCAGCCAAGGTACATCACGGTAGGGCTCAAGCGATGGCTTGAGCGTCTGCAATGACTCTTCCCAACCGCGCATACGTCCCCAAATATCCCATTTGGATTGGTGAGCTTGGGTTTGTATCCCCACCCATTGTTTGATGTCTCCGCCCGTGGCAATCAAGCCGCTCAGCAATACGCCCGTGAGGCAAGCCAAGACGAAACGATGAAGAGAAAGCGCTTTCTCATTTGCCCAATAAGCCAGCCACAAGCACATACCCAAGGTCATGGGTACTGACCAGTTGATCAGAGCTTTGGATTTCAGTGCCTGAATCAAGCCAAGTGCCAAAATAGGAAACGCAAAAGCCAAGGCATAGGTGCGAGTTGACCAAATAGCTGCTGCTTGGCTGCTGGTGCTTGTTGCGGCAGTTACGTTGGTGTGTGGTTTGCGCCAAACCCAAAAGAGCACCAGCCACATGCTAGGTCCCAAGATGAGCAGCTGCCCTAGCGAAAACTCAAGGCCTGAAGTCAATGCACGTCGCCAACCGCCAGCGCCCTGGGCGACGGTTGAGCCTGTCTCTTGCACGGTGATCTCCAGCGTGTGTTGAGCAGTGGGCCAATGGTTAGCCATATTCCAAAGTAGGTGCGGTACCAACACCAGAACCGCCACTGCGCTGGCAAGCAATCCGCCTAAAAAGATAGAGCGACGTTGGGTGGATGGGGCAGCGACTAACAGCCAAACGGCAGAAATTCCTAAAGCCAATGCGCTGTACTTCGACAGCACACCCAGTCCCAAGCTCAAGCCACAGGCCATCCACCAAAGGGAGGCACGTGTGCCCGATGCATGCGCGGCCTCCCACAGCGTGACCATGCACAACGCCCAGCACAGTGTGAGCGGCGCATCAGTGGTAACACTTAGACCCAATAAACCAGAGACCAAGGTGGTAGAAAACAAACCACCAGCAAAGATGGCGGTGCGCATCCCACTCATGCGATAGGCTAGCCAACCCAACACCCAAGCGCTCAGAATCCAACAAGTCATGGCTAAGGCTTTGACGGCCAAGATGGAGTTGCCAAATATTGCCGTCGACGTGGAGATGAGTGCGACCAATACGGGGGGCTTTGAAAAATAGCCCCATTGCAGATCACGCGACCACAACCAATACTGGGCCTCATCCACATGTAAGCCTGCGCTACTGAGGGTGAATTCAACCATCCTTAGAGCCAACAGGGCACAAGACAGCAACACAAGAATCGCAAGCGTGGAAGGGGTGGGGCGGTTCATAGGGCAGCGCGCAACTAAAAGCTTATGGCAAAGGCTTGAGCAACAGCAGGCCACGATGGCTGTGTGCTGTTTCATAGCGGTTCATGGGCAGGCCTTGCACGCGGTCATGACGCACGATGACCCAATCGGTGGCCGAGGGGGGGTGTTGTGTGGTGGGTGAGCCAAGGTAGAAAGCAAAGCTGGGTTGATGCATACGCCATTGCACAATGCGAACCTCTGGGTGGTGTTGGCGCGCCCAAGTGGCGACCTCTTGGAAAGGGGCCTGAAGCACTTGGCCCAACCAAGGAATCACAATGCCAATCCAGAGCATGCTGACCAACCAAACGCAAGCCATGAGGCGGGCCCATGCATCAGCTCGACGAATTACGGCAAGCGTCACACCAGCGATGGCCACACCTGCGGCAGCGATTTGAACAACCCAACCATCGGGTGCACTTGCTAGCAGAGGTTGCACCCAAGTGTCTTTGACAGTGTTGGCGCCCCAAGCCACGATAGTTGGAACGGCAAACGCCAAGGCGCAGGTTAGTCCAGTACAGATCCAAAGCAAAGATTGCCACACGTTCGAGGCTGGGTTTTTGACAGATTGCGCCACGATCAGCAACACCATCGGCGTGAGGCCGTAGAGCATGTAGTGGGGCAGTTTGGTGCCAGACAGGGAGAAGAACCCTAAGACGAACAGCACCCAGATCCACAAAAAGCGTTGCAAGGGGTCGGTCCACTGCGTGCGAAAACTGCCCAGCACCCGCACGCACCAGGGTGACCACGGCAAGAGCAGAAGTGGCAACACCATGACGTAGTAAAGCGGATTGCCGCTGTGCCCCTCAAGCGTGCCGGTGAAGCGTTCGACGTTGTGCTTTAAAAAGAAGCCCTGCACAAATGCCATTTCATGACGTTGTAATGCGTAGACATACCAAGGCACTGCAATGACGAGCAACATCAGCAAACCTTTGGGTTCCCAAAGAGCTTGTAGGGCCGTACGACCGCGGTCGGTGACCAAAGACCAAATCAACAAAGTGACGCCGGGAATCAGCACGGCCACAGGGCCTTTGGTGAGCAAGCCAAGACCACACCAAACATAAGCCCAACGCAGCGCAATGCGTGACCCAGAGGAGGCAAAGTTCCACAGACATAAACCTGTTGCGATGAGTAATGCATTGAGCATGCCGTCGGCAGTGGCTGCACGGCCAATGGCGAGCAGGCCCAAGCTAGAACCCAGCATGAACGCAGCGCGTTGCCCAGCCGCTTCGCCCCATTGTTTTGCGGCAAAACGCCAAACGCCGAGGGTGGCAGCAAGTACTGCCAATGCAGATGGCAAACGAGCCACCCAGTCATGCGTACCAAACACAGCCATCAGGGCGGCTTGGCACCAATAAATAAAGATGGGCTTGTCAAATCGGTCTGCGCCATTGAGGGTGGTGTGGCCCCAATCGCCAGAGGTCAACATTTCGCGTGAGGCTTCGGCAAAAGCCCCTTCGTCCACATCAAACAAAGGCGCGCCTGCGAGGCGAACCAAATACAGGCTCAGCAGAGCAATTGCGACCCAGCTAGCGCTGGTCCAGCGAATGGGGTTGCCGAGTGGGGTCATGCTTGTGCGTGATGCCAGCCGTCGTTTGTCGCAGGGGTATCGTTGCGCATCACATGGTAGGAGCGAGCGCCGCTTTGGTCAAAGTAGCTGCGCATCAGAATTTCTGCCAGCACACCTGTGGTGAGCATCTGTACGCCTGCAAGCAGGGCAAAGAAGCCCAGCCACAACAAGGGGCGGCCACCCACTTGTTCGCCAAACAGTTTGAGAAGACCCAAGTACGACAAGATCAAGCCACCCAAGGCTGAGAACACAAGACCAATACCACCAAAGAAGTGGCCAGGGCGTGTGCCAAAGCGCAAGAAGAAATACATCGCGAGCAAATCAACGATGACGCGGAAGGTGCGTGATATGCCGTATTTAGATTCACCCAACACACGTGCATGGTGACGCACAGGCTCCTCGGCCATCCGGCGTGGTGATGTGACCGTGGCCAGCCATGCAGGAATGAAGCGGTGCATTTCGCCATACAGACGTACTTTGCGCAGCACTTCGCCACGGAAAGCTTTGAGGCTACAGCCCAAGTCTTTGAAGTCCAAGCCCGAAACTTTGCGAATCAAGGTGTTGGCAATCATGGAGGGGAATTTGCGCAAGATGAAACCATCCTGTCGTTTTTGACGCCACCCCGCCACCATGTCGAGGTCTTCATTGAGTAAGCGCGCCACGAGTTTAGGAATATCGCGTGGGTCGTTTTGTAAGTCGCCGTCCATGGTGACGATCACATCACCACGCGCTGCATCGATGCCAGCTTGCATGGCTGCGGTTTGCTTGAAGTTACGGCGCAGTTCGACCACGCGGATGTGTGAACCAATTTCTTTGGCGCGTTTGAGCAAAGCATTGACGGTGTTATCCGAGCTGCCATCGTCAACCAAAATCATTTCCCATGGCATAGGGTAATGTTTTAGCGCATCTTGCACCGCATCAATTTGCAAAGGTGCGTTCTCTTGTTCGTTGTACATCGGTACAACGACAGATAACGTGTGCTGTGGCATGTGTGGGATGAGGTCGGACATGATGAAAAAAACCTTATTGAGGAAATGTGGCCTGTGCCCCGTCGAGTCGATGCAGCGACTTTTGGCTCCAGCCCAAAAGGCGAGCCAAAGTGGCTGATCCAACGGTGACTGCCAAAGCGAGTAAGTGAACCGCCAAAGCTGTGGCAGCAATGTCTTGCCAAGGCAGTGTGGATGTCCATTGGATGCCAAAAATGACACCGCCTTCGTAGGGTCCAAACCCTGCGGGAGGCTGAAGGGGAAGTGTAGCGGCGAGTTCGCCGCCTACTGAACCGTGTAAAGCGGTTCGAAAATCAACGGGCAGCATGATCCAAAGTGGCCATGCGATGGCACAAGCCTTGAGAATCCAATTGGAAATGGCATAAATCCAGCTTTCCCAAGCGGGGGGAGGCGCTTGGAAGGGGGCCGCGCCTTCTTTGCGAGACATGCGATACATCAGCCATTTCCAACTCAGCGGTAGTATCCAAATGGCCAGGGCCATCATCACCACAGCGAGCGCTAGGCTGATTTCAAATGAAAACGGGGCAAACAAGGCCACAGACAATCCGCCTAAGACGGCCATGTCTTGCACACGCAATCTCAACAAGCTGATGCTTGCGTCACGAAGCGAGATGCCGCCTTGCCGATGAAGCACCCACACGTAAATGGCTTCTCCGCCACGCATAGGCACGAGTACGACCCATGCGCTGTGCCGCACCATCAACCCCCATGCCTCTCGCCAACCCATGTTGAGCGTGTCGCGCCATTCGACACGAACCCGCCCAGCTCTGAGGAGGTGACTCGCGGCCAAACCAAGAGCACTGACAAGCCAGATGTAAAAGGGCACACGTTCCCAAGCCGCGATCGCGGCTGGCCAGTCGACTGCACGCAGCATCCAAACCATGATGGCAATCGCTGCAAGCGTGACACCTACCGACGCCCACATTTTTTTAGGTGATTGTTTCATGCGGTGTTTTCGCTGGCTGGTGAAGCACGCCAAGTTTGAATGCGCCACATGATGCTCAACACTGCAATGCCGCCCAATGCGCCTTGCCAGATCAAGGCCAATGGCATGCCCTCGTCGAACGTCAAAGCAGCCCAAGCACCAAGACCTTCAACCATCACTGGAAGCCATGGAAAAGCACGAGGGTCATGACGAGGCCACGCGAACGGAAATCGCCATGCAATCCACCCCACCATCATGCCTAAGCCAGAGCCGACCAGCACATCAGCAGGCCAATGTGCACCGACGGCGACACGAGAGGCTGCAATCAAAAATACCGTTGACCACGATAGCCACTCAAGCCAACGTGGGAGTTGTTGAGAGCGAATCAAGCAAACCCAAAGCGTCCCCATCGAGAGCGCAGCAAGTGCGTGACCAGATGGCATGGAGTGGTGGTTGATCACGGGATTGCCAATGAAATGCAACAAGTCCAACGCAAGCACTTCGCCAGGGCGAGGAAAACTCAGCAAAGGCTTGATCGTGTGTGTCACAAGGCCACCAATGACGAAGGCGGTCAGGACGATGCGCGCTCCCAAGTCTGCACGATGCATGATGCTGACCAGGATCAAGACCGCCCATCCCAAACCAGAAACGGTGATGACTGACCAAAATGTTTCTGGCAATTCACCTGCGGCTTGGTTCAGTGCCAGCATGAGGTTGGCATGCCATTCGGCGTTTTGAACAAAAACACCTGCAGCAATGAAAAACATCGCCAATGCGAACCAAACACGAGCGTTAGGTGGCGGCGACAAAGATTGAAGCATGCGTAGAGGGCCGCGGTCGATCAGTCACTGCCAAACAGATCGCGTGTGTAGACTTTGTCTGCAACATCATTGAGCTCTGCTGTTTGGCGGTTTGCCACGATCACATCACATTGCGATTTGAAAGAAGCAAGGTCATGGGTGACCTCGGATTTGAAAAACTCAGCTTCTGCTAACAAGGGTTCATAAACAATGACGCGAACGCCCTTGGCTTTGAGTCGTTTCATCACGCCTTGAATGCTGCTGGCGCGGAAGTTGTCGCTACCGGCTTTCATGATGAGGCGGAAGATACCTACCGTGCTGGGCTTGCGACGCAAGATGTCATCTGCAATAAAGTCTTTGCGTGTGCTGTTAGCACTGACGATAGCCCCAATCAGGGTTTGCGGCACATTGTTGTAATTGGCCAAGAGCTGTTTGGTGTCCTTGGGTAGGCAATAGCCACCGTAGCCAAAGCTCGGGTTGTTGTAGTGGCTACCAATTCGAGGATCAAGACAAACACCATCAATGATTTGTCGTGTGTCTAAGTTGTGCGACGCTGCGTAGCTGTCTAACTCATTGAAGTAGGCGACACGAAGGGCTAAGTACGTGTTTGCAAAAAGTTTAATGGCTTCAGCTTCGGTGCTGCCTGTAAACAGCACTTGGACATCGGGTTTGAGTGATGCTTCTTGGAGTAGGCCAGCAAACACACGTGCACGATCTGAAACTTCGCCAACCACGATACGACTTGGGTGCAGGTTGTCGTGCAAGGCTTTGCCTTCACGCAAAAACTCGGGACTAAAGATGACTTGTTCAGTGCCCAATTCGGCACGTACTTTTTCTGTAAAGCCGACAGGAACAGTGGATTTGATCACCATCACCGCATTAGGAGCGATGCGTTTGACATCAGCGATGACAGACTCAACTGAGCTGGTGTTGAAATAGTTGGTTTGAGGGTCGTAATCGGTTGGGGTCGCAATGATCACATATTGCGCGCCGGTGTAAGCGTCGACTGGGTCGAGGGTGGCACGAAGATTGAGCGTTTTTTCAGCCAGATAGGCTTCGATATCGCGGTCGTCAATTGGGGACTGACGTGTGTTGATGGCATTGACGCGCTTATCAGAGATGTCCAGCGCTACTACTTCGTGGCGTTGTGCTAGTAATACAGCATTTGACAGGCCAACATAACCTGTGCCTGCAATGGCTATTTTCATAAGTTCTCACGCAATCAAAAGATCCCAAATTCTAACATTTGGGCTTTGTAGAGCCCTGTATTAACTCAGTGCAATGTCGGCTAGCAAGTCGAGAAGCCTGGGCTGTTCCCCAACCGCACATTGACAGCTAATTTGTACCGTTGGATATTGCATCTTCAGGTCGCGTATCAACTCGGGTAAGTCTTCACGGGCATGGCGCCCAACACCTAAAAACATTGGCACAACAGTGAGGCGATTGACACCTTGTTCGATGAGTTCTTTTGCCACACTTGGCAAATCAGGCGTTGTTAGTTCAAGGTAGGCACAGCGCACCAAAGTCGTCGGTGAGCGTTGCACGATGCGCTCTGCTACCGATTGAATGGGTTGATGCCACTGCGGGTCGCGTGAGCCGTGAGCAAATAAAATGATGGCTTGCATGAAACGGTTACTGGCGAACGACCAGCCATCCAAAAGCGGTGAGTGATGCAATCGAATAAAGAATGCCTGGCGCAGCAGCTGCGAACCAAGGCGTCCAATTATTTATATTGCCTAAATAGCTGAACACATTGTTAAGTAAGAAAAAGCTAATACCCGCAAGAACGCCTCCAAATACGTTGCTTGCGATGTTGCCACTACGAGAATGCAAATAAGCAAAGGGCAGTGCTAAAACAACCATCACCAAACAACTCAGTGGATAAAACACTTTTTTCCAAAATTCAATTTCGAAACGCTGAGTGCTCTGGCCATTGGCACTCAGATGTCTTATGTATTGGAATAAGTCAATGGTGCTCATGCGGCTCGGCTTAAGGATGGCGACTGAGATCATCTCACTGGTAATTTCAGAGGCCCACGGGAGTTTCTCTGCGTGCTGCGTTTGTAGGTGAGCATTGTCAGATTGCATTTTGAGTTCACTGCGTTCTGCGTTTCTGAGTAACCAAGTGCCATTTTCAATATGGGCACTCGCTGCTTTGTTGATTGCAATTAACCCGCCCTCTTCATTGAACTCAAAGATTCGAATGTCTTTTGGTGAGCCATCACCAGAAAGTTGGTTGATATTCAAAAAAACTTTCTTGTCTGAAGTGTTTTCTCGCAGCCAAGCACCCGTATGTCCGACTTTAAGTTGCGTTCCCAGGTAAGTTGATTTGAGCAACTGGGCATATCGATCACTGATGGGGGCAATGTAGTCGCCTACTGCAAAAGTAATGAGCACAAAAATGAGGCCCAAACCCATCAGGCTACGGAGAGCCATGATGGGCGTCAGTCCACTGGTACGAAGAATTGTGAACTCTGAGCTTTGTGCCAGCCGGGACATGACAAAAATAGTGCCAATCAAAACGGTGATGGGCAGTAACTCATACAAGTGACTTGGGACCGAGAAAAGAACGAATCCAATTACGTGCTTTATTTGATAGAGGTTGTTGTTACCCCCCGCATTTGGCAATTCGTCAATAAAATCAAAGAAAAAAAACAATGCAACAAAACATAGGGTGACAAAAGCGACAGAGACCCAGACTTCTGCGTGAATAAGTTTGCGAAGGGTTTTCATATTTATTTAAGCGCTAGTTTGTCTAAATAACTGACGCCAATTCCAGTTATTGTGGCGAGCAGTTAGCCATGTAAAAGCCAGCAAGAAGACGCCTCCGTGTAGAGCAATAAAAAATGCCCCTAGGTTTGCTTTGCCTGAACCTACCCAAGTCTGACCCAAGTTGATTAAGTTGAAATAGACGATAAAAATAAGGAGTGCTTGCGCTAAGTTGCCGCCGCGTCCTACGCGTGGATTTGCGCTGGTAATGGCTAAAGCAATGATGATCACATTGAACGCAGAAAAAGCGACGCCAAGTCTCCAACCAAGTTCGCCCAAATTGCTGGCTGATGGGCTTTTGATCAGCTCAATGCTGGAGATGGTTTTCAATGGCGGTTTGTCTGGGGTAGTGACAGAGGGATTGAGTTGCGTTGTATAGCTTTTAAATTGTGTGATTTTGATTTCGGATTTACCGATGGTCTGCTCGACCCTTTGCCCATCCTCAAGAACTAAGTAAGCTTCCCCATTGATGCTTTCTACGTGGCCTTTTTTGGAAGATGTCATTGCTTGTTTGTTGTGATCGGTAGAGGATATGAAGACGTTTTTACCTTCCTTGTTATCCAAGCTTTCTTTGTCGATGAAGAACACACGTAGGCCGCTAGCCGACTCTTGGAATTGGCCAGGGGCAACGCGCTCTAAATCACCACGTCGCTCGTAGCGGTTCTTCAATTCACCTATTTTTTCGTTTGACCATGGCCAAACGATCAGCATAAGCACGAAAACGCTTACTAACATGGGCCAAGCAAAGCGCAGCATAGGCGAAGCCAAGGCGGTTAGTCCCTTGCCACTGGCCAACCAAATGACCATTTCGCTTTCTAAATACATACGAGAAAGTGTGCCTACTGCTGAAATAAACAGGCTCATGGTTAGCAAAATGGGTAGCTGTCCCAGCATGGTGTACCCCAGAATCAGAGTGACCTCTGCTGGGTTGACACTGCCAATAGAGGCTTGACCGAGCGTGCGAATCAGCATCATGGTCATCACGATGGTGACCAAGACGATCAACGTGGCACCAAAACTGCGGGCCAGCTCTTTACGAATGGAGGAATGGAATAACATCAGCGACAGAGGAAAACCGCAATTATGAACTTCGAGCTCAAGACCCTAGATTTACACACAGCAGCAGCCCATAAAACAGATGCGCTGATTATCTTGGTATCTGCCAAGGACAAACCTACCAAAAGCGTTTTGGCGCAACTTATTTCAGATGCTCGTAAAAGCGGCGATTTGGATGAGTCCCCAGCCAAGTTGCTGACGGTTTGGCAACCCCAAGGCGTGAGCGCCACCCGTGTGGTGCTGGTGTCGTGTGCGGATGGCTCTGCTGCCCATGTTCGCAAGGCTGTGACAGCTGCGGTGGGTGCAGTGAAAGCAGCCAAGCCTGCGCACCTGACGGTCTGTTTGGCCGATGCAGCTGATCAGCGCCTGCAAGCCGCTGCCCAGGCCGTGGCCGATGCAAGTTATGTTTACACCGCAACCAAGCCAGCGGCTAAGGCTTCGATGCTCAAGCGCGTGGCATTGGCATTGCCTACAGCGGAGAAAACCAACGCAGCAAAGCCCGCTTTTGAATGGGCCAAAGCCCAAGTAGCCGGTGTGTCGCTGGCCAAAGAGCGGGGCAACCGTCCTGCCAACCATGCAACACCCACACATTTAGGTGATGTGGCCAAGGCTTTGGGTAAAAAGGCAGGCATCAAGTGCCA
>JACCDV010347224.1_pt1 | contig 12174 bp, 10 predicted proteins | sample 7446131 | NCBI WGS metagenome assembly JACCDV01 (sample SAMN15323448, study PRJNA562643) | freshwater metagenome | isolation source: river surface water | place: USA:Blue River Watershed | collected 2017-08-17
CGTGTTTCGGGTGCTGATTTCCCGCCGCATCGGTTCCCGTAACTGCGCAGGATTGCGGGAAGGGAACGAGAAAAGAAAAAACCGGCGCGTGGCCGGTTTGATCTCGTTTCTTTGGTGCCCAGGAAGAGACTCGAACTCTTACACCTTGCGGCGCCAGAACCTAAATCTGGTGCGTCTACCAATTTCGCCACCTGGGCAGCAGCTTATTGCGGGTGAGATTCTACCACCGAATACCCCAATTAGTTGCCCGTTATACTTAGCTCATGGCTGTAGATCATTACGAAAACTTCCCCGTAGCCTCTTTACTTCTACCGAGGCACTTGCACGCGCCAGTTGCCGCGATCTACCGCTTTGCCCGGAGCGCTGATGATATTGCTGATGAAGGCAATGCAACCCCAGAGGAACGGCTAGCTCAGTTAAAGGAATACGATGCCGCACTAATGGCTATAGCCGAGCAGCGACCGATACCAGAGAATCTGGCGTCGATCTTTGCACCGCTGGCGCTTGAACATCAGCGTATCGGCCTGCCTTTAGTGCCCTTCCATGCCTTGCTGTCTGCGTTTATGCAAGATGTGCATCAGACGCGCTATGCAACCTATGCAGAATTAACTGATTACTGTAGTCGCTCTGCCAACCCGGTTGGACAGCTGATGCTGTTTCTATTTGATGCGTTAACACCCGAAAACCTAGCCATGTCGGATTCGATCTGCACTGCCCTACAGCTTACGAACCACTGGCAAGATATTGCCATTGATGCCAGCAAGGGCTCAGAAGGTCGCATATACCTGCCGCAAGATGAGCTGATGCTCTGGGACTATACCGATGCCGACATTCTTTCAGGCAATGCGGTATCCCGCGACCCTGTGCGCTGGGCAGAGTTTATGACCTTTCAGACACAGCGCGTAACTGCCCTATTCGATAACGGCCAGGCCTTGCCTGCCCGACTGGGCCGCATCTCCTGGCGGATCGGGCAGGAATTACGGCTTACCGTAGCCGGCGGACGGCGCATTCTGCAAAAAATAGATGCCGTTGCCGGCGATGTCTACAGCCATCGGCCCAAACTGAACAGCTTAGATTGGTTAGGGCTTCTGATACGCAGATAGCCCGCTTGCTCTACAATCCTACCCGATGAACAACCACGAATACTGCCAGCAAAAGGTTGCCGAAAGCGGCACCTCGTTTTACTACGCCTTTCTGTTTCTGCCGACTGAAAAACGCCAGGCCATTCATGCGCTCTACGCTTTTTGCCGCGAAGTAGATGATGTGGTGGATGAGTGTGAAGACCCGGCCATTGCCGTGGCGAAACTCAGCTGGTGGCGGCAGGAAGTCGCCCTGCTTGAATCCGAGCCAGGTCAACCACAGCCCACGCATCCGGTGATGATTGCGCTAAAGGAAGTGCGCCAGCACTTTAATCTGCCCGTAGAGTACTTCAATGAGATTATTGATGGCATGGCGATGGATCTGGAATACAGCCGTTATCCGGATTTCAAATCGCTGTCACTCTACTGTTACCGCGTCGCCGGTGTTGTGGGTCTGCTTTCTGCCGAAATCTTCGGTTACACCGATCGCAAGACCTTGCGTTACGCCACTGAACTGGGTACAGCGCTTCAGCTCACTAATATTATTCGGGACGTGGGTGAAGATGCGCGACGTGGTCGTATCTATCTGCCGGTCGATGAACTACAGCAATTTAACGTGCCGGCCGCAGACATCATGAACGCGCGTGAAACACCTGAGTTTGTGGCCTTGATGCAATTCCAGGCCAATCGCGCGCAGTCGTATTACGATAAGGCGCTAGAAACCCTGCCTGTTGCCGATCGCTCGGCACAGCGCCCCGGGCTGATTATGGCGGCGGTGTATCGCACGCTGCTTGAAGAGATTACAAACGATGGGTTCAAGGTGCTGCAACAAAAAACTGCATTGCCCCCACTACGTAAACTCTGGATTGCCCTTAAAACCTGGTTCAAGTATTGATGGCTGCGCCGCCAATGGGGTCTGTGGCCATTGTTGGCGGTGGTTGGGCTGGCCTGGCCTGTGCCCTGAAGCTGGCACAAGCAGGCTATGCCCCTGTTGTTCTGGAATCAGCCCCTGAACCGGGTGGCCGCGCAAGGCGTGCACACGTAGAAGGCCACGATCGAGATAACGGCCAACATCTGATGTTGGGTGGCTGCCAATCGTTGAAGGCACTTTTTGAGGCGGTGGGTATTCAACTGCCTGCCGTGCCCTTCACATTTACTACTAGCACACGGCAGCTGAGCGTTCCCGCTCAAGCCGGTCGCCTCGGTTTGGCATTGGCTCTCTGCCGTGCCCGCGGATTTAGCTGGGCGGAGCGTTATCAACTCATTCGCGCCTTAACCCAACTGCAAGTTCGTCACTGGCACGTTGCTCAAACTCTCACCGTTGCCGATTGGCTACAAAAAACGAAACAACCAGCTAGTCTGATCAATGAATTCTGGACACCGCTGGCACTGGCCATTTTAAATACGCCCTTACACGAAGCGGCCATGTGGCGTTTAGTGCCGGTGTTGCGCGACACCCTCGGCCAGGGCGGCAATGCATTGTGTTTGCTACAGCCTAAATCTAACCTCACTGCTACTATTGTTGACCCAATCGTCTCTGCAATCGAAAAATCCGGTGGCAGCATCCGGTGTGGTGTTCGCGTTAGCGGCGTTGAACAAACTGCATCGGGTTATCAGCTGCTGATACACAACGCATCGGCTGAAGTATTTGATCAGGTTGTATTGGCGTTACCGACCTGGGCGCTCAACCATCTGAGCTTGCCCCCGACTCTTAATGCCACGGCATGGGCGCAAGCTTTCGGTAGCCAGCCCATTGCAACGATCTATCTGGGATTTGAATCGAGCTTTCGCCTGCCCGCCCCTTTAATACAGCTTGCGGGTCCTACGCCAGAGGATGCACGCGTGTGGGCGATGGATCGCGCGCATTGTGGCGAACCGGGTGTGGTTGCCATCTCACTATCGGCCGATGGCCCCTGGCATGCACTCAGCGTTGACGCCCTCACCCAAGCGTGCCTCAGCGCTTTGCAGGAGGCGGTTAAGAACCTGCCCCCATGCCTCTGGCAAAAAGCCGTTACTGTGCAGCGCGCGACTTATGCGGCAACGCCCGCGGCTTTTATTGCCGAGGCTGATTTAACCCCCCTACCCGGTTTATATCTCGCGGGCGATTGGTCACACCCAGCGTACCCGGCCACGCTGGAAGCGGCGGTCAGTTCCGGTTTTGCCGCGGCGCAACGCCTCATGCAGGCAGAGACCTGATCAAGACCCCGGTTTTTCGTTAGAATCTAGGCATCATGACGATTTGGGCAATAGGCGACATCCAGGGTTGTTTCGACCCGCTGCAGAGATTACTGGACAAGTGCCGCTTTGATCCGGCACAGGATCAGCTGTGGATGGTGGGCGACCTGGTGAATCGTGGCCCACACTCGCTGGAAACATTACGTTTCATGCGCAGCCTGGGTAAATCGGCCGTTACCGTTTTAGGCAACCATGATCTTTATCTGCTCATGGTGGCAGCCGACGCTGTGCCACGCCGCGGCAAAGACGATACGCTGGACCCTATTTTTGCGGCACCCGATGTGGCCGATCTACTTGATTGGCTCAAGGCACAACCACTAGCTCACGCCCAGACGCTGGATGGCCAGCGCTACGTAATGGTGCACGCCGGCTTGCTGCCCGAGTGGACCGTCGATGATGCCCTTGCATTAAGCAATGAAGTATCGAGCCATTTACGCGGACCCGATTTCGGCGCCTTTCTGCTCTCTCTCTGGGGAGATACGCCGCTGGGCTGGCGAAAAAACCTAAACGAACTGGATCGTGCCCGGGTGATTGTGAATGCCATGACCCGCATGCGTTTTTGTACGCGTGGGGGCTTAATGGATTTAAAGATCAAGGGCAAACCGGAAAACGCCCCTGCAGGCCATGTACCCTGGTTTGAAGTACCAGGCCGCAAAACAGCGAAAGACACGCTGGTGGTAGGTCACTGGTCTGCGCTGGGGCTAAAGATGACCCCTAACCTGGTGGCACTGGATTCCGGCTGCCTGTGGGGTGGGCATTTAACGGCCGTGAGCCTGCCAGATCGCGAAGTCATGCAAGTGTCCTGTACAAGTTGCAGATAAGCGAATCTGTTTGATGCAGGTCAAGTTTATGACCGGAATGCTGTCTGATTTAAGCGTAGAATTAATCTAGTGCATTGCATCATTCCATTGTCATGAATGGTGCATCAATCGGCTGGAAGAAATCATCATGCTTGAAGAACATTATCTAAAACCCCTATTCGAACCCGAGAGTGTTGCGGTCTTTGGTGCCAGCGATCGCGAGAATTCTGTTGGCCAGGTGCTCTTCCGCAACCTGTTGCAGACCGGTTTCGGTGGGCGTCTGTTCCCGATTAACCCCAAGCATGATTCGGTGCAGGGGCAGGAAACATTCAAATCGCTGCACGATGTACCAGGTCGAGTTGATCTGGCCATTATCTGTACACCGGCAATGAGCGTGCCTGGCATTATTGAACAATGTGGTGAACGCGGTGTTCGGTTTGCACTGATTGTTTCCAGTGGCTTTGCCGAGCGTGGTCATGCCGGTGCGGCGTTAGAGCGCAAAGTACTGGAAATCGCCCGTAGTTATAGTGTCCGCATTCTGGGCCCGAACAGCCTGGGCATTATGCGTCCGCCTAGCCGCCTTAATGCCACATTTACCCAAGAACGTGCCCATGAGGGCAAGATGGCACTGGTGTCACAATCCGGCGCCATCTGTTCGGCCATTCTGGACTGGGCGTTACCCAACCATGTGGGCTTCTCGTCAGTCGTCTCGCTCGGCCGTTCCAGTGATATCGACTTCGGTGAGATTCTCGATTACCTGGTGCACGATCCACGTACGCATTACATCCTGCTATACATCGAAGGCATTCAGAACGCACGCCTGTTCTTGTCGGCGCTGCGTTCTGCCGCCCGTATCAAGCCGATTCTGCTCTACAAAACCGGTCGTTTTGCTTCAGGCACTGCAGCCGCCCTCACCCACAGCGGTATCCGCAGTGGGTCGGACACCGTATTCGATATGGCGGTACGCCGTGCCGGTGTGGTGCGTGTGAATAGTATTATCCAGCTGATTGAAGGTGCTAAGGCGCTGAATGATCGCCTGCAACCGAAGGGCAAACGTCTGGCCATTATTACCAATGGTGGCGGCCCGGGTGCCATTGCGGCAGACCGCGCCAGTGAGGCAGGGATCCCTCTAGCCGAACTGCAGGAAGGCACAATCCAGGCACTGAATAAAGTGTTACCGACAACCTGGTCACATGCCAACCCGATTGATATTGGCGGTGATGCCACAGCCGATCGCTATCGCGATGCCATTAGCCTAACGGCGGCGGATGACGCCGTAGATGGCTTACTGGTTGTGCTAACACCGCAAGCCATGACGAACCCACAGGCAGTTGCGGAAGCACTGGTCGAGCTTTCTAAAGACTTGACCAAACCACTCATTGCCTGCTGGATGGGTGAAGAGCACACCCGTGCCGCGCGCGAGTATTTGTCTGAGCACAATATCCCTGTATTCCGTATGCCAGAGTCTTCGGTGGATCTGTTCTCCAACCTGTCGACCTTCTACGAAAACCAGCGCCTGTTGCTGCAAACCCCTGCCGCCAAATCGGAAGGCAACGAATTGCGCATCGAAGGCGCCCGCATGCTGATTGATGCGGTGCTGGCAGAAAAGCGTAAAACACTCTCCGAGATGGAGTCTAAATCGGTACTTCGTGCATTCAAGATTCCGGTCGCGCAAACCATGGTTGCCCATAGTGTGGCCGATGCGCTGATGTATGCCGAACAACTGGGTTTCCCGATTGCGATGAAGGTGGATTCACCGGATATTCTTCGCAAGACAGATGCCGGTGGTGTGCGGTTGAACATTCAGGATGCCGTGTCGCTGCGCAATGCATATCACGACATAATTGAAACGGTGAAACGCAAGCACCCTAATGCCCGTATTTCCGGCGTATCGATTGAGCCATTTGTCTCACGTAACAATGCCCGTGAAGTGCGTGTCGGTGTATTCCGTGACCGTACCTTTGGCCCGGTGATTACCTTTGGCAGCGGCGGCAATGAATCTGATTTGTATCCGGATCGTGGCCTGGCCCTGCCCCCTCTGAATCAGGTGCTGGTTGAAAGCCTGGTCAAGTCGACACGGGCATTTAACCTGCTCAAGGCTCATGGCCCCGTTCCCGCCGCCAATATCGATGCGATTTACGAGTTGTTATTGCACATCTCGGATCTGGTCAGTGAAATCCCCCAGATCATCGAACTGGATATCAACCCGCTGATCGTTGATGAAGAAGGCGTCATTGCAGCCGACGCCCGCATTGTGATCGATTACGCCCCGGCAACGGTGGATCGCTATGCCCACATGGCAATTCACCCGTATCCGAACCATCTGGTAGAAGAGTGGATCCTCCCGGACGGCTCATCAGTGACCATTCGCCCGGTGCGGCCGGAAGATGCCGAGATGGAGAAAGAATTCGTCAAGAACATGTCTGACGAGAGCCGCTATTTCCGTTTCATGGACACGATGCGTGAGTTGTCGAAGCCACAACTGGTTCGCTTTACACAGATTGATTACGATCGTGAAATGGCCTTTGTGGCCGTACAGCTGGACGATGAAGGCAACCCTGTACAGATTGGTGCATCACGCTATGTGACCAATCCGGATGGTGAGACGGTTGAGTTTGCACTGGCAGTAGCCGATAGCTGGCAGAAACGTGGTCTGGGTCGCAAGCTGATGCAGGTACTGATTGATTGTGCCCGTACCAAGGGTTACACCGCTGTAATTGGTGATGTGCTATCAGACAATACAAAGATGCTTAATCTGATGAGTTCGCTGGGCTTCAAGATTCTGCCGAATCCCGAAGACAACACCATTAAGCGTGTGGTGAAACCGCTGACACACTAAATCAGATGTTCTGGCGGCTGCGGGTGTTCAACACCGGCAGCACGCCGGGGGTCTGCTGCCGGAATGGTGTCGTTTGGGTTTCAGGTGCAAACTGCACGTTGATCGTAAATTCGTTTTCTTCGCTGAGTGCGCCGCGATTCACAGTGAGGTATTCACGGAACGGCACGCCCATCGGCTCGATGATGTAGAAATCCCGTTTCGAACCCATTTCCTTGCTCTTGTAGGTGTAGTCAGACGCGCGGAAGGTCACCATGTGATACGCGCCCTTTTGAATCTGCCGCGTGCTGGTCACATTATCGTTTGAGCGCTCAACCAGCATCAGTTGGATCGAGCGCAATTGTTTTAAGGCATCTCCGGCCAGCCAGGTTTGGTAACAGCGCAGCGATTCGTACTGCGGGTCATTGCGGAAGCACAACAAACCTTCGCCATTCACAATCTCCGTGCCGCGCGATGTCTGGTTTCTAAACGGTGATGGCGCAAGCCCTAAGGGCACAGCCACGGGTGCGGCAATGAGCGACAAGACGGATTTACCAATATCGCTCCATTTGGAACGTTCGAAATCTACCCGCTGCCCCTGCAGGTTAAGAAACGATTCAAGATCGGAATACCACTTTTCACTTGGTGCTACATCCGATACCTGGAGCACAATCTGGGCATTCCTTTTGCTGTCGGTGCTCACGTATAAGCGATCCATCCGCGCACTGAACATTTTGGGGCGCATAATCAGTGCGCTCAGGGTCGCCTTGGCTTCATCCTGCTTATCAACAAAGCGCCCTACCTCACCCAGGTTCAGTGAACGGCTATTAGGATTAAGCGCAATGTTCTTTTTATCGAGATATACCTCGGCGCTGATCTTTACGAGGCAGGGAGGAACCCCCTTGCTCTCAAGCACCGTATACTGGCGGACGACACCACCACTATATTCATTCAGGCTTTCGGCGTAGTACTTATCAGCGACCAGAGATTTCTGGCTATTGACGAATGAGCCCACCACTTTGTCACTGGCTTGTACCTTGGCCTGGGCCAAAGCCTCCTGGCAGGTATTGCCCGTCCCTTCGGCCAATACCGTTTGTGCATCACCCTTCTTGGCACCTGATGCACAGGCCACAAGCAAGACGGCGCTCCCCACAACAAGGGAACGCCGCCACAGCTTGAGGTGCATCACTGCCAATAGTTCCTGCAAAAGCCTGTTTAGTTACCCATGGCCTTACGCATCTGCTCGGCACCCTTGATGCTTTGCTGCGTTACGAGAATGGTGACAGAAACGTGTTGCTGCTCTTTAGAGACTTTACGCTCGGTAACCTGCACACCCTTCAGAATAGCCTGCGAGTTATCGTCGATACGCTCACGTACGGTCTGCGCAACGGTGTTTGCCTTCTGGCGGCTTTCTTTCGTAGCCTGGCTATTGCTCGCTGCATCTTCTTCATCACCAGCCGTATTAGACTCATTGCTGCTATCTACCTGAGCAATGTTCTTCAGATACGACTTGGAAATGGTCTGAACCGACTTGGTCGATTTCACGTCGTTCGACATGAATTCGGTGAGGTTGCGTTTGGCACGCATGGTGGCCGTTTTGAAAGCAACCTCAACACCTTCAGGCGCGTTGTTAACCAGGGGCGCGGTAGCAGAAGATTTAATCGAGATCCAGTTGCCCTTGTCATCAAAGGTCAATGTCAATGGGCCATTGGCTTCCAGAAATTCAACGTCGGCCGTGCGACCCGGTGTTGCATCGACCGGATTCTTGGGCGTGCTGCTACAGGCGGTAAGGCCCAGGAAAATAGCAGAAGCAATCAGAAACGACTTTTTCATTAGTTACTCCTTGTGAAAACTTAATTGGTCGGCAATACGTATTGCTGCACGACCACATCCGGGCGTTTGTAGAGCGCTTGTACCTTCTTACGCACTTCCGGGTCTGAAATCTGGTTACCGAGGCGGTCGTTGTGTGACAGTCTTTCAACTTTTGCGCCCTTAGGCAGCGACGTATGTTGCTCGGAGGAACGTACACTTGCCGGTTCATGGCTTTCAACCGGTTTTTTAGTTGATTCTGCCGTTGGGGTATCTGGTTCCAAAGGCGTTGTCGTACCTTCTTGCGTAGCAGGCTGGGTGGCCGACTGCGTTACTGCCTGAGTTGCGGGTGCTCGTTTGAGCTTCTTGCTGGCCGGCGTTTCTGCCTTCCAGCTATTCAAGCGCTCAAAGTCCTTATCGAACTTGGAGAACTCGCGTTCAAATGCGGAATCCTGTGCAAAGGCAGCGCCGCTGATGAAAGCCAGAAGAAAGGTCAGATATCGCATCGTGAGTCTTATAACGATTCAGAGTTTATAAAGTTAACGCGAAATCCGGCTTTTTGTACAAAAAACAGAAACAAAAAACGCCTGGTCATAGCCAGGCGCTTTTGAAGGCAGACAATCGCTGATCAGGAATCGAACAGAACGTCGTAGGGATAGGACTTCTGGGCAACCTTGGCTTCTGCATAAATCTCGTTCTGCTTTACATCCTGGGGCTTGTCCCACCAGATCGAACGGCCGGTCTGCTGGTCGGTACGCCACTGCGGATTCTTCTTGAGTTCTTCGTTAATGAACTTAGTGTGATCCGAAACGTAATCGTATTGAATGCGCGACATGACGCGAGCTCCGATAATTGGGTTGTGGCTAGATTATAAAGCAGTCCGCTATTCTGACGAAATCCGGGGCGAAATACCTGGCACAGCACCCTCTTCGGGTTCCTGGCTGGGCATTACCTCATTAGGCAACCCCAAGGCTTTGCGATGCTGCTGCCAGAGGCTCAGCATGTTGCAGAAGAGCGCCCCCTGCTCCAGGGCATCATCCAGCGCCACATGGGTATGAGGCAGGTCGTCGAACCAGTCTTTGGGCAACTTGGGCTTAATGCAGCTTCGGTACGGCAAACCCGATAAGGCCATGGCGAAGGTTTTCATGTCCAGCGCGGACCAGGAAAACGGCGATTCGCCCGTGAACTTCATCATGTACCAGAACATAAAGGTGAAATCGAATCCGGCCGGGTAAGCCACAAAGACCGCCTTACCGGGCAGCTTCTTCACCCATTTAACGTATTCCTTCATTGCTGTTTTGGGGTCCTGCAGATCCTGTCTACAGGCTGCCCAGGCTTCCGGCTCGGTCTTCCACCACTTCATAGTCAGTGGGTGCCCCTTGGCATCGGGTAGCAATTCCAGATTGGCACTAAAGGTCCCGATCAATTGTTTATCTGCTGTGTAGGCGGCAGACGCAAATGAGAGCATGGAGTGCGGGCCCGGTATGGGACCATCTGCTTCGACATCGGTACTTACGTAAATTTCAGCCATGACGGCATTTTACCTATGAAAAAGGCGACCCGCAGGTCGCCCTTTTCTGAGCCGGCCTTCTTACTTGGTAAAGACCATCTTGCCCTTCTTGCAATCCACCTTGATCACATCCTTCGGACCAAAGTCGCCTTCCAGGATATGCGTGGCAAGCGGATTTTCGATCTCGGCCTGAATCGCCCGTTTGAGCGGACGCGCACCAAAGACCGGGTCGAAACCGGATTCGGCAATCCTATCCAGTGCGGCATCGGAAACCTCCAGACCCATATCCATGGCAGCCAGGCGTTTCTCCAGATAACGCAGTTGAATCCTACCGATATCACGGATGTTCTTTTCGTCCAGCGCATGGAAGACGATGACATCATCGATCCGGTTAATGAATTCCGGACGGAAGAAGGTTTTCACTTCAGCCATGACTGCCAGCTTAATGACGCCGTAATCATCCCCCGCCATCTGCTGGATCATCTGGCTGCCCAGGTTGGAGGTCATGATGATCACGGTATTACGGAAGTCGACGGTACGACCCTGACCATCGGTCAAACGGCCATCATCCAGCACCTGCAGCAGCACGTTGAACACATCCGGGTGTGCCTTTTCGACTTCGTCGAGCAGGATCACGCTATACGGATTGCGACGTACCGCCTCCGTCAGGTAACCGCCCTCGTCGTAACCGACATAGCCTGGAGGCGCGCCGATCAGACGGGCGACCGAGTGCTTCTCCATGAACTCACTCATGTCGAGGCGAATCAAATGATCCTGCGAATCGAAGAGGAATTCGGCCAGTGCTTTGGTGAGCTCGGTTTTACCGACACCCGTGGGGCCTAGGAACAGGAATGAGCCATACGGACGATTCGGATCCGACAGCCCGGCACGCGAGCGGCGAATGGTTTCAGAAACCAGGCGCAGCGCTTCTTTCTGGCCGATCACTCGTTCGTGCAAGTAGCTTTCCATCTGCAATAGCTTGGCGCGTTCCCCTTCCATCATCTTGGACACGGGGATACCCGTTGCCCGCGAAACGACCTCGGCGATTTCTTCGGCACCGACTTCGGTACGCAGCAGCTTGTGCTTGGTGGCTTCGGCATTGGCCTCATCACCCTTGCTTTCGGCAACTTTCAGCTTGGCTTCCAGCTCAGGCAGCTTGCCGTACTGCAGTTCGGCCAGTTTGTCGAACTGGCCTTTGCGTTGCAGCTCGGCCATTTGCAGGCGCAGCTTTTCGATCTCTTCCCGCACTTGCGACGAGCCCTGCAGCGTCGATTTCTCGGCGCGCCAGATTTCATCCAGGTCGGCGTATTCCTTACCCAGGGTGTTGATCTCTTCTTCGATCAGCGCCAGACGCTTCTGCGAAGCTTCGTCCTTTTCTTTTTTGACGGCTTCGCGCTCGATCTTGAGCTGGATCAGACGACGGTCGAGCTTGTCCATCTGCTCTGGCTTGGAGTCGATTTCCATCTTGATCTTGGCGGCGGCTTCGTCGATCAGATCAATCGCCTTGTCCGGCAGGAAGCGGTCGGTAATATAACGGTGCGAGAGTTCGGCGGCCGCGACGATGGCCGGGTCGGTGATTTCGACACCATGGTGGACTTCGTAGCGCTCCTGCAGCCCGCGCAGAATGGCGATGGTCGACTCGACCGACGGCTCTTCGACCATGACCTTCTGGAAGCGACGCTCCAGCGCGGCATCCTTCTCGACGTACTTGCGGTACTCATCCAGCGTGGTGGCGCCGATGCAGTGCAGCTCACCGCGGGCGAGTGCTGGCTTCAGCATGTTACCCGCATCCATGGCGCCTTCGGCCTTACCGGCGCCCACCATGGTGTGAATTTCGTCGATGAAGAGAATGATCTTGCCTTCTTCGGCCGCGATGTCTTTGAGCACGGCCTTCAGGCGCTCTTCGAACTCGCCACGGTACTTGGC
>JACCDV011258766.1_pt1 | contig 12168 bp, 13 predicted proteins | sample 7446131 | NCBI WGS metagenome assembly JACCDV01 (sample SAMN15323448, study PRJNA562643) | freshwater metagenome | isolation source: river surface water | place: USA:Blue River Watershed | collected 2017-08-17
ATTAATAGTTTTTAATAAATTAGTCGTCTTATGCAATAGATATTCCCTAAGGTAAACCAAGTCTTTTCTTACCACTTAAAAAATTTCGATCTCATTAGTTCTCTCATCAGCTCCATCTCCCTTCGAGTGTAAGCCGAGTAGCAATACGAGAAGGCAATAAACAAATCGATTCAAAAGATAAATGAAATCCAAACTGACCATCCCCTTTACTCTAAGATAATAAACAGCTTCAAAGGTTTGATCAGTTAGAGAGTGCATCAGGTTAGATTTTTCAAAGACCAGATTGCCAAGGAGGCAGATGTCCTCAAAAGGGCATTGAATCCTATTGAAGAACAGATGAAATCGCATCTTTCTTAGCTCAAAAATATGGAGAAGGAACTAAGGACTGTCTTTGATGGATTGACCAAAAACAGACTAGCTGTTGATTCTAAATACAAAGAGCTGGATTAGAAGTTTATATTGAATGAGGTCAGTGCTATGTTCAAGATGAATAAGAATATGAGGAAGACATCATAGGCTGTGGTCAAGGAAGAACACGAGTTGATCAAAGGCCTTGAGCTGGATTGCTAGAGATTCAAAGACAGTCTCACTCGCTTCGAGACAGGCGCCCAATAGAGATAGCGAAAGATATGGTAGCTGGACATAAAAGTTTAATAATAATTCGTAGATTTCTTCAAAAAGCTCAACGTCCACGAAATTTCTCTCATTCGCAACATCCAGTACGACATTGACAGCATGATAAAGAAGACAGACATCTTCAACTGGCAAAATACAAGTGAATTCAAAGATAAATTCAACTTGAAGACAAACGAACAACTCAATTTCAGCTATCATGACCCCTATGCCGAGTTTAAGACCAATTTACTCAAAGATTAAGAAATTATTGGAGTGAAGAGCTAGCATCATTACGATTAAGTGAGGCTTTCTATGCTAAAATAGAAGTTGTGTGAGAAGAAGGATGCTGATTAGATCTTGCAAGAAATACGAAAGAACTATGCGCACTATAGGGGGTAGATCTATTAGTATATATAATCTTTCCGCAAAGCTGGGCATTTCAAATTCTAATCCTAAGCTTTTAAATTCCAAGTTTATATCTTCAAAGAAATACTTAAAAGTGCCATACAAGCCATTGACTTTTAGTGCATCCATAAGGTTATTCTCTTTACTAATTCATATTATTCAACTAATTATGGTAACTATAAAAAACGATCGATTCTGTAAGAAATCAAGCAAGAAAAGATGTTTGGAGATCTTACCTTTTGGAAATTTTTCTTACTCTACAATATTAGAAATGTTGTTATTAATTCTCAAAACCAAAAATAATAAAAAGACATCCACATAAGAAATGGAGTATACTCTTCCCTTTTGAGCAACTCAATTACAATGGTCTAATGCGGCATTGAAAAGCACAACATTAAGAATCTGATTGGTAAGTTGGCCAAAACTTTCGGATCTCTCAGTGAGGCACAAGTGGCCTAGCTATTGAAGCTGGTTGAGACAGCATATGAGAACTTATAGAAAGTAAAGAAAGGAAAATGATAAATAAAATATATCACTTATAGATCTGATCATTACATTGCTGATAAACTTTGCTTATTAGGTCATCTTTCAGCTTACGTTGTAATTCAAATGTACTCATTAAATGCTCAAATTCATGCTTATTGTTTCGGTGCATTGTGTCCTTGTATTACTTGTCGGATTAGCGAACCCTTGACTCCACCTCGCTCCAGATTCGAGACTTCCATTCTTATTAAACGATGTATCTTTTGTCCTATCTGCCCTTCTATTTGAGTTATTGATAGAGCTATTAGAAATTCTTCTTTTTGGTGTTTATGTTGGTTGATGGCTTTTTTGAAACACGCTTTTATTTACTTGCACCTATTTATACATTATTTTAGGCAATTAGTAAGCTTTGATTCATTGTAGGATTTATACTTTGCCTTTTCTTGACAATGGAAGAATCTTTGTTCACTTCAGACTTATTAGTCTTTTAGAGGCTGTCCGTAAAATGTATAGGGCGTGAATATTGATTGGTCGATTGATCAAAAGTGGTCGTATTAATAGCCTAATCCTTAGTATTTTTCGCCTTCAAATCATGAAGTTCCCTTTCTAACACTTTCTGGCCTTCCAGCAATGATCTCACCATCTATCTAAATAAGCATGTACGTATTCGAGCTACTTTATTTTTTATTATTTGTTCTCTTTAACTTATATTTACTATCTTTAGTCCCTATTTTTCCTCATTTTATTCTATTTTAGGGCATCTTGGATGATATTAAGATTGGTTTAGTGTGGCATATTTTTCTTTACTCTGGCGATTTATCCAATGCCACGATTCCTGCCCTTCACTTACATAGTTTTGCTTAATGCCATCGCATTATTGTATTTGTTTTCGTCTGTTATGTGCTATCTCATTCTTCTTGTAGGACCATTCACATCCGGATTACGCTAAATTATATTCAAATCCTACATCCTTATTGAACTTGTGTTCAAGCTGACTAATGCGTTTTTCGATTTACGATTTATGCTTTTCGATTGGATTCAAGCTGGGATGCATTTATATTCGTTATAATTATAACCTAAGAGAAATTTATAATGATCATTAATTACAATAATTATCAAACCAATCTCATTCATTTCTATGTATCAGTATCCGATAATGTTTTTTTCTAAGGACTAAAGCTTCTCTTGAGAATGGAAGTGGATACTTTCCGTTAGATGGATGCTTAGATATGATGAGACTAATCTGTATCGTCAACAAGAAGAGTGTTCTAGATTGTCAGATCTGCACTTCTTCTGCTTTGCTTTACTGGAACAACGTAGAGAGCGATAGGGATAATCAGATGAGGAATCAGCTGATTAACTTAGATAAGAACTAGTATAATCTGACCAATAATGGAGTCCGATGTAATGATCTTAACCCCATCACAGTTGATACAATTGAAATAACTCGATAAGCTGAGATTTAGTATTAGAATAACCGCCCTTAAGACCAAACTAATAGTGTATGCTCCCAATACAAGCTTTATTTGCTTTTTCCTTTATCTTATATACTGGTCACTGACTGGGTTGAATATGAAGATTTCTTGAGCGGATTGTGCTTTTTACTCTTCGTGTTTTTTCGTTATTCTTTGAATGATGTCAAGGCCAAAGTAAATTGTTGGAATATATGAGGCTAGTTCAGTAATGAAGCCTGCAATACTGGCTTACTTGAGATCATTATCACAATCTTTAACTATTACCGACGAGATAATCAAGGCAATAAAAACAACAACGATAATTGCCAACAATACCAATATTATATTACAGATTCTATGTAGATTATCGATATACTTGAGTAGTTGGGAGTGTCGATGCTTTGCGATGATCTTCGAATGCATAACTGAGAAAGTATAGCAGAATAGGAAATATGTGAATATTTCGATGACGTAGCCCACCATATCGAACTCATAACCTTTTTAGAAGAGCTTGATAAAGAGAAGGATCAGAGTAGCAATAGTATTAATCGATAAGGGCAATAGCTCAAACAAGATCTTGTTGTGATATTTTGCAGTTTTTATAAGTGAATAAAGTGTGAAGAGAAAGGCTCCTAAATTTATCATAAACATTGCCCACTCTCTATCTTATAATTTGCTTACCTCCCAATATCGTTCACGTCACTGAAGTCCCAGAAAAATATTCCCATGTTAATAATCTCTTTTGTTAATGTCAATAAATATCAAACTTAATTTTGAGATAGTCATTTGTTAGTAATCCAATAACCCCAAAAGAAATTCTCTAGGGTTTCTATTCAATAATCAATGATTGTATAATGAATGTCCATGTATTAAATTATTACTACAATAAAACAGGGGGATGTAACTTACGACATCTGATTACCAGAATGCCAAAAACCGAAGGAGAATAATCCAACAGAATATAAAACTAAGACAGCAGGTGACGCAGATTGAACTTCAGATTGCTAGTATGGCCGAATCAATCGAGATTGAGGAATAAATCTAAGAGAATAATCATCACCATTTGCTTCAGTAGATTGCCATCCAGTAGAGGTTGATGAGGCAGTTGAGGGGCAGGATTGAAGCATTCAAACTTTAACGTGCAAAAGATAATGTCGAATATATCATACATTAAGAAGATGATCTCAAAATCGCTAAGAAGCTACGCTCTCAGCTCATTGACGAGAAGGAGGTCTTAGAGAAAAGAAAAAACGATAAAAATGACAAATTGCTTAATAATCTGCCTTACCAGAACTATTAGGAAAAGTTTTTGGTGGGGTTGATGGAAGTAGTCCACCACAATCGATAGCAGGGTGCCAAGATCACTGAAATATAAAGATAGATAAGAAAGTACCATTTGATGGTTAAAAATGGCAAGGCAACTCTGTCTAAGGCAGGTTTTACCAATGAGGATCTTTTTCATATATAACAGCAGATCAATGAAAAAAACGATAGAAAAAAAGAATTGTAAAGGCAATGGAAGCCTCACCTTTAGCAACTTGATTAGTAGTATTCCAAGCTGCTTCGTGAGCTTGCCAACAAAAAGGAAGTTGTATGTGAACTCGAGAGGTAGGATCGATCTTGGGACACAAGGATGTTGACTGTGAAAGATCCTTAGGAAATAAAGATAAACAAAAAGAGAGTGAGTAAAGTGACTGTAAACCCAAAGCTCAAGCAGCAGCTTCAGGACTATATTCAGTATGAGTCTTAAAGAGGAAAGAAGAAAGTTAATCATGAATAATTGAAATATCAGTTTAAATCCCGTGCAAAAGAGGAGTAATAGGCCAAGGAGAAAGAAAAGAAGGCTGAAATACCTCCCCCGCCTTCCATCGCCAAGAAAAAATAATAGAAAATAATAGAAACTATGCATGACGACAAAAATATTTCCAAAAAAGTATAAAAAGGAAACAGCACTACAAAGAAGATAAGCAAAGTGGATCAAATGCATAACACATAGATTTCAGTCCCCATTTAAAAACTGGCTTCCAAAGACAGCTAATCAAAAGCATCAAAACCAAAGAATCATAACTAAGACCAAACAGTAATGAACGAATCAAAACAGAAGAATATAAACGAATAACGAACTCCAAGACTATGGTAAAATAACCCTGAATCAAACAAAAAATAATCAAAAGTAAATAACAAAACTCAATAATCCAAAGACACTAAGAGCAATATTTTAAGATTAAAAGAAGTAAGCATTTCAACGGACGCTCGGCTTTGGAAGCCCTAATAATGATAATTTTTATTTATTTAAATTATGTTGATGAATATAGGAAGTTTAAGGAATGGCCTCTAAAGTTATATTTTAAATTTCATAGAAATTGGAATATAATTTTTACAGAAACATGAAAACTTTCCCCATAATCTTTGCACTTCTGCTGGCCTTTGGATCATCCCTAGCCTGCACCCAGGGTTCAGTGGCCAACCCAGCTAATATCTGCATATCCCCCAACTATATTGAAGGGTGCTACCAGTATCTCAGTGAATTCCAATGCAAGGTTTGCAACTACCGCTATATGCTCAGCCAGAACGGATTGTGCGAAATCGATCTGGAAAACACTGAGGATTGCTGCAGCAAGAGGGCCTCTGACAAATCTTGCATTACTTGCAAGCCAGGCCTCTACCTCATTGATGGAAAGTGCCAAGAGTCAAATATCCTGGGATGTCTGGAGAAGGATAATAAGGGAATCTGCCTCAACTGCGCCTCAGGTATACTCTCGCTTATTTAGATTTCTACCTTGTTAATGGAATTTGCAAGAAAGCAATTAAAAACTGCTTATCATATGCTGACTAAACCAAAACAACCTGCACTGAATGTCTGAAGTCATTCAGTTTGATCAGCAACTTTTGCGTCCAGAACTCCATCCTGGGCTGCAAGAATGAGGTCAATCATATCTGTAAGGAGTGCTACGATCCATATATCCTCTCCAATGGAAACTGTGAAATCAATAACTGCAAAAGCTATGACTAGTACAAATGTATTGCATGCAACTGCGGATACTTCTTGACCCTGCAAGGAGATTGCAAGCAGAATGCCCTTGGATGTGTCAGGTATCAAAGAGGACAGTGCACTGATTGCCTCCCTGGCTTCAGACTCAAGGGAAATGTTTGCGACATGTAAGGATGTGTAAGCATGAGTGCTGATCTCACCTGCTCCTAATGCAAAGCCAACTACACGAAAGTAAACGGAGTATGCCAAATGATAAACTGTCTTTCATGGAAAGACGACAACTGCTTAATATGCAGCTCGGGCTTCAACTATCAGCTAGGAAAATGCATAGCCCAACCAAGTGCAATAAACACTGAATGATATTGATTACATGTTTAATGTAAGCATTCATAGTTGCTATAATGATATATTTACAGATCATGACATTCGTAGAGATGATCATAGTACGATTGCAATAAATATTAGATGGATTCCTTTGAATAATAGATGAAGTACCTATGAAAAGCAATTATATTTTGCTCCAACACAACAATAAGTTGGCAATTATAGCCAAACTTCCTAAGATCTTTCCAACACGCATCCCGCATACGATTGTCAAGCTAACTAAGGCTAAAAACTGGCAATAATAAAGTAAATATTTGCCTATGTTTTCTCCGAATTCGGCTTCTAATCCAAGTGCATGGCCATATCTCTATAAATTATTCTAAAAGGTTGTTATAAACCTCTGAGGATGCTTCTGAATTTCGAAGGAGTAGAAAAGCAAGTAGCTGGCTAGCATGCCTTTGAAAAGTAACTCGGCTAAGCTGATGAGTTTAACCATTATATTATATGTGTTAAAATTATAATTCAAATCAAATTCTATAGTCTTAAATTATGCTTTTGTAGGATCCTTTCCTTTTGTTTAGACCAATCGTTCTATTTCGCACGGAATTTCCTAACCTTCTCTAATGCTTATGAAACTTTCTATGTTTTTTTAGCGATGCTTTTTGTAATTTGTTCGGCAATATTTTTAATATCTTCGCAGGTTTTGCCGAGAGCATCTGAAAGATAGTGCTTTAACTCAATTTGCTATTTTTTAAGGGAGGACAAATTTCGTTGCGCCTCACTACACTTGTTTGCTAGCAATTTCCGATGATCCCCGAAGGATTATTCAGGATGTGAATCTGAGATGACTGCACTATGGATATTGATTTGTATCTTTTTCTGGGAAGAATCTTGATTGCGCATGGCACTAAAGAAATCTTGATGTATTTTGCTATTTTACTTCTTATCCTAGTGACTCAGAGTAATCAAACTTTTAGAGGACTAGTCCTTGGTAAGTTTAACCTAATGATGTTTGTCAGCTGAGTGATGACGACTTATGTAATCCTCGCAGAAATGTTGTTTGTTACTGCTTTTTATCGAATCGTTTAATCCGTTGTGGAATGTTTTGAAAGCCACTTCTGCTTTATGAAAATGAGATCGAAAAGTTTTCCTATTTTATTTCTATAAATTTCCTAATTTTTTCCACATTGGAAGAATTATACGGGATCAATAAATAGCAGGCATTGAAATAAATAATCATATATTGATGAAAGATAGTATTTCATCTTCTAAAACCCTCTTTATGTAAAGCTACTTGGTAGTCTTGATGATCTCCTCACATTTTATCTTACTTAACTTCTACTTCAAATGAGTCTTGAGCATTTCGTTTATGCCGTCGCTGTCACTCAGTAATATCTCATCTCCAAAACATTTGAACACAGTGATGATGATGTATATTATGATGTAGACATCTGTCACGCAGATAAGATCCCAAACCCCTAAAACCATGGTCTTTGACATATCCTAAGAGAACAGCCCCATTATCCATTTCATAACGAAGTAGTTAACCTCGAATCCGCACCTCTCCAAATGACCATAGACCTAAGGAAGTAGCAACTGTAACTCCTGATCAAGAATATGCAAGTATTTATGGTAGAACTATAAATCAATCTGTATATACTTACACTTGAAAAGCAAGTACCGCAATAGCCAGTAGCTGGTATTTTAGTTGAAGCACTGCAGCAAGCTAGCACAGATGGGCATGATGCCTTGGAAATATTTGATCTTGAATGATAACGTTGTAATTATTCTATCCAGTTTAACCTGATGCTCGTAGATGTCCTCAGTATTCTGGTTCTAGAAGTATCCGCTGGTGCGATCCAAGTCCTCACTGTGCTCGAGGTCCTCATCCACTGTGGATTATTTAAGTTGGGTTTATTGGAGTATAAGGGGTGCAAGTAAGGTCAAAGTTGTATTCCAGTTGTTTTAGTTGCTTAAGGCTTTTATTGATATAATGCGCTTTAAATGTCTACTGCACTGCTTTATTGTATACCTTTATTCCATAGTCAGGAAATCTACAATAGGATTCACGATTTTGGAGTCTTTGAAGGAATCGTTCCAGGTTAGGAGATAGGAGTATCGATTGGGGGCTATTCTTTTGGTGAAGGGTGAGGAGGAGGTGGTAAAGATGCGTATTTGGCGATAATTATGTTCAAGTTGGGTTTAGCGGATAATAGCTGCGAACTGTTGGTATAAGTCTTCTTCTTAATTTTCATAGTGGACAACCTGCTTCTCGTCGATTTCTATGGTTTTGGCTGTTTCTCTCTCTTTTGGTAAGATTAACTGAATCAATCCCATTTATAGTTTAGTATTACATAACTATAATTTAAAAACAGCTAATTGGAATCTAAATCATCCGTTCCTTCCTTACCCTCCCTATTTCCTTACCCATCAGCCAGTTTGCTTTGAAGGTCCATCTTTGATTTTATTATTGGCTCATATCAAGAATGGTGCAAGATATACTTAAAAAATAATCATAGAGTAATTGAATTGCCGAATCCAATAATATCTTACCAATCATAATCATTCTTATTCTCGTTTGTTGGAGAAAGAATCAGTAAAATATCGCAAGGCTAATCCAGGCAGATCAGTGAATCTTTATGGTAGATGAAGATGGCAAGGCTGATTTTGTAAATAAACATCCATTTCTCTCTAATGAACCCATCATAGATCAGATGCAGATAATCAAGTGGGACGATTGAAGTAAGTAAGGACAATATCCAAGGCAGGCAGACCATATTCAAATCCACTTTGATTTATTAAAACACCTAGTATAGGTCATGGACATATTAGTTCAGATAGTTCTTTATTGATGATATATGAGTGTAGCATTCCTTGAAATCTATATAGATGAAGGTATTACCATTCAGATAGATGGTTCGTATGTTGAGGATGATGTTTCTGAAGATGGCAAAACTTTTTATCTCATCCTTAACGTGGTAGAGGATACCTGAGAGGATTATATTCATCCCTTGGATGTATCCTATTTTCGGATCTTAAATAGCATAGCACATAAGTATATTTTTAGCCCTCTCCTTAAATACGATATTCTGGAAGGTAAGGCATTAGCTTTGAGTTCGATCAATATCTTTTATTATCTGCTTATAGTTCTTCTTATTCTATTACTGCATTTTAGAATTTTATGATAGTCTTCGGCTTTAGTCGTTTGATTTTATATCTGCCTAAGACTCTGATTGCTTCAGTCCATTTTCCCATCGGGAATACAGCTTCAAATAGTGATCTTTAATGATTTCGATTGGAACGTCGACCCACCTAAAAAATTTTGTACTCCATTTACAAGGATCTCCACAGTTACATCCTTCATTGTTACGCATCAGATTAGCCAAAAAACCTTGGATAGTGTTCAGGATCTTGAAGCCGGTTGAGTTGTCTTTGCCTGATTTGAAATTTAGCGACTTATGGGCACGATGCATATTTTTGGGTTTCGGAGAATTATCGAATTTGGGTTCGATTGCGAATTCTTCAATAAGTGGATTGGTTTAGTTCTTTATATTCTTTTCTGTCTTGTGAGTGGTGACTGGAACTCTCTATTACTATCTCTGAAAATAGTTTCGATGGGGAGGTATTTTTCTTTTGACTGCTGGCTTCACTAATCCCACTTTCTCAGCTCTTTGGTGCATTTTCATATATTCTGCGTAGCTGTTTTTGGGTCTGTTTTTGACGGGTTCCACCTTCTTCAAATGGTATTTTTAAAGATAATTGCTCATTAATTTGTTAATAATTATAATAAAATGATCACCCTCCCCATTAATCGACTTAGCACCCTCCCTAATCAACCCCTAAACAACGCAACATATAGTCTTCTTTCAAAGCTAAATCCTTATTTGTTATTAATTCGCTTACTAATCAAATGAACTCATAGAACAGAATTAAAGATGATTACATTTTGGTGTATGCGCCAAAAGTGCGTTAAAGTTTATGAGTGGCTTAGTTTATGGATTTTATTATTATACTAATTAATGTAGAAATAATTTACTTGATTAATAAATATTGTGAATGATCTAATAACCTTCAAATAACACTGGTAGACTTTAACTCGGACAGCCCATGGCTGCCAACCAGCCATAGGCAACATCTTCCACAGCAAAAAGATACAAGAAGATGTTACTCGATCCAAGACAACTCATTAAACCTTTTGATCGAGTCCTCCCCTTGCTCATCTAGAAGCCGGAGAAAAAGAAAAGAAAGGCCACAAACATTCCCAAATTTATCATTAAGATATTTTATCGAGACCTCCCCATTTTCCCCACCGAGCATCACAATGAAAGGCTAAAGGTTTTTTCCATCTCGCTCAACTAGTCGAAAACCCGCTTTCACATGATCGAGCTCTTCGGGATCAACGAGGACGACCCTGTGATCGATAAGGAAAATGAAATAAACAGGCAGATTTTAAGGAGGGTTCTGCACCGAAACTATGAAAACGTTTTAGCTAATACCCATATACAACATAAAAGACTTTATCTGATGTTTAGCAAAAAAGTATTGTTGAGGCTAAACCAACCCAATCTCATAGGAAATATCGAAATATGATCGACCAATCCCATCCATCAAATACTCAACAGTTTTATCAATACAATTTAATTGTTTGCTAAATCGAATCGATTCGACAGGAAATATTTTAAAGTCATCTATAATGCAATAATCATTTCTTTTATCTTTTTGGGAATAATGAAACAGAAATGCCTTTGTTTTTACGCAATGGCTCTTTTTTGATAAACTGTAAGAGCCGTCCTGTCTGAGGAATGTTATTATAAGAGAGGGTGGTTTGATTTCTTTGGAGTGATTGGCAAGGCTGAATCAAATTTTATAATCTTGCATTATTTGCGCAAGGAAGTCTTTGACTTTGAGATCTGTATATCTTAATAGTGTGAACTATATTCACAGAGCTTTGTGGATTATTGATGATTAATCTATTCAACTAGAGGCTTTTACTGGAACGTTTGTTATGAAATTCATGAGCTCTTTCATTCATTTCTTTTAAGCCTTTCAACTATCTTTATTTTTGCGTCCATTTTTTTCTTTTTGTCTGTATTATTTCTCATGGGATTCTTTTCTTTCTCTTTATTGTTGTTATTAATGAAATTCTTTTCTTTCTCTGTATTGCTGCTTCTTCTAATAAAATTCTCTTCTTTGTTGCTGCTTTTAATCGAATTCTTTTGTTTGTCTGTATTGTTGTTAATTCAGTTCTTTCTACTCCAATTGTTTCAATTTTGTAGCATGTGTGGCTCTTTATTGTTATTCTTACCGTTTATTTGCCTTGCATTCTTTTTCCTAGAACCAAGATTTCTCCATTTTCCTTGGACTTTCCCTTTCACTGCCTATCTTTTCTTTCTATTCTCGTTCATCCATCTCTTATTTGAACCATTTTAGTACTAACTGGGAATCGGAGGCAAAACCATTTTTTAAAGCGAAACTTAGTTAGTATTGCTTCATGATTAATTCTATCTATGGCTACAGCCAATCAGCTTCAGATGAAGTGAATGAGTTAGACATCTTGCCCCAATATTTACGTATCACACTTAGAGTATTAATGAGTTGATTATAGATATGAGTACTCCACTCTGAGCTAAATTATTTAGGCGTTCGCTCTCTTGAGCACTTGTCTGCTGTATGTGAACGGTGAATAATAGCTCTAATGATCTGCTTGATGAATGCCCTATAAGATTGTTATTATGATATTGGAAGGGTAGTCCAATTATTACTATAATCGTGACTATTCTATCTTTCATTCATATTTTATAAATAAAGTTTACTATACTAATTAATCTTAACAGAGATTCTTTTAAAAACATAATTTGGGGTTGGGGTTGGGGTGGGGGTTGGGGTTGGGGTTGG
>JACCDV010586277.1_pt1 | contig 12162 bp, 7 predicted proteins | sample 7446131 | NCBI WGS metagenome assembly JACCDV01 (sample SAMN15323448, study PRJNA562643) | freshwater metagenome | isolation source: river surface water | place: USA:Blue River Watershed | collected 2017-08-17
AGGTGCTCAGCAATTTGAAGGTAAAGAATGTTTTATATTAGGAAAAGAAGGAGAGCTTTGCTGAGGTGATAAAGAAGCTAGACCAGCATGCATATGATTGAATTAAAACAGCAAATATCACATAATGAGCCATTGTATCATTTTGCTAGTTTTTTATGTACGAACTTGGACCATAATTCAGGACTATCAATAACTTTCCCAATATAGTTAAATGCCATATAGTCAATAACATAATCATCAAAATCTTTACTCTAACGTTGTGTACTATTGGCACTGATATTGATAATAGGAGTTCTTATCTTACTTCTCTTTGTGGTGCTTACTGTTGCATTATTTTTGTCATCTGCCTGCAATCTTAATGATAGAGTATTGATAGTACAGACTGATTTAGCGTTACGACGCGATGCGTCTAGTCGAACATTAGTAAATAGACCAGTTTCACGTGCTCCTTTGCTGGTTTGCTACCGATGGGTTGATTCAGAGTATCGATTTGGTTTTATTGTTGAGGTGAAAGTAGGACGCCTTTGGCCTGGCCAGTTCTAGTTTTTTAGGAGAATTATTCTATTATCGTCTCTTCGTGCAAGGATTGAGAGTAATTTTGAATTGGACTCTTTCTTTTAACTAATTTTATTTTGTAACATTATTACTATAACTCATTTCACAATTTCTTCATAGGCTTGATTGCTATATAGTATGGTAAAGAATCCATTCAAAAAATTTTTAAATCGATTTAAATATAATAATGTCGAGGATAACTGAGTAACTTTTACGCAAGAGATCATAGCACAACTAGTGTTGTTTGACTACCCTTGAAGAGGTACACCATGCCTTACGTAGATTTCTCTCCATCAGCAGTAATTGATCAAGATAGAGAATCTGGATGTCCTATGTCGTCATCTAAAAATCCTCTACTTACAAAATAACATCATTTAGAAGATGTAAAATCTCAATAAGCTCAAAGAACTATAGTATCTCAACCTTGCTCTTAATAATATCACTAAAATTTAGAATATCGAGGGATGTGAAAGCTTGAAAAAACTAGATATGACAGTCAATTTTGTTGATGTTACTGACTTGTATGATAGTGTTAAGTGCCTCTCTGTTCTACCCAGCCTTAAAGAAATATATATGACTGGTAATCCTTGTGAAAGCTGGGCAGGCTGTAAGGACTATATCATTGCCAACGTTAAGACACTATAAGCTTATAACGGGGAACTCATTACTCCTTCTCAAAGAATCAAGGCCCAGCAACTACTGCCCTCCCTAAAGGCTTCACTTTATTAGGCTATTGAAAAGAGAAAGCTTTAGCTGAAGCAATAAGAGTACGACAATCAATAAAGAAAGAAGTTAGAAGCACATTTATCTGAAGAGTAAAAGGCTAAGCTAAAAACACCTTATACGAGATAGTCAAGACGTTAGATGTATTAAAAAATGGCTTAAGACAAATAAAAGAAAGAAAGATAAAAGAACCCATAGAAATACAAATAAGAAAAGCCAGTCAAAATGTACACCAACAATGGCTAAATAAGACAGTGCAACTAAGGTAAATTCAGGTTCACTTTAAAATAATTCGATGATCCTGATTACTCGTATTTTTAAATTGATGTTCCAAAGCACTTGGATACTTCTGAGTTATAAGTGAACATAAACCCTAAGTGGGTGAGTGTGCGCATCAAAAAGCAATTAACACAAGTAAAATTGGGAGAGGAGATCATTGTGCATTAGTCCAAATCAGCGAGATCTGCAATTACTGGATCTTTGCTTATTACTATGAAGAAGCTTAATAGTCTTTAGTTTTTGAGGAGAACCAAGCAAAAGTAAGCATAGTTAAAGAAAAAAGAGGAGTAATAAACGAAGATCAGATAGAAGTAGTAAAGATAAAAGCGACTGAGACTGTGTGATGAATACGAGAAGAAGATGGAGCAAGAATAAGACTAAATTCCTGATCTTGAGTGATAATGTATTAAAGAGTTAATAGCAAAGAATATTTCGATCATTTCTTATCTTTCTCACTAACCTATTTGATTGCCTTCTCCTGCACCTGTGCATCCAAAATTGATTTTACGAAATAGACTATCATGAAGATAATGAAGACATCCCACAATCTTGCAACTAAGGGCTTGTTATCAGTGAACCTTGAGGGCTCATACAAAATTTTCTTTTGTTACTCGAAGGAAGTAGCAGCTTTCTCAGCAACTGACTCGCTTATTGACTTAATCAAGTTAATTAGCCACTCCAGTGACTACTTCCTGAATATTGCGATGACAAAGACCATCTGAATGTGGACCTTAATGATGGCTTTGCCGATGAATGTAGCAGAGAAGAAGGTTCTGAAAGGAATGAGGAAGTGGCCACAGGTGATGCCAGCAAGATCAAATAAAGGATTTGGAATGGAGGCACATGCTAAGATAGTCCAAAAACCATATTTTTCCATGTTATCAAAGATGATGATTTTGGCACGATCCATTAATGTTGGGTTTTGTTTTCTTTTCAGCTATAAAACCTCCTCGATTTCTTCATTACTTAGATCATTTCCAATATGATGCTCTTCTTTTTCATGTTTAATGATCTTTTATTCCTATTCATCTATCACTTTTGCATGGCCTTCTGCTTTATTGGTTATTCTCTTCAATTCAGCTCTTGTCTCAGAGGCCTTCTTTGCGATGAAGTAAGGAGGTAGTTAGCCGATAGCAGTTCCTAATCCCCATAAGAAGCTTTATATTTGAACTGCTAGCAAAATTCCAAATATTCCAATAGAAGAGTTAGGGGTGGCTAAATCAAGAATATTGAACTTTGGCAATCAGCGAAATGATTAAATGTCCACCTTGATGGGATCATTTAAGGGAGATATCCACAATGGGTTGCTGCGATGGCAACCTTTGCAATATGAGGACCAAGATAGAGAACAAAGGTATGAAGTCCTGTCCCCAGCCCAATTGAAGATGCAACTCCTAAAAGGATCCAATAAGCAGTAAAATAGAAGATATCCTAGACCGTCTACAATAATGGAAGTAATACTTGCAATGCCTCCACATTTGAAATGACAAGCCAGGCGACAATCAAGATAAAGATAAGAAGTGCTTTGGTAATGATGAAATTCTTAAGCCAGCTTATTGTATCCTTGAGCAAGAGAATGGTAAGTTCAAGATAGGTGGCTGGGGTCGAGAAGATTGATATTTTTTCGATCTCTATTCCTTTGTATTTCATTTGTAATTTATATTTGATTAATTAAGAAATAATAATATATTCTTGCTAGTGCGCCAGACTATTTGTTGATAAATATTATAGATGGTTCAAATGATAATAGGAATATCAAAGGTGGTCGAGTTCTTGCTCAATGTTGAGCAGGAAGCTCAAAAACTGCATATCTTGGTTAATGTCTAGGAATTAATGGCTTTCAAGAGAATTGACATATATCTATACAAAGGGATTTCTTTCTTACTGGTTTTTTTAAGTCACTCTAACCCTTTATCTATGCTAATTCGATACTTACATCTTTTTACGAGATTTCTCACTGTAATTTGGTCTTGTTGGCACACGAGAAATCCAGTTGAATCGTTTTTTGCAGAGAGGACAGGAGTTTTCGCTCTAAGTAAGAGGTGTAGTTACTTCTGCCCATCGGGTAATGCAGGTGACACAGAAGACATGGGAGCATTTATCAAGACGACCTTGGATGGTGATGGGATCAAAGCAAATGGGGCACTATCTGCGAGCTTTCTGGTATCGAGTCTGCATTTTGAACTTTATAATATTCGATAATCAAATTCTATCTATCAATCACCACCTAGTGAGACGCTCCACTAGCCTTCGATTATTCTCGTTGGTCGCCTCCAAGGTCCGCATCAAACTAGCATATTATGACTGCAGCCTCTCGTGCTCCATCTGCTCTTCAGATTCGTTAACCTACCATGTATTGGTCTGGCTGTATTTTTGCTTGAGCTTTCTTAGGTGCTACATTCTGCTTCGATTCTACCTGCCAAGGCCATTCACGACTTCCTGAAGTTCCTATATTTCCTAGGCCAGGGTGATGGCGCAAGGAATTTCATTCAATCTACTTCTCTACTGCACCACTTTCATTTGCAGTTATTACCTGTATTTCGACATTCTCTAGAATTAAGCTGATCTTTTGGGAGGATCTTAGCATTGGCAGCATCCTTGGGACTTAAGTAATCGAATTAAAGCCAATTTGGGTTCTTCAAATTTATTAGTTTCGATCATCGATCAATTAAAAATATAAACGATAGTAAACAATAATGATCATTGAGGGCTCTCTAATTCCTATTATTACAGTTGCCTTATATGTTGCTAAAATAGCTATTGTTGTTTCTTGGCGAATCCTATCATAAGCAATGAGTCGAGCTTTTTCATGAACTCCTTTTTTTCTCCGAAGCTTGGTCGATCATTAGGCTATTCTTTTATCTAAGCTAGTTGAGTTGTTTACTCCTGGGGTTCCAGTTTGGGGATAGGAATTCGTTTATCAATGTTAAACTGTGAGATTAGATCCTAGGACTGCTTAATAAGTTTTTTGACTGGCTCTATGCTAACGGCTGCTTATTTGGTGGTAAGGATGGATAGATATTAGGCAAAATTATGAGAAATATTTATTTTGGCTTGCTATGATGAAAGCAAGACTGACAATCTATCTATCCAGACATTACTTTATAATAAAAGCTGCCTTATTTTCTTTCTTTATTGGAGCCCATCCAAATTGACTAACTTACCAAACCTTTAGTATTTCATAGATTTTTGTTTTATTTGATTGGGTAAATAGCTTAATTCTTAAAGTAGCATGTCCATCTGTTTATTGATATCAAAGATGCTCTTGAATCCCTTTATTTGCATTAAATTTTCTTCCTCTTTTTCTTAACTTTCCTATGATAAAATTGAATCTTTTAAAGATTTGATTTTCTTTAAGTTGGCAAGCAGGTTCAAAATGGGTTATCCAATATGGATCAAGTCTGCTTCTTGAGGATAATTTGGCTATTTTTCGTCCTGAAGAATTAGATTAGTATTGCTTTTAGAGTCGTAGCCTCTTTGGATCATTAATGCACACTTCATATACTATAGAGAATCTTTAATGAGACGATGATTTTTTGCCCAAGGATAGTTGGATAAAGTTTAATCAAATTATCTTAACTATACTTACCTCTTGTAATTGATGAGCATCATGATTTGTTTTATGCAAATAGCGATGAAGATTAAGTAGAATTAGCAAAAAAAGGCTGCAACCTGCGCACTTATCATCACCCCCACCAACAAATAAGACTTGCTTTATTATCTCCCCACCATTATACTATTCTTGACAAAGTAATAATTGCAAGTAAGTAAATAATTATTTACAATCAACATGCACGGATAGTTGAATACGATTTTGATGATGGAGATAAATGGGATAGTTGCTATGGCCGAGTGGTTAAGGCGGCCCGAGCAGAGGGCTAGGTAACATGTAGGCCTTGTAGAAGCCTATCACCTGCACAGGTTCGAATCCTGTTGGCGACGTTTTTGTCCCACCAACCACGCCTACAACCTGCTTCTGCCAGCGCCAAAACCTCATCAGTGCTTCACTTGCATCTTAATAATACTTGAAGTGTATAGATATAAACTACTAAAAGATTGATTATTGATAAAAGTAATTTTGGCGTTCGATAAGTTGAGGCCAGTATTGCTAAATAGATTATGCAAGTATTGTTGAGTGATAGTTTTTGAATTTGGATTAATAATAATATCAGGCCGCAACTATTTAGATTTAATTTATAATCTATATCCAAACCCATAGGCCAATAATCCTTTCCCCCTACATTACCCACATCGCATCCCTCTTGATCAACTCAAACATCCTCTCTGCCTTTGCCCCTCTCCCGCTTCCACTATCTCTTCCCATTCTTTCATCATTAATTTTACCATTATAATTATATCTAGGCGAGCCGGATACGCATTCACATTTTCATCATTTCCAACCCACAATCATCACGAATCTCATAAGATCCCATAGGCAATCGAACCCTTCCTTTGATTCCCGTAGTAGCCTAATCCAGGGCATGATGGCACCAAATATGGAATGGGAATTATTAGGGGAAGAGGTCAGGCTTGAAAATGTGTTAGATCTATAAATAACTACTTTTGCTTCGAATAAAGTACTCTTAAGGAGTTAGGTAAGAATCGCTGTTGAAGTGTTTTACAATCTCCTCATCATCCTCATCCATTGACCATACCAAAATCCTTTATTTACAAGGTCTAACTTCTCTAAAGGGTTAACCTAATTCCACAAGGTCTAAAGGTATGTGGGCGAGAGCGTTAGGAGTGGTTTGAGGTGCTTCGATCATGAAAGGCCAATAGAAGAAATATTCGTCGAGAGCTCAAATCAATCGATAATATGCTTAAAAGATTGATTTGGGCAGGGAAACTGTTTCGGAGTAAGGAGGACTGTTGAGTGCTATAAGAAGTGGGATACTTTAAAAAATGTGGTTTTTGTTGGTGTCTGGCGGGTGGTGAAAGATAGGTGTTGCTTGGATTAGGAAAGTTTTTCAGCGGTGGAGAATGGGAAGTGTCCTGAAGGGTTTAACATAAAATTATAGAAAGTTATGGTGCTAATGTTCAGCTGTTTTTCAGTTTCTTGCAAATCAATCGATTGGTTGGAAGTTTACCTGCATTTGATTCCAGACTCTCTCCTTAAAAATAATAAAAGCCTAAGGTCCTAAATTGCCAGCTCCTGCATACTTTCAATTAAGAATTTGGAGCTGGGTGGCAGGCCCTCTCACCTTGTTCGTACCCATTCATTTCATTATTTATCAGATATAACATGGAGAGGTAAGAGGACCCTAGAAATCAACAGGATGAGGATCTTGACTCCCAGCATCCCTGCTCGAACGAGGACCTTTCTGAGGAGGGCAAAACGGAAGAACTACTGACGGGCGACCAAAAAATCTAAGAACTGCATCGGTCAGTGGAGAGGCTTCGCGAATTTGTTGCGACACTCCAAGAGCCAAATACGAGCGCTTTCCCTCCTTGTGTTGAGGAGTACTGCGATAAAATAGGGCAGTACCGAGTGAGAGAGGGGTGCTCGATCGTTGAATTGGCTGAGAGCCGAGTCAATAAGTAATAAAATCCCTATATTAGAATGCTGCGAAACCGCAAAATAAAGCGGAACTGGAACAAAGAAGACATCACTCTTTTAGTCTGGCTTGTCTCCAAACAAATCGAGGTCCAGAATCATTCTCACTTCTCTTAATTGGTAACAACAATTTTATTTAGCAAAAAAGCGACTGGGAGTTTATATCAACTTTAATTGCTGGCTCCAACTGGCAAAAGTGCAAGTTTAGATGGCTTAGTCTCAAAAAAGTCAAACTTCTCACTCACAAATGGTCCAAGATCTAGTCCAAAATACTCATGGAAGCCGTTGCTAATGACAACAAAATTAACTGGAAATTAGTCTCAGAAAAGCTATATGAAAAAAACCCATCCAAGAACAAGGTGTTTAGGACTGCCAAGCAATGTAGAGAACATTGGAATTGTTTCTTGAACCCCAATATTCACAAAGGCCCTTGGTCGATCGAATAGGACAAAAAATTGCTCTAATATGTCCTCGAGCTTTAGTGCTCGAAGAAATGGTCTGAGATCTCCAAGTTCATGGAGGGCAGAACAGAAAACGCTTTGAAGAATAGGTTTAACCTTTTGTTGAATACTCAGAGAAAGATCTCAGGCCAATTTCCATAAAAGAGGCTTCTCAAAATCTGCCTCAACAGGCTCATGCTCGAGGAAGGGCAGTAGCATTCAAGGTTCGACCTGCACACCCCCCTTCTATCTGAGCCGGAGCAGCAATCCCCACTTCAGGATGATGATTAGAATAGGGAGGCAGCGATTCCCACCGTTGCCTCAGTTGCAGATCAGACAGCGACTCCAGTTAATCTAGGCTTCCAGCCTCCTCGCTATGATAACATCGTGAGCTTTATCAGCAGTGGCTACAATAACCAGCTGATCTCCACTCCCCAGCTCCTAAACCAAAACACCATATATTTCAGCTTCCTTTTTCCAGGCCAGTTTTTGTAAAAATGATATTTACATCTATATGTTACATGATTTGTATTCAGATGGGGTGGAAGTGAGTTGTTTGCTAGCTAATACAGGTATGACTATGACTAATAGAAGAATTTCGATATGTACATTGTAGTTGCGAACTGGGCACTGAGGTTCAAATTTAGTAGACTCCAACCGTGGGTTGGTGTTGTGAGCGATAGAGATGAGTTTTGATGTTATTTTGCAAGGAATAATTTCTTCTGTATGTAGGATAAGATAGAATAATATTCCTAACATATTAATCAAAATGTGATCGAATCTTTTTATCAAACATATATTTAAAATGCTTGGAATCAATGGGCTTGGACGTATCGGCAGACTCATCCTGAGATCTACCTTCTAAATCCCCAGAGGACTCAATGTTGCAGTTGTCAACGATCCCTTCATGGATCCCAAATACCTCAAGTATCTCCTCACATACGATTCCGCACATCTCCGATTCCCACATCATGTTGAGCTGTGGGAGCACGGAGTCCTCATCAATGGCCAGAAGATCAGGCTCTACTCTGAAACTGATCCCACCAAGATCCCCTGGGGAGAACATGGAGTCGCAACTGTCTGCGAATCAACAGGAAAATTCTTAACCACTTAATCTGCCAATCTGCATTTGAAGGGTGGCGCAAAGAAGGTCATCATCTCAGCCCCTCCAAAGGACGATACTCCTCTCTTTGTCTTCGGAGTTAATCACCTAAACTATAAAGCTGACTTAAACGTTGTTTCAAACGCCTCTTGCACAACCAACTGCCTCGCCCCTGTAGCCAAGGTTATCCATGACAACTTCGTTATTACTGAGGGTACATATTAGTTGATTAAGGATTGATGACCACCGTTCATGCTGCTACTGCATCCCAAGCTGTTGTTGACTCAGCCGTCAAGAAGGGAGCAAGCTACAGAGGAGGTAGAGCCACTGGAGCAAACATCGTTCCTTATTCAACTGGAGCTGCCAAAGCCCTAGGAAAGGTCATTCCATCCTTGAAGGGAAAAGTAACAGGCATGTCCTTCAGAGTACCCACCATCAATGTATCTGTGGTTGACTTCACCTTTAAGACCCAAAAGGAAGTAACCTATGATGAGTTATCAGCTGCCATTAGGAAGTCAGCAGAGGGAGAGCTGAAGGGAGTGCTTGGATACACTGAAGATGAGATCGTTTCATCAGATATCTTACACGACGCACACTCATCAGTGTATGACAAGATTGCTGGATTGTCGCTGAACAAGAACTTCCACAAAGTTGTCTCATGGTACGATAACGAGTGGGGATACTCTAACCGTATGGTCGATCTCGCTAAACACATCCATCAAGTTTCTGGTATTTGATCTTATCAATAGATCTATTAATTATACAACAAAATTATAATGAACATTTATACACACCATCCACTACACAGTATTGCTACGCATCCCATACACCCTTAGAACCTGCTACGCTCTCTCATGCTCTACAACCAATCACCCTGTAACTGCGCATCCCCAGAAAACTTCCAAGAGCGAATCACATCATAACTTAATAATGAGATTCGAGGATTAAAATAATAAATGGAGGGAATTCGTGCATAAATTTTAGATGCTTAGAAGCTTTTGCGTATACGGGGTAGCTTGCATAAGGAATTGGATGTTTTAGGGGAGTAGAGATAAAAGATCTAATGGGAGATTTCGAGTATCCCAGTCATGGAAAATAGTCAAAAAAAGCAATATTTGGGTTATTACGAGATGAATTAACGATTACGTAGGAGGATTGCTTAAGTAAGCGAATTCGTGCAAAGGATGAAGCATGAAAATATGAGGCTCTAAGAAGGAATAATATCGAATAGTGAATTTATTATGCAGAAAGAACAATAGATCTACCTAAGGAGAAGGCACCAGCAGTTTAATTAAGCAACAAGACTTAACAGGACAAGTTTTTAATCCATTCTGGGAAAGATGCACAGGAGAGAGTAATAGGCGTGGCGGAGGGTTCGTGAGCAATAGCAATACATCGAGAGGCATAATTTGTAAGTAAGGAAAGCGCATAATATGACCTATTATAGTCCTAAGGCCAGAACTTATAATAGTCCGACCTGAGCTTGAATGGAAGAACAATGATAATATAGCGATCATTCGGATATAAAATAGTCTTATACTCTCTTCCTATTCAAGTTGCCCACTTCTCTCAGCCTGTATCTTTGCTGCAGCACAGGACGAACATCATCAACTTCGCTTAGTTCCTCAAGGAAAGGGATGAGCTTCAATAGCTCATTATCCTCACTCTATCCGCCAAACTATAGAATGGGCACTCCGTTGTCCAACTGCAGCCCGAATGATTATACTAAATTATCAACTAAAACTAGATGTTTTAGCGGCCGGTTTTGAATGATTCTCAAATCCTTAATAAATAGGCCTTTTTTAGTTTAGAGGCAATTCTCACGATGGAGCACATCCTTAATAAATACCTTAGATCTATTAAGCTTGTTGACTACAGCCTAAGCATAGCCTTTCTGAGCTGCAGTAAAGGCATATATCTCGTAGCAATGGCTCATTTTTTAAAGAAAAGTAAACAGGTGAGGCCGATAAATAAATTTATACGCTGTCTTCTTCTCTCCGTAGGGCTATTCTTTAACTGTGCAAATCAGAGTTTAGTCCAGGTCTAGCAATAAGAACTTTTAATGACTAACTGTTGCTTCATTCAAATAGATGCATTTGGATTTGACAGATTCAAAGGGGGGATGCTTGAGCTTGAAGCATGAGTATAAAGCTCCTCGATAGATATTGTAGACATACTTCTTACGTTTGTCTTTTGAAATTCTTCCGAAAATATACTATTAGATAGACTTTATATTATAATCTATTTCTTCCTCATCTTTTACGACATCAATTAACTATTTTTCATTTCGATTACACTTTTTACTCACCATCTCCCCTCTGGTGCTCTCCTACCAACATTTTTTAATGGATCTTAAGGTATTTTCATCTTTTATTTTCAATCTTTTTACAGGCTTCATTTGAGATACATTCAAAATTAAATTACTTGGGACGCTTCTTGAAAGGGACAGCCCTCTTTTTGAAGAGGTTGAACTTGAATTCTTTTGATTTAGCATTTTGTTGTCTATTCTAATAACTTATTATAATGAGATTGATAGAATGGAATTTATAGTATATATTCTTCTATTAAATTATCATTATCAGTTATATGGTACATCATTTCTCGATAGAAGAATCGCAAATATTTATCAAAATTCTCAGTTTCAAAACATGTTGATAGTCCCCAAACAAAATTCATTTATTACTTTATTATATGTTGATTTTGTAGTTCACCACAGCATTATTTATTGCCAAAGCTATTTTTATTCATTTAATTACTTCAAAATGTAATATAGATATGATTCATGAGAGGCTTGCTTTTCTTCTTGGAAAAATATGGGAAAAGAAAAAAAATTAGGAAAATATTGTTAACTGCCTTGATAGCATGAGGGAGATAATGGTGAGAGTTAGTTATGAAACAAAGTATAAAGCAATCATTGAAAGCCACATGAAAGTATGTGGATTTAGTTTTACAACTTAGCAGTGTTCTGCTAAATCGCTCGTAAATTGTTCATCTCGAATACCACTGGAATCTTATAGTCTAATTTCTTTAAAAGCTCAGCTTCGGCCACCAGTAAATCGTTGGCGTTGAATTAGTAGCGACCCTCATGCTGGAGCTCAGCAAGCTTGGGGGTTCGAAACTAGTGGACTTTGGCTGCCATAAGGAGCAGGGCAGAGGCCATCAGTCTGACCTTTCCTTGCGGAATTTCAAATTTGAGATGTATGAGCATGGTGAGGCAGACCATGTATGTATCAATTGAGTATTTGAAGTGATTAATGGCACTTCTGAGGAGCGTATTTACTTCTTTGAGGCTGGCCAGTGAGTCCCATTAAGTTTGAGTCTGTGTGATTTCGGACATGGTGTTTTCGTCAGCACAGTCGCAGTCTGATGTGGTTTGGGTGGAATGTTTGCGTGCTATTTTGTTTTCCTTCTTGATCAGTTTCTTCTGGGGAGGTTTGTTTTTGGTGTTGTGAGAGGGAAGGATGTGTGAGGGCATGATTCAAATGAGTAATTGATTGTTAAAATTATAT
>JACCDV011045724.1_pt1 | contig 12161 bp, 9 predicted proteins | sample 7446131 | NCBI WGS metagenome assembly JACCDV01 (sample SAMN15323448, study PRJNA562643) | freshwater metagenome | isolation source: river surface water | place: USA:Blue River Watershed | collected 2017-08-17
CGAATTATTTCCTCTGGTTTTGAAGGTGTAATTATTTCTAATACCTTATATTTTAACAGAAAACATCCTAATTCAAATACAGCAGAATTTTATTCTAACAATCCAATCCGAAAAAAATCTAAAAGTGATGCTATTTTGTTAGTTATCTCTAACTTAAAGGATAAAAAAATAATAACGAAACAATTTTTGAGACATTTTATTCAAATGGCTTATGATTATAAAGAGTTTAATTTATTTGCGTCAATCATTACAACTCTTGGGATTTCAGGTTTTATAAAATTAAAATGGCAAGTATTTTATGTGTTTTTCCCTGTAAGATTATATCTTTACAGCCTTAAGAAAAAAATGTTTTCATGAGAATATTACTCTGTTTTGGCACTCGCCCAGAAGCTATAAAAATGGCTCCTTTGTATCACGAATTTCAAAAATCTGCTTTTGAAGTAAAAGTTTGTGTTACTGCGCAGCACAGAGAAATGTTAGACCAAGTTCTGGATTTTTTTGAAATTGTTCCTGAATATGATTTGGATTTAATGCAAAAAGGTCAAAGTTTAAATCAATTGAGTGCGCGAATAATATCGGCTATTGAGCCGGTTTTAGATACATTTCAACCTCATTTGGTTTTAGTTCATGGCGATACAACTACTTCTTCAATGGTTGCTTTAGCGGTTTTTCATAAAGGAATAAAAGTAGGTCATGTTGAAGCGGGTTTAAGAACTTACAATAAATTATCTCCATTTCCAGAAGAAATAAACAGACAAATAACAGGAAGAATTGCGGATTATCATTTTGCTCCCACACAATGGGCTTTGGATAATCTATTATCTGAAAATGTCATTCCAGAAGCTATTGCTGTTACAGGTAATACAGTTATTGATGCTTTGTATTTTGGTGTTTCAAAATTAGAAAATGGATATAGTTGTTCTGATCTTGAATTGGTAAAAAATATTGTGAATCAAAATCAAAAAATCATATTAATTACAGGACATAGGAGAGAAAATTTTGGATTAGGATTTGAAAATTTATGTAATGCAATTGCCGAAATTGCAACTGCACATAATGACGTTCAAATTATTTATCCTGTTCATTTAAATCCTAATGTTCAAGAACCGGTTAATAGAATTTTAGGTAATGTTCCTAATGTTCATTTGATATCCCCTGTAGATTATCCTGCTTTTTTATATTTAATGCAAAATGCATATCTTATTTTAACAGATTCAGGTGGCGTTCAAGAAGAAGCTCCCTCGTTAGGAAAACCCGTTTTGGTTATGCGAAATACCACAGAACGACCTGAAGCTATTAAAGCAGGTACGGTTGAATTGGTAGGAACAGATACTAATACTATTGTTTCGGCTTGTTTAACATTGTTAAATGATGAAAATAAATATTTGGAAAGAATTAAAGCGCATAATCCTTATGGAGATGGGAAAGCTTCAGAACGAATTTGTAATTTTATATCTCAAATAAATTTTTAAAATGAAAATTTTAGTTGTAGTTGAGTCAATAGATGTAAATGATAGCAGTGGATCTAAAGCTAATGTTGCTTTAATTCAAAATTTAGCTTTGTGCGGATTTGACTTACAGGTGTATCATTACACAAGAAAAGAAATTCAAATAGATTCGATACCTTGTTTTTCCATTCCCGAAAAAAAAATCAACTTACGTTATGTTTTAAGTAGATCAGAACGTTTATTTACTCGATGGACGAAAATAAATTTAAATCCCTACTTGGAGAGTTGGTTTGGTTTTTCTTTTACGTTTTTTAATGATACTTATAGTATTGCATCGTGTGTAAGAAAACAAAAAGATTTTAATCCCGATTTGGTTGTAACCTTGAGTAAAGGGGCGAGTTTTCGACCTCATTATGCTTTATTGAAATTACCAGAACTACATGACAAATGGATGGCATATGTTCATGACCCATTTCCTTTTCATTATTATCCAAGGCCTTTCAATTGGATTCAGCCAGGTTATGCTCAAAAGGAAAATTTTTTTAGAGCCGTTTCGCAAAAAGCAAAATATAGTGCATTTCCAAGTCAATTGTTAAAAGAATGGATGGGAAGCTATTTTAAAAACTTTTTAAAAACCGGTGTTGTAATTCCTCACCAAATAAGCGATGTAAATACTGCTAATGTAACATTACCTTCATTTTTTGACGCTTCAAAATTTAGTTTATTGCATGCCGGTAATTTATTGGAACAGCGAAATCCTTTTCCATTAATTAATGCTTATCGTAAGTTTTTAGAGTTTAATCCAGAAGCTAAAAACGATTCTCAATTATTGTTTGTAGGTCCAGCCCAATTTCATGAACATGAATTAAAGTTATTACAAAATGAAATTCCTACTCTAGTTGCGGCTTGTCGTAATTTTCCTTTTATTGAAATTTTAGCTTTACAAGAGCAAGTTTCGGTAAATATAATATTAGAATCTAAATCTGAAATTAGTCCATTTTTACCCGGAAAATTTCCGCATTGTATTAGTGCTAATCGACCTATATTATTGTTAAGTCCTTATTATAGTGAAACAAAAAGATTGTTAGGTTCAGATTATCCTTATTGGACTGAAGCCGATGATGAATCGAAATTGTTTTCTCACATTGAATCCCTTTATAAGAAATGGAAGAAAAAGGAATTAAATGATTTAGATCGAGAGGATTTAAAAATTTATTTAGGTAATGATTATTTGAAAAATAGTTTCATTAGCCTTAAAGATTAATTTTCATTATAAAACTGAACAAAAGTGAAATTAGATAAAAAACCTTATTATATAGCCGAAATTGGTCAAGCTCATGAAGGGAGTTTAGGTATTTTACATTCTTATATTGACGCTTTAGCTACAACTGGAGTTCATGCAGTGAAATTTCAAATGCATATTGCAGCAGCTGAAAGTAGCGAATACGAACCTTTTCGAGTAAAATTTTCCTATGAAGATGTTACCCGATTTGATTATTGGAAACGAATGGAATTTACTTTAGAGCAATGGAAAGAAATAAAGCAACATTGTGATGCTGTAGGTCTGGATTTTATTTGTTCGCCTTTTAGTAACTTGGCAGTAGATTGGTTAGAAACAATTGGAGTTGAATATTATAAAATTGGTTCTGGTGAAGTAACAAACTTATTGCTTTTAGAGAAAATTGCTCAAACAGGAAAACCTCTTATATTGTCTTCTGGAATGAGTAGTTATGAAGAGTTAGATACTTCAATATCTTTTTTAAGAGAGAAAAATGTGCCATTTTCAATTTTGCAATGCACTACTTCTTATCCTACCCAACCAAAACAATATGGTTTTAACGTAATTCAAGAATTAAAAAATCGTTATAATGTTGTAGTTGGATTTTCAGATCATTCGGCAAAAGTTGCTACCAATGTTGCGGCGGTAGCTTTAGGTGCAGAAATTTTAGAATTCCACGTTGTTTTTGATCGAAAAATGTTTGGCCCAGATGCTAAATCATCTTTGACACTTGATGAAGTGACACAATTGGTGTATGATTGTAACGCTATTTATGAAGCAATAGAGCATCCTATACATAAAAATGATACTAGTTCTTTTACCGAATTGAAATCAATATTCGAAAAATCGTTATCCGTGAATAAGGCATTATCAAAAGGTCATATGCTGCAGTTTAATGATTTAGAAGCAAAAAAACCAAAAGGATACGGAATTGATGCTGTTCGATTTCAGGAAATTATTGGTAAAAAATTAAATAAAAATCTAAATCAGTGGGATTTTTTGAATGAAAGTGATTTGGAGTAAGTTTTGTTGATACCAATTTTATAAAAATTCTCAAACCGCCCCAATTTCCATAAATTTTACTTATTTTTAGCCCTTTGAAGTGAAAGGGAAATGAATAAAAGAAAAATAGCAGTTGTAATTACTGCACGGCCTTCATACAGTAGGGTAAAAACAGTACTTTCAGCCATAAAACAACATCCAAATTTAGAACTACAATTGATTGTTGCGGCTTCAGCATTGCTGGATCGATATGGTTCGGCAATTAATTACATTGTAAATGATGGCTTTGAAATTTCTGCCAAAGTATTCAATGTTTTAGAAGGTGAAAATTTAACTGCAGCGGCTAAAACTACCGGTATTGGAATTTTGGAACTTTCTACAGTCTTTGATAATTTAATGCCTGATGTAGTAGTAACAGTAGCAGATCGATTTGAAACTATGGCTACTGCTATTGCAGCTTCTTATATGAATATTCCGCTTGCCCATATTCAAGGTGGCGAAGTAACAGGGAATATTGATGAAAAAGTAAGACATTCGATTACTAAATTGGCCGATTATCATTTTGTAGCATCTGATGGTGCAAAAGAGAGAGTTGTTAAATTAGGTGAAGATCCAGCTTATGTATTTAATACCGGTTGTCCTTCAATTGATTTGGCTAAGGGAGTTAAAGAATCAAGTATAACTTTGCCTTTTAATCCTTATGAAAAATATGGAGGTGTTGGATTTAGTCCCGATTTATCAAAAGGATATTTAGTAGTCATGCAACATCCCGTTACAAACGAATACCAAGATTCAAGAAAACATATTGAAGCTACTTTAGAGGCGATAACTCAGTTAAATCTTCCAACCTTGTGGTTTTGGCCTAATGTAGATGCAGGTGCTGATGGTACTTCTAATGGAATTCGTGCTTACCGTGAAACGCACCAATTAACCAATGTTCATTTTTTTAAAAATATGGAAGGACAAGATTTTTTACATTTATTAAATCATGCCGATTGTTTGATTGGGAATTCAAGTGTTGGAATAAGAGAATGTGCTTATCTTGGTGTGCCTGTTGTTAACATTGGTTCTAGACAAAATAAAAGAGATAGGGGAAATAATGTGGTAGATGTTCCTTATCAGGTTCAAGCAATTAAAGAAGCTATTGAAGTGCAATCTCAAGCAGTCAGAGTTCCTTCTGATGTATATGGAGGAGGTGATGCAGGTCAGCAAATAGCAGATTTGTTAGCAAAATTACCTTTACAATTTCATAAAACAATCATGTATTAATGCGTATTTTAGGTATCATTCCAGCCAGAGGAGGTTCAAAAGGTGTTCCAGGGAAAAATATAAAATTACTTGGTGAATTCCCTTTGTTGGCTTACACGGCAAAATCAGCTTTGGCCTCTAAATATCTTAGCAAAGTAATCCTTTCAACAGATTGTTATGATATTGCGAATGTAGCAAAAGAATTTGGTATAGAAGTTCCTTTTATGCGTCCAGAACATTTGGCAACAGACACGGCTTCTAGTATTGAAGTAGTGCAACATGCCATTTCTTTTTTTGAAAAGCAAGGTGAATTTTTTGATGCTGTTTGTTTGTTACAACCTACAGCTCCTTTTCGTATGAATGGCTTTATTGATCAGGCAATTCAAAAATTTATAAATGATAAATCCGATGCTTTAGTTAGTGTTTTGCCTGTACCGCATGAGTTTAATCCTCATTGGGTATTTGAACCCAACGCGGAAGGTTTATTAAAAATTGCAACGGGTGAAGCAGAAATTATAAAAAGAAGGCAAGAGTTGCCCAAGGCGTTTTTTAGAGATGGATCTGTTTATATAACTAAAACAGAAGTTATTAAAGAAGGAAGTTTTTATGGAAATCAATTGAGTTACCTAGAAAATAATCCTGGTTTTTATGTCAATATTGATACTTTAAATGATTGGGAAACTGCTTTGTCAAAATTACCCTTAATTAAATCCCTATTATAATGTGTGGAATTGCAGGTGTTTTTTCTCCTAACTTTTCTTTAGAAAACAGGAAAGTTAAGCTAGAAAAGATGTTAGAAGTACAACAACATCGCGGTCCAGATGCTACAGAACAATGGCATGATGCTTTTTGTAGTTTAGGCCATAATCGATTGAGTATAATTGATTTGTCATCAGAGGCCAATCAGCCAATGAAAAGTAGTTGTGGCAGATATGTTGTGGTATTTAACGGAGAGATTTATAATTACTTAGAAATTAAAAAAGAATTAGCACCATTCTTTTCATTCCAAACCCAATCGGATACCGAAGTTTTATTAAATGCATACATTCATTGGGGAACCGATTTTTTACATCGCCTTAACGGAATGTTCTCAATCGCTATCTGGGACATACAACTTCAAAATTTGTTTATTGCTAGAGATAGATTTGGTGTAAAACCTTTTTATTTCTATGCTGATGCTCACCAATTTACTTTTGCTAGCGAAATTAAAACTTTAGGGGCTTCAGGTGTAAGCAAATCTCCTAATAAAAAAGTGTGTGCGAATTATATATCTTTTGGAACGTATGGATTACCTAATGAAACTTTTTGGGAAGGCATACATCAATTACCAGCCGGACATTTTGCTATTATTTCTAAAGAAAATCTTATTACATTTCAACAGAAGTGTTGGTACGACTTTGTTCAAAGGATAAAAAACACTCCTGTTTTAGAACCATCAGAATTAAAGAAACAATATGAGTTGTTATTGAATGATGCCATTCAACTTAGATTTAGAGCTGATGTTCCTTTAGGGATGAATGTAAGTGGGGGTTTAGATTCTTCTACATTAATTGCGTTAATTCATAAAAATTTACCCGTTTCTAAAAATATTGAAGCTTTTACCTTTTATTGCAATGATTCAAATTATGATGAATTGCCATGGGTAAAATTATTGCTACAAGATAAAACGTATCCTTTAAATAAAGTTTTACTAGAAGTTCAAGCTATACCCGATTTAATTAAAGAGTTGAGTAAAAATCAAGATGAACCTTTTGGTGGATTTCCAACATTAGCCTATAGTTTATTGTTTAAAGAAGCACGTAAAAAAGGAATTAAGGTGTTATTAGACGGTCAAGGTATGGATGAAGCTTGGGCGGGTTACGATTATTATTTTAATCAATCAGGAAGTGTTATTCAAGGAGTTTCAACTTCTCCTGTTAGACCAGAAGTTTTGGTAGACTCATTTCGAGTTCATGCTGAAAAAGACAGTTATCCTAAACCCTTTGCTTCTGAATTGCAAAACATGCAATATCGCGACTTGTTTTATACAAAAATTCCTCGTGCTCTTCGATTTAATGATCGTATCAGTATGTTGCATGGAACAGAATTAAGAGAACCATTTTTAGATTATCGTATCGTTGAATTAGCGTTTGCTCAAAAAGATGAGGTAAAGTTTAATCAAGGAAATACCAAATGGATGTTGCGTCAAATAAGTCAAGAATTATTAGCTAATCAAGTCGCTTTGGCACCAAAAAGACCGCTTCAAACACCGCAACGTGAGTGGATTGCAAATGAATTAAATGCTTACATATCGGATAAAATTAATGCTTTTAGTCAGTTAGACTTTGTAAACCAAGAAAAAGTTCATCAAATTTGGAACGAATATAATAACGGAAATCAAGATAATAGTTTTTATATTTGGCAATGGATTAACTTGGCTGAAATATTATAATGAAAAAAAAGAAGGTTTTTGTATTATTACCCGATGGTGTTGGACTTCGAAATTTTGTTTATTCTAATTTTTATGAGATTGGAAAACAAAACTATGATGTGGTGTTTTGGAATAATACTCCATTTGATCTTACTGAATTTAATTATCCGGAAATAAAATTTGAAAAGCCTATTTTGCATCCTTTTACTGATGTAATTAAAAACGGAATTATTCAAGCGTCTCTAACTAAAAATAGTAAGATTGAAAATGATAATGTGTATGATACATATCGTTTTAAGCCTAATAGTAAGGGAATAAAAAATAAGATAAAAAATAGTGTTGTTTCTTATTTGAATTCTAATTATTCAAATCAAAAAGGAATACTTGGTTTGCGTAATACAATTAATGCTCTTGAAAGAAAAACAGCTTATTATAAAAAATGTAAAGAATTGTTAGTAAAAGAGCAACCCGATTTTATTTTTTGTACAAATCAGCGACCAGTTGTTGCAATTGCTCCATTATTAGCAGCGCAAGATTTGCAAATTCCTACTGCTACTTTTATTTTTTCTTGGGATAATTTACCAAAAGCAACAATGGTGGTACAAACAGATTATTATTTTGTTTGGAGTGATTATATGAAAAAAGAATTGCTTAATTATCATCCTGAAATTTCTGAAAATCAGATTGTTGTTACGGGAACTCCTCAGTTTGAACCTCATTTTGATGAATCTATTTTTTTAGATAGAGACATTTTTTTTGAAAAATATGGTTTAGATAGTAGTAAAAAATACATATGTTATTCTGGAGATGATATCACTACTTGTCCAGATGATCAACAATATCTTAATGATACAGCAAAAGCAGTTAAAGAACTAAATCAAAAAGGATATAATTTAGGTATAATTTTCAGGAGATGTCCTGTTGATTTTACTTCAAGATATGATGCTACTTTAGAGGAATATAAAGATATTATAGTTCCTATAAATCCGCAATGGAAAAAAATTGGAGAAGGATGGAATACAGTTTTGCCTTTGCCAGAAGATAATACCCTTTTAGTAAATACAATTAGACATTCAGAATTGGTCATCAATTTAGGTTCGTCAATGGTTTTTGATTTTGCAATTTTTAATAAGCCATGTTTGTACATTAATTATGATGTGGAAAACAAAAAAGAAAAAGATTGGTCTGTAAATAAAATATATCAGTTTGTGCATTTTCGCTCAATGCCATCACGAGAGGTTGTAAGTTGGATTTCTGATTCCCAATCAATCGCAACTCTTATTGAAGAGAATCTTTCAAAGAAACAAAATATAGAAGCCACTGAATGGTTACAAAAAATAACATGTCAACCTACACCATTAGCATCAGTAAGAATTTGGGATTTTATTAATTCGAAACTTTAAATTATGTTTTTTAACTCCCTAGATTTTTTACTTTTTTTACCTATTGTTTTTATTTTGTATTGGTTTGTTTTTAATAAGAACAAAACGCATCAAAACACTTTGCTAATTGTAGCAAGTTATTACTTTTACTCATGCTGGGATTGGCGTTTCTTATTTTTACTAGTCTTTTCAACTTTGTTAGATTTTTTCAGTGCTTTGATGATGGAGCAAAGTAAAACAGAAAAAAACAGGAAGTTTTGGCTATGGCTAACAATTGGAATTAATCTAGGCTTTTTGGGTATTTTTAAATATTATAACTTTTTTGCTCAATCTTTTTCTGACTTATTAGCTGGTTTTGGATTTCAATCAAATCCATTCTTATTACAGTTAATACTTCCGGTAGGAATTTCATTTTACACATTTCATGGGTTATCTTATGTAATTGATATTTATTATAAACGTATTACCGCTGAACGCAATTTTATAGATTATTCGCTTTTTGTGAGTTACTTTCCGCTTTTAGTAGCAGGACCAATTGAACGGGCTACTCATTTATTGCCACAAGTTAAAATTAAACGTTTTTTTAATTTTGAAAAAGCAAAGGAGGGTGTTTATCAAATAATTTGGGGATTGGTTAAAAAAGTTGTAATTGCAGATAGCTGTGCTACTTATGCCAATGCTGTTTTTGATAATTATGAATCTATGAATTCTTTGTCATTACTACTTGGAGCCATTTATTTTGCCTTTCAAATTTATGGTGATTTTTCTGGTTATTCTGATATTGCGTTAGGAACTTCAAAGTTATTTGGTATTGATTTGTTGAAGAATTTTAATTATCCCTATTTTTCTAGAGACATTGCTGAGTTTTGGAGACGTTGGCATATTTCTTTGTCATCTTGGTTTCGTGATTATTTGTATATTCCTTTAGGCGGAAGTCAAGGAGGTCTGATGATGAAAGTTAGAAATACTTTTATTATTTTCTTGGTAAGCGGATTTTGGCATGGAGCTAACTGGACATTTATCGTTTGGGGTTTATTAAATGCAATTTATTTCTTGCCTTTGTTGTTGCAAAATAAGAACCGTTCTAATATGGGTGAAATTGAAATGGGGTGGAATGCTAATAGCATAAAAACCATTTTAAATATTTTAGGAACTTTTGTTTTAACAACTATAGCTTGGATTTTCTTTAGAGCTAAATCCATTTCTGAAGCTATTGGTTATATTCAAAAAATGATAACCGACTTCCATTTTAATACTCAGTATTTAAATAATGAAAGATACAATATTGAATTACTACTTTTAATTTTAGTTTTTGTAGGAGTTGAATGGTTTAATCGTTCAAAAGTAGAACCATTATCAGGAAAAGCCAGTTGGGTAAAAGTAACATTAGCAATAATGGCTTTGTTAGCCTTAGGTGTTTATTCTGATTATAAAGAGTTTATTTATTTTCAATTTTGATGAAAAAATTTTTATTTTTTTTAGGTAAAATATTTTTAGTACTTGTGTTATCAGCATTTGTTCTGGATTATCTGTATACTAGTGTTTTTGAGCAATCTAAGTATAGAAATAAGGTGGAAAATGTAATTAATTCTAAAAAGGAAAAGTTTGATGTAATTATTTTAGGAACGTCACGAGCTAATAATCATTTTGTCTCAGAATTATTTGAAAAGGAAGGTTTTAAAACGTTTAATTACGGAATGAGTGGTTCCCATTTATTTGAGACTTCACTGATGTTAAAATTAATGATTGAACGCAAATGGGAAATTAAAAATATTATAATTGAAACCGATTTGAATTTATCAAATGTTAAAAGAGATGATGGAACTTTTGCGAGATTTATGCCTTTCATGCATCAGTCTGATATAATTACTTCGCATTTTAAAAAGGAATCTGATTTTTTTTCTCTTTATTATATTCCTTTCTATCGATACATTCGTTTTGATGCTAAAATTGGTTTCAGATCTTTTTATGAAACCTTATTTCATAAACCAACTAATACTTTGTCTAATAAAGGCTATTATCCTTTAGGATATAATCCAAAAGCTAATATGAAAAATAATATTGAGAAATTAAAACCAATTTATAATCCATATTTCGAAGAAATTAAGCAAATTTGTAAAAAGAATAAGATTAATTTAATTGCAGTTACTACTCCAATGTGTTCAAATGTAGTAGGAATGGATTATTTTGAAAAGGTATCCAAAATGTATCCCGAAATTAAGGCATTTGAAAGTTATGTTGAAGGAGATGCTTATTTTTCATCCTGTGGTCATTTAAATGATAAAGGAGCACGTTTGTTTACCTCAAAAGTGATAAAAGAAATATTTATTAAAAAATAGTTTAATGCTTTTTAATTCTATAGAATTTTTATTTTTCTTACCTATTGTTTTTGTCTTGTATTGGTTTGTATTCAACAAACAATTAAGGGCTCAAAACATATTATTGTTGTTAGCCAGTTATTTGTTTTATGGATGGTGGGATTGGCGTTTTCTTTTTTTGTTACTAATAAGTACTTGCCTGGATTATTTTGTTGCATTAGCAATTCAAAATAGTCAAGATGTATCTAAACGTAAGTTGTTTTTAGGAATAAGCTTAATTGGTAACCTAGGAATGTTAGGTTTCTTTAAATATTATAATTTTTTTGTACAAAGCTGGATAGACGCGTGGTCAAGCATAGGGGTTACTATGGAAGCTACAACTTTAAATATTATACTTCCAGTAGGAATTTCTTTTTATACGTTTCAAACGTTAAGTTATACAATTGATGTGTATCGAAACGAGATGAAACCAACCAAAAACTTTATTGATTTTGCAGCATTTGTGACTTTTTTTCCTCAATTAGTGGCTGGTCCAATTGAGCGAGCTTCTCATTTATTGCCTCAGTTTTATAAAAGTCGCGTTTTTGATTATCAAAATGCTGTATTAGGTTGCAAACTCATCGTTTGGGGAATGTTTAAAAAGGTTGTCGTTGCGGATAATTGTGCTTTCTTTGTGACTAAAATATTTGATAATCCCGAGGCTTATTCTAGTGGTGAATTGTTTGTAGGAATGGTGTTTTTTGCATTCCAAATTTATGGTGACTTTTCAGGTTATTCTGATATTGCCATTGGATTGTCAAAACTATTTGGATTTGATTTAATGGTTAATTTCAAATTTCCTTATTTTTCTAGAGATATTGCTGAATTTTGGCGTCGATGGCATATTTCATTATCTACTTGGTTTCGAGATTACATTTATATCCCACTTGGAGGTTCTAAAGGAACGATGGGATTACAAATACGAAATGTAATGATAATTTTTTTAGTTAGCGGATTTTGGCATGGCGCTAATTGGACTTATGTGGTTTGGGGAGTATTTCATGCCGTGCTATTTTTACCTTTATTATTGTTTAA
>JACCDV010592899.1_pt1 | contig 12159 bp, 10 predicted proteins | sample 7446131 | NCBI WGS metagenome assembly JACCDV01 (sample SAMN15323448, study PRJNA562643) | freshwater metagenome | isolation source: river surface water | place: USA:Blue River Watershed | collected 2017-08-17
GCGCCGTCAAATTCCTCCTCCTGGCTGAGGCGCAGGCCCGTGGTTGCCTTGAGCACACCGTAGACCACAAAGCCGCCCGCCGTGGCCCAGGCCACGCCCATCAGTGTGCCGATCACCTGTGCACCCAAACTTACACCGCCCAGGCCGCCCAGGGCCTGGTTTCCAAACAGTCCGGCTGCAATGCCGCCCCAAGTGCCGCACAGCCCGTGCAACGGCCACACGCCCAGCACGTCATCGATCTTCCACTTGTTTTGTGTCAGCGTGAACATCACTACAAAGATAGCGCCGGCCACACCGCCCACCACCAGTGCGCCCAGTGGGTGCATCAGGTCGGAGCCCGCGCACACCGCCACCAAGCCTGCCAGCGGGCCGTTGTGCACAAAACCGGGATCGTTTTTGCCCAACGCTAGCGCCGCCAGTGTGCCGCCCACCATCGCCATGAGCGAGTTCACCGCCACCAAGCCGCTGATCTTGTCCAGCGTCTGCGCACTCATCACATTGAAGCCAAACCAGCCTACCGTCAGAATCCAGGCGCCCAGCGCCAGGAAGGGGATGCTGGACGGGGGGTGCGCCGAGATGGCGCCGTCCTTGCGGTAGCGGTTGCTGCGTGCGCCCAGCAGCAGCACCGCGCCCAGCGCAATCCAGCCGCCCACCGCGTGCACCACCACACTGCCGGCAAAGTCGTGAAACTCGGCGCCAGTCAAACCCTTGATCCATGCCTGCACGCCGAAGTGCTGGTTCCACACAATGCCCTCGTAAAACGGGTAGACAAAACCTACGATGACGGCGGTGGCAATCAGCTGCGGCCAGAACTTTGCGCGCTCGGCAATGCCGCCCGAGATGATGGCCGGGATGGCTGCCGCGAAGGTGAGCAGGAAGAAGAACTTCACCAGGTCGTAGCCGTTTTTGGCGGCCAACTGCTCAGCGCCAACAAAAAACGTAGTGCCGTAGGCCACCGCGTAACCCACTGCGAAGTAAACGACGGTGGAGACCGAAAAGTCCACCAAGATCTTGACCAGCGCGTTGACCTGGTTTTTGCGGCGTACCGTGCCCAGTTCCAGAAAGGCAAATCCGGCGTGCATGGCCAAGACCATGATGGCGCCGAGCAGGATGAACAAGGCATCCGCGCCCTGTTTGAGTGCTTCCATACGTTCCTCTATCGTGTAATTGCTTTGTATTGGTGCATGTTTGCCATGAAATTAGCAAACGCACCAAAATAAAGCAAAAACTGCGCCAGTTTGGGGCTGGGTGAAAAATGCTGTGCGGGATACAATCCATGCTTGTCATTGGGGAGTAGCCGCCCTTCTTCATTGAGAGGGGCTTGCGTCAACAGACTTGTGATGCCGGAGACGGTATCCATGGCGCAAGCAGGGCCCGTCACGCGGGTCTTGGCGAGACCTTTGACTGCACGCCTCTGATTTCGGCCGGGGGTGTCGTGCAGTCATTGGTAGGTCCCCGGCCATGGATCTCGTCATGGAAGCTTTTCTCCTCTCCACCGGTATCGTTGCGCTCGCTGAAATGGGCGACAAAACGCAGTTGCTCGCCCTCATTCTGGCCGCGCGCTTTCGCAAACCCTGGCCCATCGTCTGGGGCATTCTGGTGGCCACGTTGGCCAATCACGCTATGGCGGGTGCCTTGGGTGCCTGGGTGACCACCGTCATCGGCCCCACCACCTTGCGTTGGATTCTGGGTGCGTCCTTCATCGCCATGGCTGTGTGGATGTTGATCCCCGACAAGATCGACGATGACGAGGCCGATACGCAACCGCGCTGGGGCGTGTTCGGCACCACCGTCATCGCCTTCTTTCTGGCCGAAATGGGTGACAAAACGCAGATCGCCACTGTCATGCTGGCCGCCAAATACAACGCTTACTTCTGGGTGGTGGCCGGTACCACGCTGGGCATGATGTTGGCTAATGCGCCGGTGGTCTGGCTGGGTGAGCGCATGACGCGTCTGGTGCCGCTGCGCGTGGTGCACCTGGTGTCGGCATTGATCTTTGCCGGTTTGGGCTTGTATGCCCTGCTGGCCTGAGCAGGCCTCATTGGTATACTGCCTGCACACAGCGCCAATTTGCTCCAGCTTGCGGGCGCTTAATAAATACAGCTAAACACGGACCCGCCTTTTGGCATTGCAACCCGGCCCGCGTTTAGCGTTGCCGGGTTTTGTTTTTATGCTGATTGCCACGCCCCAGACCATGCGCTTTGATGCCCCTTTGCCCTTGCAAAGCGGTGCGTCTATCCACGGCTATTCCTTGAGTTACGAGACCTACGGCACGCTCAATGCCGACAAGTCCAACGCGGTGCTCGTCTGCCACGCACTCAACGCCTCGCACCACGTGGCGGGCGTCTACGAAGGCCAGGACAAGTCTGAGGGCTGGTGGGACAACATGATTGGCCCGGGCAAGACGGTGGATACGAACAAGTTCTTCGTTATCGGCGTGAACAACCTGGGCTCGTGCTTTGGCTCGACCGGCCCCATGCACATCAACCCCGACACCGGGCGCGTGTATGGCGCGGACTTTCCGGTGGTCACGGTGGAAGACTGGGTCAACGCGCAGGCGCGCCTGCTGGACGCCTTGGGCATCCAGACGCTGGCTGCTGTGTTGGGCGGTTCGCTGGGGGGCATGCAGGCGCTGAGCTGGACGCTGCAGTACCCCGACCGCATGCGCCATGCCGTGGTAGTGGCCAGTGCTCCCAACCTCACGGCGGAGAATATTGCCTTCAACGAAGTAGCACGGCGCGCCATCGTGACTGACCCCGACTTCCATGGGGGGCACTTTTACGAGCACGGCGTCATCCCCAAGCGCGGTCTGCGCATCGCCCGCATGATTGGCCACATCACCTATCTGAGCGACGATGTGATGAACGAGAAGTTTGGGCGCGAACTGAAAGATGCGGTGCTGGCCAGCGCCAGTGGCTACAGGTACAGCACGCAGGATGTGGAGTTCCAGATCGAGAGCTACTTGCGCTACCAGGGCGACAAGTTTGCCGAGTACTTTGACGCGAACACCTACTTGCTGATCACGCGGGCGCTCGATTACTTTGACCCGGCCAAGACCTATGGTGGCAACCTGAGCCAAGCGCTGGCACGTGCCACCTGCAAATTCCTGCTGGTCAGCTTCACCACCGACTGGCGCTTCAGCCCCAAGCGCAGCCGCGAAGTGGTCAAGGCGCTGCTGGATAACCAACGCGACGTGAGCTACGCCGAAATCGACGCGCCCCACGGACATGATGCCTTTTTGTTGGATGACCCCCGTTACATGGGCGTCATGCGCTCTTATTTCGATAGCATTGCCCAGAATGTGAAGGTGGCGGCATGACGGATGTAAACACTTTGCGTGCGATTGCCGGCTTGGTGCCTGAAGGTTCCCGCGTACTGGACCTGGGCTGCGGCGACGGCGCCATGCTGGACCATTTGCAGCGAGAGCGCGGCTGCACCGGCTACGGCGTGGAGCTGGACGACGCCAATGTGCTGGCCTGCGTGCAGCGCGGTGTCAACGTACTGCAGCTCAACCTGGACCAGGGCTTGAGCATGTTCGAGGATGCGTGCTTTGACGTGGTGCTGCAGTTCGACACGCTGCAGCACCTGCGCAACGCCGAGATCATGCTGCGCGAGACCGTGCGTGTGGGGCGCGTCGGCATCGTGGCCTTTCCCAATTTCGCCCATTGGCCCAACCGCTTGAGCATCCTCCAAGGCCGCATGCCAGTGACCAAGCGTCTGCCCTACCAGTGGTACGACACGCCCAATATCCGCGTTGGCACCCATGCAGACCTTGCCTTGCTGGCGCACCGCAACGGCCTGCGCGTGCTGGACAGCTTTGGCCTGCAAGAGGGGCGTACCGTGCGCTTGGCGCCCAATCTGCGCGCCGGTACCTCTGTCTACAAACTCTCGCGCTAAACCTCCATGCCCCGTCTGGCTGCCAACCTGAGTTTTCTCTACAACGAGCTGCCCTTTCTGGAACGCTTTGCGGCCGCGGCTGCGGATGGCTTTGAGGGGGTGGAGTTTCTCTTCCCTTACGCCTGGGAGGCGCAGACCATTGCTCAGGCCTTGCGGCAGGCCGGCTTGCAGCAGGTGCTGCTGAATGCGCCCCCGGCTGGGGCTGACCGCATCGGCATGGCCGCTGCCTGGGACCAGGGCGAGCGCGGCACGGCCTGCCTGCCGGGCCGTGAGGCCGAATTTCGCGCGGGTATCGCCGAGGCCTTGCGCTATGCGAAGGCCCTGCAGTGCCCGCGCATCCATGTGATGGCGGGTCTGGCGCCGCCGGGCACAGACCTGGTCACGCTGCACGCCACCTATGTGCACAACCTGCGCTGGGCGGCGGAACAGGCCGCACTCCAAGGCTGCACTCTGCTGATCGAACCCATCAACCCGCGTGATATGCCGGGCTACTTTCTGCGACAGCAGGCCCAGGCCCATGCCGTGGTGGCCGAGGTGGGTTCGCCCCATGTGCAGGTGCAGATGGACCTCTACCATTGTCAAGTCACGGAGGGCGATGTGGCCAGCAAGCTGCACCAGTACCTGCCAACCGGTGCCGTCGGCCACATCCAGATTGCCAGCGTGCCCGAGCGTCAAGAGCCTGATGGTGGCGAACTGAATTACGGCTACCTGCTGACGCTGCTGGACCAGCTTGGCTACAGCGCTTGGGTGGGATGCGAGTATCGGCCACGTGGCGGCGCGGTGCCCGGAGCCACCCGTGACGGATTGCGCTGGCGCAACACGCTGTTGCGCTGAGGGTTTGCCACAGCCGGAAGCGACTGCGCCCATGGCATGATGGCGCCTTACCAACTCTGCCGATTCAGGAGTTCGCCATGAACGCCCGCGTACCATCCGCCGCCTTGAATGCGCCACAAGCGCTGGAGCAGGTCAGCCAAGCCTGGGACCGTGACATTGTTCACCGTCTGGAAGACTACATCCGCATTCCCGCCAAGTCTCCCATGTTCGACGCGGATTGGGCCAGCGGTGGTTACATCGACACCGTGGTGCGCAACACCGCCCAGTGGATCGAATCGCAGAAGGTCCCCGGCCTCTCGCTGGAGGTGGTCCGCCTGGAGGGCCGCACCCCGGTGATTTTTTTTGAAGTGGCCGCCAGTGGCAGCACCTCGGCCCAGACCGTGCTCATGTACGGCCACCTCGACAAACAGCCCGAGTTTTCCGGCTGGCGTAACGATCTCGGTCCCTGGACCCCCAAATACGAAGATGGCAAGCTCTATGGTCGCGGTGGTGCTGACGACGGTTATGCGGCGTATGCCGCCATCGCCGCCTTGCAGGCCCTCAAAAGCCAGAACGTGGCCCACCCGCGCGTGGTGGGCCTGATCGAAACCTGCGAGGAGAGTGGCTCCTACGACTTGCTGCCCTACATCGACATTCTCAAGCCCCGCCTGGGCGACGTGGGGCTGGTGGTCTGCCTGGACTCGGGCGCTGGCAACTACGACCAGCTTTGGCTCACCAACAGCCTGCGCGGCATGGCCAGCGGCGTGCTCAAAGTGGAGGTCCTGACCGAAGGCATTCATTCGGGCGATGCCAGCGGTCTGGTGCCTTCTAGCTTCCGCATCATGCGCCAAGTGTTGGACCGGCTGGAAGACAGCAAGACCGGTCGCCTTTTGCCCGCCAGTTTCCACTGCGAAGTACCGGGGGAGCGTCTGCAACAGGCCCAGGCCACGGCTGCCATTTTGGGCGAGGAGCTGTTCAAACGCTTTCCCTGGGCGCACTATGACTGCGGTGGGGCCACGACCTTCGCCCTGCCCACCACCACCGATCCGTTGGAAGCACTGTTGAAGCGCACCTGGCAGCCCACACTGAGCGTGACCGGTGCCGATGGCTTGCCGGACCTGAAGAACGCCGGCAATGTGCTGCGACCTTTCACAGCCTTCAAACTCAGCCTGCGCTTGCCCCCGCTGGTAGAAGCGGCAACCGCAGTGCAGGAACTCAAAGTCTTGCTGGAGGACAACGCGCCGTACCAGGCGAAAGTCACTTTCGAAGGCTTGTCCAGCGCTACCGGCTGGAATGCGCCCGACACGGCGCCCTGGTTTGAAGCCGCGTTGAACGAAGCCTCACAGGCCCACTTCGGTGCGCCCTGCGGACACATTGGTCAGGGCGGCACCATTCCGCTCATGAACATGCTCTCCAAGGGCTTCCCCAAGGCGCAGATGATGGTCTGCGGGGTGCTGGGCCCCAAGAGCAATGCCCATGGCCCCAATGAATTCCTGCATGTTCCCTATGCCAAGAAGCTCACCGCGGCCGTGGCCCAAGTGATCTCCCGTTTCCCCTGAACCATGGAAGCCCTGCATGTGCGCTGACACCACCCTCACTACCTTCGTGGCCAGCGATGGCGATAACGTCGTGATCCAGGACTGGCCCCTTGAGCCCGGCGTGCGTTTGCGCGGTGTGGTGATCTTGGTGCATGGGCTAGGGGAGCATGCAGGTCGGTATGACCATGTGGCGCGTCAGCTCAATGAGTGGGGCTTTGCGGTGCGCGGCTACGACCAGTGCGGCCATGGTGAATCGGGAGGTTTGCCGGGCAGTCTGCCCACCGACACCCGCTTGCTCGATGACCTGGCGGACATTGTGGACAGCACACGGGCCCGCATGGACACACACACGCCACTGATCGTGTTGGGGCACAGCATGGGCGGCCTGGTGGCGGGGCGTTTTGTGTCGCTGGGCATCCGCCAGGTGGATGCCTTGGTCATGTCCTCCCCTGCGCTGAATCCTGGCTTGAGCGCTTTCCAGAAACTGCTGGTGGCCGTATTGCCCAAGTTGTTCCCCAACCTGCGGGTGGGCAATGGCCTCAATGCCAGCTACATCTCGCACGATCCTGCCGTGGTCGCGGCCTACCAGGCTGACAAGCTGGTGCATGACCGCATCTCGGCACGGCTGGCCCGTTTTATTGCCACCGCTGGTCCGGCCACCGTAGCTCTGGCGCCGCAGTGGAAGGTGCCGACTTTGCTCATGTATGCCGGGGAAGACAAATTGGTACAGCCCCAAGGCAGCCGCGACTTCGCGGCCGCGGCCCCTGCAGCGTTGGTCACCACACATTGTTTCGAAAACCTCTACCACGAGATCTTCAACGAGTTGGATGCAGCCCCTGTATTTGCAACGCTACGCCAGTGGTTGGATGAGCGGTTTTGAGCGTGGCACTGCCTGTGCTTCTCTGACGTGTCCCAAGCCCCTATGCATCGCTTCCCCTTAAGCTTTTCGAACTTGCGCGCGCGTTGGCGGGCGGGCCTCCCTTTGCGCTACACCATGATGGTGGTGGTGGTGGTAGGCGTGACCCTGCCGGCCTTGCTGCTGCTGACCTTGGAGCAGGAGTTGGCTGAAAAGTCGCAGAAAGCCCTGTTGGCGCAGAGTGAGACAGCCCTCATGAAGATTGGCAGTGTGTCGATTGCCGAACCTATGTGGGTGGTGGATCGCGTGGCGCTGGATGCGGCGGCCGTGCGCCTGCTGGAGAGTCCGCAGGTGGTGGCGGTGCGCATTGAGGATGGCCTGGCGAACACACCCGAGTTGGAGCGGGTGAGGCCGGATTACGGCAAGACCCTGGCTACAGAAACTGCGGCAGGCAGCCTGACCCGGCGTACCCAGACCGTGGTGCGTTCCGGCGAGGTGCTGGGCACTCTGGTGGTGTGGTTTGACGCAACCTATGGCCAGGGCCTGTTGCAGGCGCGGCGTAGCCAAATGCTGTCGCTGGTAGCACTCCAGGTTCTGGCTATTTTGGCGGTGCTGATGCCGGTTTTGGTCTCGCGCGTGCTGCGCCCCATCGAGCGGCTCAAGGAGCAGGCCTCCGCCCTGCTGGAGCATGGTCAGGATGGCGTGGCTGACCGGGCACGTTTCGTTTGGCGCCGTCAGGATGAGCTGGGCCTGCTGGGCCGCCACTTGGGTCGCGTGCAGGAAGAGTTGCGCACCTTGTTTGGCCAACTAGGCACCAAAAACGCCCAACTGCAGCAAATGGCCTTCTACGACCAACTGACCGGTTTGCCCAACCGTGCCCTGTTTATCGACCTCGTGCAGCGCGAAATGCTGCAAGCCCACCGTAGCCAGCAGCAATTCGGCATTTTCTTTATTGACCTGGATCGCTTCAAAGCCGTCAACGACTCCATGGGCCATGCTGCGGGTGACGAGCTATTGATTGAAGTGGCACGCCGCCTGCGGGACACATTGCGCGAAGTGGATGTGGTGTGCCGCCAAAGTGGCGACGAGTTTTTGGTGATGGTGAGTGACATCGACCACTGGGAGTCGCTCGGGGAAATGGCCGAACGTATCCTGCGCGTAATCGAGGCTCCGGTCGAGTTGGCCAACACCACGGTGCGGGTATCGGCCAGCATCGGCATTGCCCTGTTCCCCGAGGATGCGCAGGATTTCGAGACCTTGGTCAAGCACGCCGACATTGCGGTCTACCAGGCCAAGACCCTGGGCCGTGCGCGCTACAGCTTTTTCCACTCAGAGCTCAACTTCCGCCTCCAGGCCAGCCTGGAGCTGGAGCAGCAGCTCGCCCACGCGATTGCCCACGGCGAGCTGGTGCTGCACTACCAACCCCAGGTGGACGCCAAGACCGGCCGCATGGTGGCGGTGGAGGCCCTGGTGCGCTGGCAGCACCCCACGCGCGGCCTGCTCTATCCGGGCCAGTTCATCGGTCTGGCCGAAGAGTCCGGGAAAATCGCCGAAATGGGCGTCTGGACCCTGCGCGAAGCCTGTCGCCAACTGGCCGACTGGAAGGCCCGTGGCATTCACGTGGGCAATATGGCGGTCAATGTATCGGCCTTGGAGTTCCGCGACCACCGCCTGCTCGACAGCTTGCAGGCCGCGCTGGATGCCAGCGGCATTGCGCCCAGCGAGCTGGAGATCGAAATTACCGAGAGTGTGCTGATGGCCGAGACCGAAACCAGCCAGCGCATCATTGAGCGCTTGCGTCAGCTTGGTGTCGGGATTGCGATTGATGATTTCGGCACCGGTTATTCCTCGCTCGCTTACCTCAAGCGCTTGCGCCCCAACCAGCTCAAGATCGACCGCTCCTTTGTGAACGATGCTGATGTGGACAGTGATTCGCGTGCCATCGTCCGGGGTGTGGTCGGCTTGGCCGAGGCATTGGGTCTCAATGTGGTGGCCGAGGGGGTAGAGACGGTAGAGCAGCAGGCATTTTTACGGGAGAGTGGTTGCCACACCCTGCAGGGGTATTACATCGCGCGACCTTTGGCGGTGCAAGCTCTGGAGGTGTGGATGGCAGACCGCCATAACAATGAGAGTTGAACGATGAAACCTATTTCTTTTCCCATCCGGCACGCCTTGTTGGCGGGTGCTATGTGTTGTGCCTGCGCTGCCTTGCAAGTGCAGGCCGCCACGACGGTGAGCAGCACCTTCGCGCCTACGCAGGTGGTGCAGGGCACCACCCTGTCGGTGAACGGCATGGGGACGCGCTACAAGGCCATTTTCAAGGTTTATGACCTGGCGCTTTACACCCCCAGCAAAGTGAGCACGCCCGAGGCTTTGCTGGCTTTGCCGGGGCCCAAACGCCTGAATTTTGTGGCCCTGCGCGACATGCCTGGCACCGACCTGGGGCTGGCCTTTATCAAGGGGCTGAACAGCAATTCATCGCCTGAGCTGGTGCAGAAACACACGGCTTCGAGCACCCGACTGATTGACATTTTCTCGGGCAAGCCCAAGCTGGTGGCGGGTGATACGTTTGCCATGGAGTACGTGCCGGGCAAAGGGACCACCTTTTTCATCCAGGGCCAGCCCCAGGGTGCCCCGGTGGGCGATGCCGAATTCTTCAGCATGGTGTTGAAGATTTGGGTGGGCCCCGCGCCTGCCGATTTCAAGCTGAAGGATGCCTTGCTGGGCATGTAAGTCTTTGGCCCCCGCGCGCCGCTGCTACACGGATCGTTGCTGTGCGGCCAGCCACAGCAGTGCGGCGCCGGTCAGCAGCACCAGTGGCAGAGAGCCCAAGTTGAGCCAGATCCAGCCGCTGGTCACCACCAGCGCGCCGGAGGCCAGCGAACTCAGCGCCATCACGGCAAACACGGCGAAGTTGATGGCGGCTTGGGCGCGGTCTTTTTCCTCGGGCCGGTAGGCCGCCAGCGACAGTGCGGTGCTGCCGGTGAACAGGAAATTCCATCCCACGCCCAACAAAAATAGCGCGATGGCGAACTGCTGCAGCTCCACGCCTGAGAGTGCCACCGCAATACATAGCAGGTTCAGCAGCACGCCCACGCCCATGATGCTCAGGGTGCCAAAGCGTTTAATCAGGTGGCCGGTGAAAAAGCCCGGCGCAAACATGCCGATCACATGCCACTCCAGCACGAAGGCGGCATCGTCAAACCCCAGTCCACACTGCTGCATGGCCAGCGGGGTGGCGGCCCTCAGCAGGTTCATCTCCCCGTAGCCTAGCGCCGCACATATGCAGGCCACTAGGAAGGCGGGCTGGCGGGCAATCTCCCACACCGGGCGGCCCCGCAGTGTCTGGGCGGTGGGTGCTTGGTGCTGCGGAAATTGCACAAACGCCATCAACACCATGGCCAGCAGTGCGACGCCGGCCAGCACCACGTAGGCACCGGCAAACGGTACGTCCAGCAGCGTGCGGGTGCGTGCCGCCAGATTTGGGCCGGCTACGGCGCCAATCAGCCCACCTGCGAGCACCAGGGATACCGCTTTTTCACGGAAAGCGGGCAATGCCAGTTCGGCGGCGGCAAAGCGGTAGAGCTGGCCGTTGGCGCTGTAGTAGCCCGCCACCACGGTGGCAGCGACCAGCCACCAGAACTGCTTTTCGGCCACGGCCCAGGCGCCCAACAGCGCTGACGCGACCGCCACGGCCAGACCGATCTGGAACGAGATGCGCCGCCCGTAGCGTGATTGCGTGCGCGCCACCAGCGGTGTGGCCAGCGCACCACCCACCACATAGCCCATGACCGGCAGCGTGGCCATCCAGCCGTAGGGCGCCAGTGCCAAGCCGACGAGGCCGTTGATGGCGATGAAGGTGACGTTGTTGGTAAGAAACAGTCCCTGGCACAGGGCCAGCAGCCAGAGGTTGCGGTTCATGGTGGTGTGCCCGTGGGCGTGGTGCGGGTTAAGGCAGCAGGGCCAAGGTGGCAAGTGCTGCCAGCGCTGCGGTTTCGGCCCGCAGCACACGTGGCCCCAGCGACACAGGCGCAAACCCTTGGGTCAGCGCCAGCTCTTCCTCTGCGCTTGCCAGTCCGCCTTCGGGACCGGAGAGAAACACGGTCGCCTGTGTTGGGGGACGGATATGCAAGGCTTCGCTGCCCTCGCGCAGGGACAGCAGCAAGCGCTGGCTGTCTTTCGCGGCTGAAGGCAAAGTTTTGAGCCATTGGCTGAGCGTTTGCACGGGATGCACCGTGGGAACCCGGTTGCCGCCGCACTGCTCGCAGGCGGAGATGGCCACACTTTGCCAGTGCGCCACTTTTTTCTCGGCGCGTTCGCCCGCCAGACGCAGCACGCTGCGCTCGGTCATCAGTGGCTGGATGCTGGCCACGCCGAGTTCGGTGGCTTTCTCAATCAGCCAGTCCATGCGGTCATTGGCGGGCATGCCCACGGCCAGGTGCACGCGGCGAGCGGGGTCGCGATCGGTGGTGCGCGGGGTGCCTACTTGCACCTGCACATCGCTGCGGCCCATGCGGGTGACGATGGCGTCGAACTCCTCGGCGCTTTCACCGTTGAACAGTGTGATGGCATCGCCGGGCTGCAGGCGCAGCACCTGCACGTGACGCGCGGCACCCGCTGGCAGCTCCAGCAGGGTGTTGCTCAGCAGCGGCGTGGGGCAGTAGAAGCGCGGCATGGTGGCAAATTTGCTATGTAATTAGGAGCTGCTTGCGCAATATCCATGAGGGCTAGAGGCCTAAATGACTCTTAGCGGCCGATGACAAAGACGTCCGAGGCGGCAATGCCTTCCACCTGGTCCACCAGGCGCAGCAGTGGCTTGAGCTGGATGTAGCGGTTGCAGGTGCTGCGGATGTAGTGGATGAAGCGGGGCGTGTCGGCCAGGTATTTGGGCTTGCCGTCGCGCAGCGTCAGGCGGGCAAAGATGCCAGCGATTTTGAGGTGGCGCTGCAGGCCCATCCACTCCACGGCGCGGTAGAACTCGCCAAAGTCCTCGCCCACGGGCAGGCCGGCCTTGCGCGCCTTTTGCCAGTAGCGGATGGTCACGTCCAGGCAGAA
>JACCDV010672449.1_pt1 | contig 12157 bp, 13 predicted proteins | sample 7446131 | NCBI WGS metagenome assembly JACCDV01 (sample SAMN15323448, study PRJNA562643) | freshwater metagenome | isolation source: river surface water | place: USA:Blue River Watershed | collected 2017-08-17
GATCTCGTTCCAGGCCCTTTTGTCCGAAGCCACCTGGATGAAGCCACGCGGCGCCTCCAGAGCCTTGCCACTGGCCGTGAAGCCCTGGCTGGCCAGCAGCGCCGACATCAGGCCCGCACGGGCGGCGCCACCTGGGTGGAAAGGCTTGGTCATGGTGCCGAACTGCTCGCGCAGGCCCACCAGCTGCGAGGCCGCGATTCCCCGCGCCATCGCCGTCTGCTGCGCGTCCAGGCGCAGCAGTCGTGCACACGCCGCAGCCGAGCCCAGCATGCCGGTCGAGCCGGTGATGTGCCAGCCGCGGTCGTAGTGGTCGGGGTACATGGTGTTGCCCACGCGGCAGGCCACGTCAATGCCCAGCACCAGCGCATCGATCACGTCGCGGCCCGACAAACCCTTGTGTTCGGCCAGCGCCAGCACGGCCGAAGCCACCGGCCCGGCCGGGTGGATGATGGTCTTGAGGTGCGTGTCGTCAAAGTCGAAAGTGTGCGAGGTGATGCCGTTGATCAATGCCGCCGAACCCATGTCGAGCCGCTCTGAACGGCCCAGCACCGTGGCCTGCGGCCCGGGGTCCAGCATCTGGCTGGCCGCCACGGCCGCATCGGCGGCCTCGTGGCGGGCCGCGCCAATGGCGCAACCCAGCCAGTTGTAGAAGGTGCGGTGCGCCTCGTGGTCGACCGCATCGGTCCATCCACGCGAGGGATGGCTGGCGACGAAGTCAGCCAGGATGCGGGTGACGGCGGGGGCCGAGGTGTCGGCCATCACGACGGTGTTGCGTGCCATGAAAACAATCTTTCTTCTTTAAAAACAAAAAATCACTCGTCGAGCTGGATGTTGCGGGCCTTGGCCAGCGCGGTCCAGCGGGTGATCTCGGAGCGGGTGTACTGCCCGTACTCCTCGGGCGACATGACCCAGGGCGTCACCGCCTCGGCCGAGAGCTTTTCGGCCAGATCGGGCGCCCGCAGCACGCTGGCCAGGGTCTCGTTGAGCTGGCGCACCACCGGCTGGGGCATGCCCGCCGGACCGGACACGCCGTACCACTGCATGGCATCAAAGCCCTTGAAGCCCGACTCCTCGAGCGTGGGCACATCCTTGAGCAGCGGGTTGCGCTGCTTGCCGGTGACGGCCAGGGCGCGCAAACGGCCAGAGCGCAGATGCGGCATGGCCGCCGCCAGCCCCGGAAACAGGGCCTGCGTCTGCCCGGCAATCAGGTCGTTGGTGGCGGGCGCAATGCCACGGTAGGGGATGTGCGTGATGAACAGCCCCGCCTCCTGCTTGAACAGCTCCATCGTCAGGTGCGTGAGCGAGCCCGGCCCAGCCGAGCCGTAGTTCAGCCGCGCCGGGTTGCGCTTGACGTAGTCGATGAACTCCTTGACGTTGCGCGCAGGCACCGAGGCATTGACCACCAGCACATTGGGCGTGGCGCCAATCATGCCGATGGGGGTGAAGTCGCGTACCGCGTCGTAACTCACCTTGCGCGTGGCGGGCGTGGTGCCGTGGGTGGCCACGTACGACTGCATCAGCGTGTAGCCATCGGCCGCCGCCCGCATGGTGGCCTGGCAGGCCACCACACCACCGCCGCCGCTGAGGTTTTCGACCACGATGTTCTGGCCCAGGGCGCGGGCCCAGCGCTCGGTCACCACGCGGCCAATCATGTCCGAGCCGCCACCGGCCGCCACCGGCACGATGTAACGGATCGGCTTGACCGGGAAAGTTTGTGCGCGGGCCAGGCCCGGCATGGCCAGGGCTGCCGCAGCAGCCTGCAGGATGTGTCTGCGTTGCATGTGCTTGTCTCCTCATGGGGCTTGTCGAATGGCGCGATGTTGACACCGGCCCCGCATGCTGTAAATTGCATCTTTCTGAATGATTGATGCAATAATCTAAAGAGTTGCCATGGCCGCCCAACCTTCCATTGCCGACCTGCGTGCCTTCGTCACCGTGGGCGAACTGCAAAGCTTTGCCGCTGCCGCCCGTGCGCTGCACTTGTCGCAGCCCGCGCTCTCGCGGCGCATTGCACACCTGGAGTCGCTGCTCGAAGTGCGGCTGTTTGACCGCACCACCCGCAGCGTCGAGCTCACCCAGCTGGGGCAACGCTTTTTTGCCGAAATGCGCCACCTGCTGCAGGAGCTCGACCGCTCGGTGGGCGGTCTGAACGACGCCGCCCAGCTCGAGGCGGGCGACATCACGGTGGGCTGCGTGTTTTCTGCGGTGCTGCACTTTCTGCCCGAAGTCATCCGCAACTTCCGCGCCCGCTACCCCAACGTCATGGTGCGCATCATTGAAGAAGGCGCCGACGAAGTGCTGGCCTGCGTCAAAAGTGGCGAGGCCGACTTCGCCATCAATTACACCGGCATGCACGACCCCGAGGTCGAATTCACGCCCCTGCTGCACGAAGCTTTTGTGCTCGCCTGCCCGGCCGGTCACGCCCTGGCCCGTCGCCGCCTGGTGCGCTGGGAAGAACTCGCAGACCACCCCTACGCCCTGGTCTCGCACGCCAGCCGCAACCGCGTGCTGATCGACCAGGCCCTGGCCCACGTGGGCCGCCGCCCCCGCCCGGCCTGCGAAGTGCGGCACATCTCCACCCTGATTGGCCTGGTGCAAAGCGGCCTGGTGGTCGCCGTCGTGCCCCAGCTCACCCTGCCCGCCGACCGCAGCGCCGTGGTGGGCGTGCGGCTCGACAAACCCCAAATCACCCGCACCCTCGGCAGAGTCCAACGCGCCGGCCGCAGCCTCTCCCCCGCCGCACAGGCCTTCGTCGACATGCTCAGCAAAGCCAGCCGGGGTCGCTCTTACCAATGAACCACTGCCCGTTCGGGCTGAATTCACCACCGTTCGGACTGTGCCTGCAGAAGTCCCCCCTCCCGTTCAGGCTGAGCCTGTCGAAGCCCATCCTGACCGTTCGGGCTGAGCCTGTCGAAGCCCATCCTGACCGTTCGGGCTGAGCCTGTCGAAGCCCACCTGACCGTTCGGGCTGAGCCTGTCGAAGCCCACCTGACCGTTCGGGCTGAGCCTGTCGAAGCCCATACCACCCTTCGACAAGCTCAGGGCGATCGGATACCGTTACCCGTTCGGGCTGAGCCTGTCGAAGCCCATGCCACCCTTCGACAAGCTCAGGGTGAACGGACACCGTTACCCGTTCGGGCTGAGCCTGGCGAAACCCACTCCACCCTTCGACAAGCTCAGGGCGAACGGATACCGTTACCCGTTCGGGCTGAGCCTGTCGAAGCCCATGCCACCTTTCGACGAGCTCAGGGTGAACGGACACCGTTACCCGTTCGGGCTGAGCCCGAATGGCGGCTCCAAATGGTTTCCGGCAAAAGTGCTTCGGCACCCGATTTGCCGGAAACTTTGCTTGATTCTGCGCCTTGTTTCCGGCAAAATCGATGTTTTCCAATTAGTGCCGGAAACATCATGAAGCCACTGTCCAACCAGCAACGACTTCATCAAGTCAACACCGGGCAGCTCTTCGAAAACTACCGTTCAGCCTTGGGCCATGCCGCCTCTTACCAATATGGCATGCGCTGGAAAACGGTGCGCGGCACCGATTACCTTTTCAGGGACAAGGATCGCCGTGGCAATGGCAAGTCACTGGGTCCACGATCACCAGAGACCGAGTCTGTTTTGGCCGCATTCACTGCCGGGCGGGCTGTCGCGCAAGAGCGCTTGAAGCTCATCACTGAAAAAATCCAGGAGCAGGCCAGACTCAACAAGGCTTTGCGTTTGAATCGCGTGCCACGTGTGGTGGCCCGTGTGCTCAGAGAACTGGACCGTGCCGGCCTGCATGACAGCTTTACGGTCATTGGCACTCAGGCCTTGTACGCTTACGAGGCGGTGGCGGGTTCGCATTTCCTGCTGGAATTGCTGGCATCGGGCGATGTGGACCTGCTCTACGACGCGCGCCAAAAAATGACGGTGGTCTCTGAAAAGCTCGATGGCCAAGGTTTGCTGGGCCTGCTTAAAAAGGCGGACAGAACTTTTGAATGCGTTCGACAAGACGGCTACCGCGCCGCCAATGCCGGGCAATTCATGATTGACCTGGTGATTGCACCGCGTGGCATGCAGGACGCGCAGAGCGTCACGTTTTCCAGGGAAGACCTGGTGGCTACCGAGGTACCCGGGCTGCAATGGCTCCTGAACTCCCCCAAACTGGATGCGGTTGCCATTGATGACGACGGATGGCCGGTGCCCATGCGGGTGCCTGATCCGCGGGCTTTTGCACTGCACAAGGCCTGGCTTTCCGGTTTGCCTGAGCGCGAGCCCCTCAAAAAGCCGCGTGACCTGGAGCAAGCACGGTCAGTGGCTCAACTCGTCATCGACGAAATGCCGCACCTTCCGTTCGAAAGCACTTTGACATCGCTGCATGGCGACGTCCGCAAGATGCTGCCCATGTTGCTCGAATCTGCGCGACCGCGGTAAACGCGGCGGGGACCTGGGAGAACGGACACCGATACCCGTTCGGGCTGAGCCTGTCGAAGCCCATCCTGACCGTTCGGGCAGAGCCTGTCGAAGCCCACCCCACCCTTCGACAAGCTCAGGGTGAACGGAGATAAATCAGCTCAGGGCGAACGAACACCGATACCCGTTCGGGCTGAGCCTGTCGAAGCCCACACCACCCTTCGACAAGCTCAGGGCGAACGGTGACAGTCCACTGCCACCGATGCGCGACAATCTGGGGTCTATGCAGATGCACACCATGACCCCCAAGAACATTGCCCTGATTCCCCTCGCGCTGGCCATCGCTGCTGGCGTTTTGCTGCCTGGTTCGGCCGCTCTGGCTGCTAAGGAACACGCCCACAAAGCCGCGCCGCACAAAGCCGCCAAAGCTTCACCCAAAACCACCCCCAAAACCACCCCCAAAGCAGCCCTCAAAGCTGCCGCCAACGCCCTGCCGCCGCTGCCCGCCGACGTGGCGCTGGCAGCCGATGCGCCCGCGCTGTCGGCCAAGGCCTGGCTGCTGATGGACTACGACTCGGGCGAAGTCCTGGCCTCGGCCAATGCCGACGAGGCCCTGCCGCCCGCTTCGCTCACCAAGATGATGACCAGCTACCTGGCCGAGCAGGCGCTGCGTTCGGGCAAGCTCAAGCCCACCGACATGGTCACCGTGAGCCAGAACGCCTGGTGCCGCGGCACCAACACCGAATCGTGCATGTACCTGCCCCTGGGCAGCCAGGCCAGCGTGATGGACATCCTGCGCGGCATCATCGTCCAGTCGGGCAACGACGCCTCCAAGGCCCTGGCCGAACACATGGCCGGCTCCGAAGAAGCCTTCGCCAGACTGATGAACGCCGAAGCCGAGCGCCTGGGCATGAAGAACACCCGCTTCGTCAACCCCACCGGCCTGCCCGACCCGGCCCACAAATCCTCGGCACGCGACCTCGCCATCCTGGCGCGCGCCATCATCCGCGACAGCGCAGACTACTACCCCATCTACGCCGAGCGCGAGTTCAAGTTCAACGGCATCAAGCAAGGCAACCGCAACGCCCTGCTCTACACCGACACCACGGTCGACGGCCTCAAGACCGGCCACACCCAGGAGGCCGGCTTCTGCCTTGTCACCTCGGCCAAGCGCGACGGCCTGCGCCTGATCACGGTGATCCTCAACACCCACAGCCCCCAGACACGCGCCGACCAGACCCGCACCCTGCTGGGCTGGGGCTACAGCAAGTTCGAAAAAGCCACCCCGATCCAGCCCAACACCGTGGTCACCACCGCCAAGGTCAGCTTTGGCAAGGCCGACACCGTCGCTGCCGGGCTGGCCACCCCCTGGAGCCTGACCGTCCCGCGCGGCCAGCAGGTCCAGACCCAAGTGGAACTCCTGCCCAATGTAGAAGCCCCGGTGGCCAAAGGCGCCGTGCTCGGCAAAGTGGTCGCCACCGCCAACGGCAAACCTCTGGGCGAAGCCCCGCTGGTGGCCCAGGCCGATGTTGAACGCGCGGGCTTTTTGCTGCGCAGCTGGCAGCAACTGGGCAAGCTCATCGGTAAGTGAGCGGGGGGGCCCTTCGACAAGCTCAGGGCGAACGGACTCCTTCACCGTTCGGGCTGAGCCTGTCGAAGCCCATCCCATTCACCCTTAGACAAGCTCAGGGCGAACGGACACCGTTACCCGTTCGGGCTGAGCCTACTTATCCGTTCGGGCTGAGCCTGTCGAAGCCCATTCCACCACCCTTCGACAAGCTCAGGGCGAACGGAGGTAAATCAGCTCAGGGTGAACGGGAAAAACTTCCCCACCGTTCACAACGGCATCCGCACCGTCACGCTCAGGCGCAGGTCGCTGCGCTGGTTGGCTCCGGTGTCCTGGCCTTCGCTCAGGCGCGTCCAGGCCAGTTCGGGGGTCCACACCAGGCCTTGCCACTGCAGCACCTGGCTGGCGCTCAGGCCGCGCAGCTGGCCGTGAGGGGCTCTCACACCGGGGTAACCAGCGCCCACGCTGTAGAGCACCTTGCCCGCATGCAGCTTGAGCATGCGGCGACTTTGCGCGTCCATCCAGCCCACCGTGGTGACCTGGCTGCCGCCGCCCTGCGCGCTGCCAATCCAGCGGCCACCGTTGGTGTAGCCCTGGCTGTAGACGCCATTGGTGTAACCCGGGAACTGCGGCTGCGTGTCCCAGGGCAGGCTGTAGGCGTTGGTGTCGGCGTGTTCGGCAAACACCCGGTAACGGCCCTGCCCATAGGTCTGCTCCACGCCCCACAGGCTCATGAACTTGAAGGGCAAGGGCACTGAACCCGCCGCGTCTTCGCCCATCCACTGGGTGTAGGCCGCGCACTGGCCCCAAGCCAGTGGGCAGCGCACGCGTGCGTCGTATCCCGCAATCTGGCTGCTGCTGTCCGGCGGGTCGCCGGGGTTCTGGTTGACCTCCTGGCCAAAGAAGGACTTGACCAGCGTGGACGCCCCCGAAGGCCGCCCTGCCCCGCCCGTCTGCAGCGCACGGCTGAAGCCCAGCTCCAGCCACGGCCTGGGCTTCATGGTCAGCCGCATGCCCGAAAACAGATAACCCTGCGGCTGGGCCGTGACCACCAGCGGGTCCTGTGCACGCGCCACAAACACGTCGAAGTTCCACGGCCCCGCCCAGTCCAGCCAGGGGCTGCTCGAGCGCTGCGCGGTGCCCCGCTGCAGACCGATGCCGTTCCATGCCGGGGTGTTGCTGCCATTGATCAGGCTGCTCTGCCAGCCCGGCCCCCACCAGTGGCGGTGCGAAAACGCCTGCAGGTTCCAGCCCGACCAGCCCAGCACGGCGGCCGAACCCTCGGTGCGCAGCTGGTACTGGCCATCGGTGCCCAGGCCTGTGCCATCGTGCGCCAGCGAATTGGACGACTGCTCGAGCCGCACGCCCAGGCGCCCCGCCAGCGACACCGCACCCGCATCCAGGCGCTTTTCTTCGGACACCGCCTGCACGCTGCTGCCGGGCGTGTAGTTGTCGTCAAAGCCGGGCAGTCCCTCGGCCCGGTGGCGCAACTGCAGCGTCATGCTGGCCTGTTGCCTGCGCTGCTGCAGCTCGCGCAGCACCGCCTCGCGCGCGGCCTGCAGGTCCACCCCAGCCCTGGTGGGTAGGCTGGCAGGCAAGGCCTGCAGGGCCTGCTCTACCGCCGCTGCGGGCAGCGGCCAGTGCGAAGTGGTCAAAGGCAAATCGGCCAGATCGCTGAGCAACTGCAGCTGGTGCCGTGCCGACCAGCTCGGCGTGTAGGGCACGCTGGCCCCGGTCTGCGCCAGCACCGGGCAAGCACAAAGAAGCAGCCCCACCCAAGGAAAAATCAATCGTGAATTCATAAACAAATAATAAGCGCCGTAGGAGCGGTCTCCGACCGCGATCACTTACTCTCGTCTGGCGGCTGCGCATTCATGGCCACCAGCAAAGCCATCATGTAAACAAAGAAATGGCTTTCAGAAGAGCTGAACAGAGGGGTGTTGATCATGCTGTCCACCAGCAATATGGCCGCGAGTGCGCCCAGCCAAATGCGCGGCTTGGCGTGGGGTGAGCGCCAGGCCATGACAAACAGCGAAACGATCAATCCGATGTACATCACTATCCCGACCACGCCGTGGTCGGCGCCGAACATCAAAAACTGGTTGTGCGGATGCCAGTTGAATATTTGGCACCACTCCGGCTTGTCAACCAGGCGGCAAATTTCTGTATGGAACGCGCCCGTCCCGTGCCCCAAAACCGGCTTCTCCAGAATCAGCTGAGTGGTTTTTTCGTAGTTGTAGGCCCGTTGGCCAATGGAGGTGAGCGGGTCGGCATGACGGTTGCCAAACTCCTGCCAGGCCAAAGCGAACCGGCTTTGCAACAGGCTGGATGACATGACCAGCAGGAGGCCCCCCAAAGCGGCCAGAGGCACGCCAATGAGCAGCCCACGAACCCCGCCGCTGTAAGCCACCCAAGCTACAAGCCCTGCGACCAACAACAACAAACCCGTGCGCCCTTCTGACAAATGGCTGATGCTCAGAACGGCCATCAGCGTTACGAGAAGCCAGGCCATGCTTCGCCAGCCCCATGTCCGCCATTGCACTTGCGTGAGTGCGTACACCACGAACAAGGACATCATGACGTTCTGGATGATGTAGTCGTAAAGCACATGGTGGCTTTTGCCCCACCCCGGCACCTTGCTGTGAGACCAGGGCAGCACAAACCACAAACTGAGCCAAGTGGACACCAGCACAAAAAGCATGGCCACCACGAAGCCCCGCAAGGCCCACTTCTGCCACTCGGGCACCTTGAGCAAGAGCAGCAAAATGACTAAGGCATAGGCCATCTTGGCGTACTTACCCAGGTTCAGCGAAGCCCAGGACCAAGGCGCGGACGTGTACGCCAACCCAAGCACCACCAGAGCAAACAAACCGGCCAAAAACCATGCAGGAGGCAAGCGACGCAATGGCAAAAAATCAACCGGCTTGAGCACCCACAAGCTGCCCAGCAACACCAGCAAGAGCGCCACATTGGCCATGGCGGGCCACGGCGCAAAGAGCAGATACAAGGCAGCCAGAGCAAAGCCGGTGGTTTTTTGGAGTCTGTGACCTGCCCCCATTAGACGTACCAGCGATAAAGCACAAGTCCGCGGTTCAAGGTTAATCGAATTTGTGTTGGTGGGTGGAATCGGAGGTGGCGGTGAAGCCACTTCTGTGCTTTTGGGCAAACGCAGCTGGCGGGATACGCCCCAGTGAACTGTGCGGTCTGACCTCGTTGTAGTCCTGACGCCAAACGGCAATCTCTTCGCGAGCCTGGGGTAGCGTCTCGAACCATTGCTCGTTCAGGCATTCATCCCGGAACTTGCCATTGAAACTCTCGATGTACCCGTTCTGCATCGGTTTGCCGGGCTGGATCAAGATGTGGCGTACACCGTGTGAGTGCGCCCAAGCCAGGAATTTGCGGCTGGTGAACTCAGGACCGTTGTCAGTTCGTACCGCCAGGGGATAGCCCCGGAACACCGCCACCCTGTCCAGGATACGGGTGACGTACTCTCCAGAGATCCCGTAGTCCACGGCAATGTCCAGGCACTCATGGCTGAAGTCATCGGCCACGGTCAGGCATTTGATACGGCGACCATTGGCCAAGCTGTCCGAGACGAAATCCATGCTCCACACCTCATTGAGTCCTTGGGCCAGTTGCAGCGGCACTCGCTCTGCTGGCGGGCGTTTGGCCTTCTTGCGCCTTCGTACAGCCAGATTGGCGTCCTTGTACAGACGGTAAATGCGTTTGTGATTCACCCCCGGAAACTCGGGACGAATCAGGTCATGGATGCGCCGATAGCCAAAACGGCGGCGTACGTGGGCAATGTCCACGATCCGTTCGCTCAGCTGCTGGGTATGAGCATCCGTCTGAGGCGGATGGCGATAACTGTCTCGGCTCAGCCCCACAAGACGGCAGGCGCGGCGCTCTGACAAGTGGTGGATCTCCACCATTTGCCGTACCGCATCTCGCCTGGCTTGTGGGGCTAGCGCTTTACCCCGAAGACGCTCTTGAGCGCATGGATGTCCAGGTGTGCTTCGGCCAGCAGGCGCTTGAGCTTGGCGTTCTCGGATTCAAGGTCTCGCAGCTTGGCCGCGTCAGATGCCTCCATGCCACCGAAGCGTGAGCGCCACTTATAAAAGGTCGGCTGACTGAATCCACCGGCCCGGCAGATGTCCTTGATGGGCATGCCTGCTTCAGCTTGCCTGAGGAAACCGATGATCTGTTCATCGGTGAATCTCGTTTTCTTCATATCCGTCATTCTCCAGGGGTTGACGGACTTTGTGCCTTTCAGTTGGTAGGGCCTATTGGGGGCAGGTCAAATTCACCAGCGCACTGGTACCAGGCGGCGCTGATTGCGTTTCGGGAGGGGGACTATGTGGCGGCCTGCACCTACCTGAGGCGAGGCATTGCCGCCAACCCCTACATGGCCGAGGGGCTGACCGGGCGTACGGTGCTGACAGAGCACCTGTACTGGCACGCCAGCAACGTGCACGACCCGGAATGGGCTGTCGGCTACCTGGAATCTGCGGCCTGCAACTGGACGGCAGAGGAGATCGACTTTGTGGACTGGGTGTTCAACGCCGCGCCCGTGCTCAAGGAGCGGACCGCGTGGATGGCGCTGAATGAGGGGATGACCTATGAGTGGGATGTCGAGCAGCGGGCCCCGTATGCGCAAAAGTCGATGGCGTTCATGGACCGCATCACCGACACCCTATCCAAGAAGATGGTACGCAAGGTCAAGAACCGGTTGGGAGAAGAGATTTGGCCGTGGGATCGAAAAGGGTCCAAGAGGCCAGCGTCAGCGCAGCAAAGCAAAGCAAAGCCTGACTATCGATACCCGTTCGGGTTCATCTTCTGCCAACGCCAGGCGTCGCGCATCATCTCAGGTAAGCCGCGCTTGGCTTTCCAACCCAGTTCCCGCGCTGCCTTGGTTGGGTCTGCATAGCATGTGGCGATGTCGCCAGGCCGACGTGGAGCGATGCGGTAAGGCACAGGCTTCCCACTGGCATCTTCAAAGGCGCGGACCATGTCCAGCACGCTGTAGCCTTGACCCGTACCCAGGTTCCAAACATGAGCGCCTGTGCGCGTTGCTAAGGCATCAAGCGCGCGGAGGTGACCCTCGGCCAGATCAACCACATGTATGAAATCTCGCACACCGGTGCCGTCGTGGGTAGGGTAGTCACTACCAAACACCGCCAACTCGGGCAGCTTGCCCACCGCCACCTGGGCGATGTACGGCAACAGGTTATTGGGAATCCCATTGGGATCTTCGCCGATCAGGCCGCTTTCGTGCGCGCCCACCGGGTTGAAATAGCGCAGGATCGCGATGCGCCAGCGTGGGTCGGACACAGCCAAGTCGCGCAGAATATCCTCCACGATCAGCTTGCTGCGTCCATAGGGATTAGTGGGTTGTCCAACCGGGCAGTTCTCTGATATCGGCATTTGTGCCGGCTCCCCATAAACCGTAGCCGATGAGCTGAACACGATATTGAATACACCCGCATTTGACATAGCCTGCAACAGAATCTGGCTGCCATGCACGTTGTTGTCGTAGTAACGCAAGGGCTGCGAAACACTTTCGCCTACCGCCTTCAAGCCGGCAAAGTGTAATACGGCATCAACTGAGTGCTTGGCAAACAAATTGGTCAGCAAATCCAGATCACGCACATCGCCTTTAACGAACACTGGGGTACGACCGGCAATTTGAGAGACTTTAGCGATTGACTCAGCAGAGCTGTTACTGAGATTATCCAGTAAAACTAAGTCTAGACCCGTTTGTAACAACGCTAGGACTGTGTGGGAACCTATATAGCCTGAACAACCAGTTACAAGAATTGTCATTATGATATATTTAAAATACTATTTTTAAAAAGTATTAATTTATTTCGAACTTCCTAGATTTGGTGTATGCCTCAGGAATGCGTAAACCCTGCTAAGCAAAGCAGCAGGCAACAGCCGCTGCAGCAACTTGATCATCACTAGGCCAAACACCTCGAGCCAATTGATGAAGCCGATATCAAGCATCATGCGCAGCAGCCTCAGGTCTTGGCGTAACATTGCCCAACCTCTCCTGCGTCCGACGAAGCCGTTACCGCAATGCCGCCTCAGTCAGAGGAGCGCGGTCGCGGGGAGTAACAAAGTAAAGTTTGTAAGAACTTGAACATTGTACTCGGTGCACTTCCGTACGGTCCACTCCGTCATAAAAAATATTTCTCA
>JACCDV010484788.1_pt1 | contig 12155 bp, 11 predicted proteins | sample 7446131 | NCBI WGS metagenome assembly JACCDV01 (sample SAMN15323448, study PRJNA562643) | freshwater metagenome | isolation source: river surface water | place: USA:Blue River Watershed | collected 2017-08-17
GAAGGTCACAAAGCCTTTGTGGCCAATCAGATCACCCAGCTTAAAACGGTGATTGACGCTGCAGGTCAGTACGCCGACTGAGCCGATCCACCCACGTCAGACCACCCCGTGCCAGTCACGCGGGTGGTTTTTTTATGGGTGCAAGGAATTCCAACTCAAACGCCCCAGACCACCTCACAACCTTCACGCATGCAGTGGTTGAGCATGTCGATGAACGGTTTGACGCGGGTGCGCAGGCTGACCCGATCGGGGTCGGGAAGCTCCTCCTCTTTAGCCAGCGCTTCCTGTTTCAGACGCTCGAATTCGCACTCGTCTTCAAACACCGCGTCGCGCAACGCCTGGATGGCAGCGGGCATCTGCTCGAGCAGGATGATGCCGGGACCCGAAGGGTCTTTCCCCAGAATCTCCAACAACTGCTTGCCATTGGACTCCAGCATCACCACATCGCCAGTGGCCTTGCATTTGAAACGGTACAGCATCGGGTGATCCTTTCTGCGGGCCAATGGGTTACGACCATTGTGGCACCACGCCCTGTGCTTGCCAAGGGACACCATCGGCTACGGGAAAACCCGCTCCCATGTTCTTGGCCACGGCCTCAGAATTTGTTGACACTTAAACAAATTCACCATGAACATTCTTTGCATTGGTGGTGGCCCCGCTGGACTGTACTTCGGCCTGCTGATGAAACAGCAGGACCCCACGCACCGCGTCGTGGTGGTGGAACGCAACCGCCCGTTCGACACCTTCGGCTGGGGCGTGGTGTTCTCGGACGCCACGCTGGACAACCTGCGCCACGCTGACGCCGAGACCGCCCGCGAAATCGGCGACGCGTTCAACCACTGGGACGACATCGAGGTCTTCTTTAAGGGCCGCTCGGTGCGCTCGGGTGGTCATGGGTTTTGCGGCATCGGACGCAAGCACCTGCTCAACATCCTGCAAGCCCGCTGCATCGCGCTCGGGGTGGAATTGGTGTTTGAAACCGATGTGCAAGACGATCAGGCACTGGCCCAGCACTATCAGGCCGATCTGGTGATCGCCAGCGACGGCCTCAACAGCCGAATCCGCACCCGCTACGCCCACACCTTCCAGCCAGACATCGACACCCGGCAATGCCGTTTCGTCTGGCTCGGCACCCACAAGACGTTCGACGCTTTCACGTTCGCGTTCGAGCAGACCGAACACGGCTGGTTTCAAGCGCATGCGTACAAGTTCAACGGCGACACCTCCACCTTCATCGTGGAAACGCCCGAAGACGTGTGGCGCGCCCACGGGCTCGATCAGATGTCGCAGGAAGACGCGATCGCGTTTTGCGAGGGGCTGTTCGCCCGACATCTCGACGGTCACAGGCTCATCAGCAACGCGTCGCACCTGCGCGGCTCGGCCATCTGGATCCGCTTTCCGCGCGTCATCTGCCAGAACTGGGTGCATTGGCAAGAGATGGGCGGGCAGCGCGTGCCCATCGTCCTCATGGGTGACGCAGCGCACACCGCGCATTTTTCGATCGGCAGTGGCACCAAGCTCGCACTGGAAGACGCGATCGATCTGAGCCAGGCGTTTGCCCAGGGCGGCAACTTGGAAACGGTGCTGGCCAGCTACCAGGACCGTCGCAGCGTGGAGGTGCTGAAAATCCAAAACGCGGCACGCAACTCAACCGAATGGTTTGAGCATGTGGACCGCTATGCCGGTATGGAAATCGAGCAGTTCGCGTACTCTCTGCTCACCCGAAGTCAACGCATCAGCCACGAGAACCTTCGCTTGCGCGATGCCCGCTGGCTGGAAAACTACGAACATTGGCTGGCCCAGCGCGCAGGGCAATCCAGCCCCACCCCAACGGAGGCAATCACGCCCACTCCGCCGATGCTGCTGCCACTGCAGGTGCGCGGGCTGCGCTTGAAGAACCGTATCGTCGTCTCCCCCATGGCGCAGTACAAGGCGCAGGACGGCGTCGTCAATGACTGGCACCTGGTGCACCTGGGCGCCCGAGCCGTTGGAGGCGCTGGTCTGGTGATGGTGGAAATGACCAGCCCCACGGCCGACGGGCGAATCACGCTCGGCTGCCCGGGCCTGTGGAACGACACACAAGCCGACGCCCTGGCGCGGGTGGTCGATTTCGTGCACCGCGAATCCAGCGCCGCCATGGGTTTGCAGCTGGGCCACAGCGGCCCGAAGGGTTCCACCCAGCGCGGCTGGGAAGCCACCGACGAACCGCTGCCCAATGCCAGCGGTGACCCAGCCGCCGCCCCCAACTGGCCGCTGTGGGCCGCCAGTCCTATCCCCTACGGACCGCAAAACCAGACGCCCCGCGCCATGACTCGCGCCGACATGGATGCGATGACCACGGCTTTCGTCCATGCCACCCGCCGCGCCGCTTCAGCCGGTTTTGACTGGCTGGAACTGCATTGCGCGCACGGCTACCTGCTGTCCAGCTTCCTGTGCCCGCTCACCAATCAGCGCAGCGACGAGTACGGCGGCTCGCTCGACAACCGCTGCCGCTACCCACTGGAGGTGTTCCGGGCCATGCGGGCAGTGTGGCCAGCCGATCGCCCCATGAGCGTGCGGATCTCTGCCCACGATTGGGCGCCGGGCGGCAACACGGCAGATGACGCGGTGGCCATGGCCCGGCTGTTCCAGGCCGCGGGCTGTGATCTGATCGACGTGTCCTCGGGCCAAACGACGCGGGCCGCCCAACCGGTTTACGGCCGCATGTACCAGACCCCGTTCGCTGACCGCATTCGCAATGAAGTCGGCATTCTCACCATGGCGGTGGGCGCGATTTCTGAAGCGGACCACGCCAACAGCATCATCGCTGCCGGCCGAGCCGACCTGTGTGCCATTGCCCGCCCGCACCTGGCCGATCCGGCCTGGACCCTGCACCAGGCGGCGCAGCTGCAAAGTCGTGCGGTGGACTGGCCGTTGCCCTACCTCAGCGGCCGCGATCAGCTCTACCGCGAACAAGCCCGCGCCCGCGCCTGAGGCACCAACATGAATGCTCCTCTCGACCTCGAAGCCCGCGCCCACAGCGAACACCCAGAAGCCTTGCGTCTGTGGCTGCGGTTGCTCACCTGCACGCAACTGATTGAAAAACGGATACGAACCCGGCTGCGCGAACAGTTCGAGACCACGCTGCCCCGTTTCGACCTCATGGCTCAACTGGAACGCCACCCAGAAGGGCTGAAGATGAAGGAGCTGTCGCACCGGCTCATGGTCACTGGCGGAAACGTCACCGGCATCACAGACCAGCTGGTGGCAGAAGGGCTGGTGGAGCGCGTAGGGGTCGAAGAAGACCGCCGGGCCTTCCGGGTGCGGCTGACGCCTGCCGGCCACGCCGCGTTCGCCGAAATGGCACTCGCTCACGAAGCCTGGATCGTCGAGGCTTTCGAAGGCCTGAACCTGCGCGATATCGAGCAGCTCCACCGCCTGTTGGGCAAAGTTAAAAAACACCAAAGTGCCGCCCCATGAAGCACCCCATCCGTGAAGACAACCCGATGCAGCCGCAATACCGCGCGCTTGGTCAATGTGCAACACAACACTTCGCCTGCCAGCTGGCCGATGGCGTCGCCACCGTGACGCTGAACCGGCCCGAACGCAAAAACCCTCTGACCTTCGAGTCTTACGGTGAGTTGCGCGACTGGTTCCGCGCCCTGCCCTATGCCACCGATGTGCGGGCCGTGGTGCTGCACGGCGCGGGCGACAACTTCTGCTCGGGCGGCGATGTGCACGAAATCATCGGCCCGCTCACACGCATGACCATGCCCGAGCTTTTGGCCTTCACCCGCATGACCGGCGATTTGGTGAAAGCCATGCGCGCCTGCCCGCAACCCATCGTCGCCGCCATCGACGGCGTGTGCGCCGGAGCCGGCGCCATGCTCGCCCTGGCCAGCGATCTGCGACTGGGCACGCCGCGCACCAAAACCGCGTTCCTGTTCACCCGCGTCGGGCTGGCGGGGGCCGACATGGGCGCCTGCGCGCTGCTGCCGCGCATGATCGGTCAGGGCCGCGCCAGCGAGCTGCTGTTCACGGGCCGCGCCATGTCCGCCCAGGAAGGCCTGGCGTGGGGCTTCTTCAACCAACTGCATGCACCGGACGTGCTGTTGTCTGGCGCCCATCAACTGGCCAGCGAACTCGCCAACGGCCCCACCTTTGCCCACGGCATGACCAAAACCATGCTGCATCAGGAATGGGCCATGTCGATCGATCAGGCGATCGAAGCCGAAGCCCAGGCCCAGGCGATTTGCATGCAGACACAGGACTTCCGGCGCGCCTACGACGCCTTTGTGGCCAAACAACGGCCTGCGTTTGAAGGGGACTGACGCCGTGGTCGCGTTCGAACAAGCCCATCCCCATCAAGCTGCGCCCGCCAGCCCGCCACAAACGCCCTGGCAATTGCCGTTTTTCGATCCGGAACACCGTTCACTGGGGCAGGCGCTGAGCGCCTGGACGCTGCAGCAAACTGTGGACGAGCGCGACGACCGCGCCGCCTGCCGCGATTGGGTGCGGCGCCTTGGTGACGCAGGTTGGCTGCGTTACTGTGTGCCTGCGGCTTTTGGCGGGGCTCTGCCCCAGTTGGACGCACGGGCCCTGGTCATCGCGCGCGAGACGCTGGCCTACTACTCGCCTCTGGCCGACTTTGCCTTCGCCATGCAGGGTCTGGGCTCAGGTGCGATCACCCTGGCCGGCACGCCCCGGCAGCAGGCCGCACACCTGCCGGCGGTCGCCCAGGGGCGGCAAATCGCCGCATTCGCCTTGAGCGAGCCCGACGCCGGCTCCGACGTGGCTGCCCTGCGTTGCCAGGCGAAGGTCACACCCAGCGGATGGCAGCTCCACGGCGAGAAAACCTGGATCAGCAACGGCGGCATGGCCGACTTCTACGTCACCTTCGCCAAAACCGATCCCTCTGCGGGTTCGCGCGGCATCAGTGCTTTCATTGTGCCCGCCGGTCAGCCCGGACTGGACAGCAGCCACCACCTGCAACTCATGGCGCCACACCCGGTGGCCAGCCTGCGTTTCGACGCTTGCGAGTTGCCGCCCGAATCACTTCTTGGCCCGCTGAACGGGGGTTTCAAACTCGCCATGCAGACGCTGGACATCTTCCGTACGTCGGTAGCCGGTGCTGCGTTGGGGATGGCTCGGCGCGCGCTGGCCGAAGCCATCGCCCACGCCCAGCGCCGCCGATTGTTTGGCGGTGCACTGGCCGATCTTCAGCTCACCCAGGCCCGGCTCGGCGAGATGACAGCACTGGTCGAGGCCGCAGCACTGCTCACCTACCGCGCGGCCTGGCTGCGCGATGTGAGCCCAGCCGATCAACCGCTGCCCCGCAGCTACAGTGCCGCCGCAGCCATGGCCAAGCTCACCGCGACCGAGAACGCTCAACGCGTCATCGACATGGCGTTGCAAATGCACGGTGGACTGGGGGTGCAGGTGGGCCAAAAAATCGAGAGCCTGTACCGCGACATCCGGGCGCTGCGCATCTACGAAGGCGCGTCCGAAGTGCAGCTGCTCATCCTCGGCAAAGCCGCCCTGCAAGCCTGACACCAGCGCCGGAGCCTCGCCATGACCCTGCCACCCGCCCGCAGTGCACAAACCGATCGCTTCGTACACGATCGAATGCCCCCTCCAGACACCTGGCCTCAGCTCGTCTACAACCTGCCTGAGCTGCAGTTCCCGCCCCAGTTGAACCTGGTCCAACGCCTGCTGGACGATGCGGTTCACATCCGTGGCTGGGGCGATCGGCCTCTGTTCCGCAGTGACCAGCACCTGCTGACCTACGCCCAGGCGTTGCGCGAAGTGGAGCGCATCTCGCACCTGTTGACCCATGAGCTCCGCCTTGAACCAGGCAACCGGGTGCTACTGCGCGGTGGTAACTCCATCGGCATGGCTCTGGTGTGGCTGGCGGTGGTGCGCAGTGGGCTGGTCGCCGTAGCCACCATGCCACTGCTGCGCGCCAAGGAGTTGAGCGAAATCATCCGCAAATCCGAGCCTGCCCTCGCGCTGTGCGATCACGCCCTGCTGAGCGAGCTGGCCAACGCGACCGACGGGCATTTGTTGACCATCCCGTTCAATGCCCCGCCCGAGGAGCCAGGCAGTCTGGCATCCCGTCTGCTCGACGGTTCCTCCGAGCCGCCATGCCCCACCGCGGCCACGGACATCGCGCTGCTGGCATTCACCTCTGGCACCACCGGTGTGCCCAAAGCGGCCATACACACCCATCTGGACCTGCTCGCCGCCTGCGAAACCTGGCCCCGGCATGTGCTGCGGCTCGTGCCCCACGACATCGTCGCCGGCTCTCCGCCACTGGCGTTCACGTTTGGGCTGGGTGGCTTGCTGATTTTTCCGCTCTGGGCGGGTGCTTCGGTCTATTTTCCCGGCCAACCTTACACCCCAAAAGGCATGGTCGAAGCGATGGCGCGGCACGGTGTCACCGTTTGCTACACGGCCCCCACGCTTTACCGCCAGATGGCACCGTTCGCCCAAGCTCAGGGGATACCCAGTCTGCGCATCAGTGTCAGTGCTGGCGAGGGCTTGCCCGACAACACCCGGCAGCTGTGGAAAACCGCCACGGGCCTTGACATGGTGGACGGGATCGGCGCCACCGAAATGTTTCACATCTTCATTTCATCGGCCGGCGCAGACATCAGGCGTGGGGCCATTGGCAAGGTGGTGCCCGGCTACCAGGCCAAAGTGGTGAACGATGAGGGCCGTGAAGTTCCCCGCGGAACCGTGGGCAAGCTCGCGGTGGTCGGCCCTACCGGTTGCCGCTACCTCGACGACGAACGCCAGCGGCACTATGTCCGCCAAGGCTGGAATTACCCTGGTGACGCGTTTGTACAAGATGAAGATGGGTACTTCTTTTACCAAGCCCGCGCGGACGACATGATCATCACCGCCGGCTACAACGTTGGCGGCCCGGAAGTAGAGGACGCCTTGATGCGCCACCCCGCCGTCGCCGAGTGCGGGGTGGTCGGGCAGCCCGATGAAGAGCGGGGCATGATCGTCAAAGCCTATTGCGTGCTCAAACCCGGCCACGTCGGCGACCCACAGATGGTCGAGGCCCTGCAGGAACACGTCAAACGGCTATTGGCACCCTACAAGTACCCACGCGCCATTGAATTCCTCGACCGCCTGCCACGCACCGAAACCGGCAAGTTGCAACGTTACCTGCTGCGCCAACGTTCACAGTCCTCGTCCAACACCCCTACCTGAATCCATGCCCACGATCCAACCACTGCACCCGCCCGGCTGGGCCGAACCCAAGGGTTACGCCAACGGCATGGCCGTCACCTTCGGGGTGGGCGACCGCTGCGTGTTTGTTGGCGGCCAGATCGGCTGGAACGCGCAACAGCAGTTCGAGTCGACCGATTTCATCGACCAGTGCCGGCAAGCCTTGAGCAACGTGCGGGCCGTGCTGCACAGTGCAGGCGCCGGGCCGGAGCACATGGTTCGCATGACCTGGTACATCACCGACCGGAACCAGTACAACCAACGCCTGCGCGAATTGGGCCGCGTCTATCGCGAAATCATGGGCCGCCATTTCCCGGCCATGACCTGCGTGGAGGTACAAGCGCTGGTCGAGGCGCAAGCCCAAGTTGAGATCGAAGTTACCGCGGTGGCTCCATCACTGCCATGACCAGCAGACGACGCAAGCTCAGCAGCAAGGTGCGTCCTGGAATTTCAGCGGACATGTGGCGTCCGTCGGTGCCATCGGCGTAAATCACGCCGACCACTCGTGTGCCTTGGTGGAGGGGCATCAACAATAGCCCCCCACCTTTGGGCGGTGCCAGCCAGGCTGGCAATCGCGAGATCCAGCTGGCCTGCCGCACGTCCGGAACCCAGGTGTCACGCCCTGTGCCGCTCAAGGTGGAGAGCGTGTCGTCAGTGGCCCCCGGTCTGAGGGTCATGCGCTTGCACAGGTCCTCTCCGCCTTGGCCCAGACCGATCCAGCCCTTCAAGCCATTGGCACCAGGCTGCAAACGGCACAGCACAGCACGTGTCAAGCCGAGCGCACGGCAAATGGCTTCCAGGCCCATCCGAGCACGGTCTTGGGCATCTGCACCATCCACCATCGCTGCGGTGATGTCGTCCAGACCTTGCGCTAGCACCTGTTCGGGCGAAATGCCCTCCAACGGAACGGACGATGAAAGTGTCGCTGCGGCCTGTGCGGAAGAAGCGGCCTTGGGTTCCAGACGCTGCAATTCGGCGTCCAGGCCCAAGGCAGTGGCGGCTTGAGCCCAATCCAGCCGCGCTTGAGCCAGACGGCCCATGGCAGACTCATAGGATTGCCCCAACACCGGCAGATAACTGCGCACCGTACGTTCGACTGCGGCGGGATCGACCGAGTCGGTACGGCACCAGATGTCCGAAATCTCTGCCGCGGCTCTGGCGATCCAGCGCAACCGCTCGCTGCCATCATGCGGTGACCGAACGGGCGGCTTGCCCTGGGGTCGCTCCATGGCACGGCGCACAGTGTCTGGCAAGGACCACATATTCGCGATCAGCCCCCCCAGTTCGTCGAGGCTCACGCCGAGCGCCCGCTGCGTCGCCTGTTGCAAGGCATCGTAGTTCGGTGTGACGTCACCCGCCAGTGCCTGAGTCACTGCGGGGAAATGACACAGCGCCACAACCGGTCCCAGGGACTGAAACATCGCCGTCAAAAACGCTGCTTCGGGTTCAGCCTGACCACTGGCAAGTTCCACCGCGACATGGGCCGTCAGCAGGGTTTTCAAATAGGTCTGGCGCAGCCATTGCACCTGGTGCTTGTTTTCCAGATGCTCCAGCAACACCAGACTCAACGCCAGTTGGCGCACGGCAGCCACTCCCAACAGACTGATCGCTCGCGACACAGTCCCCACGCCATCCTGGTGCCCGGCAAAGCGGGCTGCATTCACCACCCGCAGCAACTTGTTGGTGAGCGCCACGTCCTTGAGAATTTCTTGCGTCAGGGAGCGCAAGCTCTCTCGTTCGTGGTCGGCCAGGCTCATCACCCGAAAGATCTGCGTCGAGACCGCCGGGAAATCATCGTTGGCGTTGAGTTGCTCTGCCACTCGCGCCAGACGCGGGGGCATGGCCACAGACGATGATGAGGGAGGTTCGGCGACGGCCTTGTTCAAACTCATGCAGTCACCAATCTCAAACCACCCCTGCGGATGGAGCCAGAATCAGGCACGTTCCTCGGGATGAATCACCGTATCCACCAAACGGCCCGCAATTTGAGCCACGGCCAGACCCGCAGGTGAACTGGGCGTGTGAACCAGCAGCAGTTGCCGGCGCATCACAGCGTCCTTCACCGCATTGTCTACCGGCACGTCGCCCATGTGCACCAGGCGGATCAAGGGCGACAGCGTACGCCCCGCCTCGGCCGCACTCTGACGCGCAGCAGACTGCCCCAGAAAACGGTTCAACACCGCCTGCAACTGATTGGTGATGGCCTTTCCATCGCCAGGACGCTGAGCCTGGTTCACGACCAGACGGACCTGCTGACGCTGCTGCTGGGTGGCCAGCACCTTGATCGTTGCGTACGCATCGGTCAATGACGTCGGCTCCGGCGTTGCGACCAGCACAATTTCTGATGCCAGGGACAAGGCAAACAGCACAACATCAGAGATGCCGGCGCCAGTGTCAAGCAACACCACGTCATAACGCGGCACCACGTCGGCCATCAGCGCCAGAAAATCCTCTCGCACCTCCGGTGTCAGCCGCGAGTACTCGACCATGCCCGAGCCCGCCAGTAACACCGAGAATCCACCGGGCGCTTTGAGGATGGCATCCTGCAACGTAGCCTTGCCGGTGAACACATCGTGCAATGTCAACTTGGGATAGAGATTGAGCACCACGTCCAGATTGGCCAAACCCAAATCGGCATCCAACACCAGCACCTTCAAACCACGCCGCGTCAGCGCCGCCGCGAGGTTGGCAGACAAGAAGGTTTTACCCACGCCGCCTTTGCCACTGGTGACCGCAATCACTTTCCCTTTCGACGGGCGCAGCACCACACCATCACCGTGCGGCGTCTGTGTGACTGGAGCTGGAGTAAGTGTCATCGGGCTATGGTTGGTCAGTTCGGCGATGTGCTGTTGATCATAAGGCTCTCCGACGAACCCCATGCAAACAACAGACCTTTTTCTTCGGCACTCACGTCGCTGGACAAGGTTGGCTCCAGACACATGCGGTTGCGGCCTTCCCGCTTGGCTCGGTACAACTGTTCGTCCGCACGCGCCATCCAGTTGTCGGGACTGCTGCGCACCCAGGGTGGCGCAAAAGCCCCACCTCCACTCACGGTGACCGCCAATACTTGCCCGTGGTGAACCACTCGCATGCACTCCACCGCCGTGCGGATACGCTCAGCCACCACAGCGCCAAATCCGGGCCCACAATTGGATAACACGACGGCGAACTCTTCACCACCGATTCGTGCCACCGTATCCATGGGTCGGACGGTCTCCACCAATGATCGAGCCACCGCCTTGATGACATCATCACCCGCCGCGTGGCCGTAGGTGTCGTTGATCTGCTTGAAGTGGTCAATGTCCACCGTGAGCAGCAGCGCCGATTCTCCAGCGCGGGCGACCCGATCCAACTCCTGAGACATCAGCGCATTGAATGCACGCCGATTGGCAACGCCCGTCAGCGAATCCAGCAGGGACAGGGTACACAAGCCGTCAATCAAGGCTTGCACAAAAGCCACGTCCTCCATCTGCTCTGCATCTGGCCAAGGACGACCAGCCTGTTGGAACAGGCGCTTCACTTCGTCCAGATGAAGTTGCTGGGGTTGCACAGTCGCAGAGGTTAGAAGAAAAATCAATTCTGCGGACAGTATAGGCCTGTTTGAACAAGCACTTCGCGACTACAGCCTTCTGCCTTGAACAATCTCCGGAAAAGTCAGTCAGGACTGCGCCACTACCACGACGGCATCAGTCGCGGTAACCAGCGAAGGGATGCCTGGGCTTCTGGCCTGACACCACCTTCCCTATCGCCGCGATGTGATCAGGCGTGGTGCCGCAACATCCGCCGACGATATTCACCAACCCTTCAGCAGCAAATTGATGCAGCAGCCGTGACGTGTCTGCAGGTGTCTCGTCAAACCCGGTATCACTCATCGGGTTGGGCAAGCCTGCGTTCGGATAACAGCTGATGTAAGCGCCCTCCGCCACCTTGGCCAACTCCTGCAGATACGGCTTCATCAAAGCTGCACCCAGTGCACAGTTCAACCCCACCGATAGCGGCTGAACATGTCTGACACTCGCCCAAAAAGCGGACACAGTTTGACCGCTCAGAATCCGACCCGAAGCATCGGTCACCGTGCCGCTGATCATCACGGGCAAACATTCTCCGGTCCGCTCGAAATAGGTCTGGATAGCGAAAAGAGCCGCCTTGGCGTTCAGTGTGTCGAAAATGGTTTCGACCAGCAACACATCGGCCCCACCTTCAATCAACCCATCCACCTGTTCGAGATAGGCTGCACACAACTCGTCAAAGTTTACGTTGCGAGCGCCTGGGTCATTCACATCCGGGCTGATGCTCGCGGTTTTGGGCGTCGGCCCCAACGCCCCAGCCACATACCTAGGCCAATCCGGCGTTGAAAACTTGTCGCAAGCCTGCCTTGCGAGTCGGGCAGACGCCACATTCATCTCACGCGCGTAGACGCCCAGACCGTAATCGTCTTGGGCCACAGTGGTAGCGCCAAAAGTATTCGTCTCGATGAGATCCGCACCAGCGGCCAGATAGCCCTCGTGTATCTGGCTGATGACGTCCGGACGAGTCAAACTGAGCAACTCATTGTTGCCTTTGACGTCGTGGGCATAGGAACGGAAACGTTCATCAGGAACCCAACCTGCTGGCAAACCTTCGCCTCGATACTGAGACTCGTCCAAGCGGAAACGCTGAATCATGGTGCCCATCGCACCATCCAAAATCAAAATACGCCGCGCCAATAGGTCTGGCAACGATTGAGCTCGGGTGTACTTCAGAGTCTGCATGAAAGTGGCTCCACCAAGAAAAAACCCCGAACCAGTTGATACAGGATTCGGGGTTTGTTCACATAACAGCCTGACGATGACCTACTTTCACACAGGGATCTGCACTATCATCGGCGCGAAGTCGTTTCACTGTCCTGTTCGGGATGGGAAGGAGTGGGACCAACTTGCTATGGTCGTCAGGCATAA
>JACCDV010451470.1_pt1 | contig 12153 bp, 9 predicted proteins | sample 7446131 | NCBI WGS metagenome assembly JACCDV01 (sample SAMN15323448, study PRJNA562643) | freshwater metagenome | isolation source: river surface water | place: USA:Blue River Watershed | collected 2017-08-17
CTTTTGGGCATAACTTGGCATAAGTGGCTCTACTATTCGATTGAATTCCACCCATTACAAAACCGATGGCTGTAGCTAATAAATAGAAATTGAATTGTGTCGTAACCGTGTAAGCGTAGGCGCATACAATTATCCAAACCAGTACAATTAAACCAAGCGCTTTAATATTTCCCACCCAACCAGATAAACGGGCACAGAAATAAGCACCAGGGATGGCCACTAATTGAATTAATAAAATCGTAATGATCAAGGCGTCCTCCGGTAAATGTAATTCCTGGCTTCCGAATAAGGCACCTAGATACATCACAGTTTGAGCCCCCATATTGAATAGGAAGAAGCTTAATAAGAAATTCTTAATCTCTCTATTTAACGTCACCTCTTTAAAAACCTTCTTTAGCTCATTGAAACCGCCTAACCACCATTGATTGGTGTCTTTTTCCTTTGCTTTGGAATCAGGTAAGTAATGAAGAGGTATTTGGGCAAAGATTAACCACCATAAACCGACGGTTAAGAAGGAAACGCGTGCAGCCATTTCTCCCCCAATACCACCATACCACTCTGGTTTTAAGAGCATGGTGAGGTTTTGGACTAATAATAAGACCGATCCGATATATCCTAAAGTGAAACCTTTCGCACTTAGGCGATCAAAACGGTCAGGAGTGGCTATTTCGGGAAGAAAGCTATTATAAAAAACCATACTTCCGCCCCAACCAATAATTGAAAACAAGAATCCGAGCGTACCAATGTAGTAATGTCCCTTGCTAAAGAAGAATAGGGCTATGCAACTAAATGAACCTAAGTAGCAGAAGAAACGCATGAAGCTTTTCTTTGAACCTGTATAATCCGCAATTCCCGATAGAAATGGCATTAAAAATGTCAGTGCTAAAAAGGCAACAGAAATTGAATAAGAGAAAACAACCGTATTACTCAACTCAAATCCAAGTATGTTTATAATCCCTGGTGTATCACTACCTAAAGTGACAGCCGCGTTTGGGAAATAGATGGGAAAAATGGCTGAAGTAATCGTTAATGAATGAACTGAATTTGCCCAGTCGTAAAAGGCCCAGGCATTCAAAGTTTTCGGATTATTCAGCTTTAATTCCATTAAAATAGGCCTAACTGCTCGCCAGTTGGTGGATTTTTGATTTCGAATGGTATGTCTTCCTTCTCCTCCTTCGGCTCTTCTTTCTCAGAAGGGAAATTAACGATGAATTCAGGTTCATCGTTTGTCACGCTTATTTCCTCCGCCTCTATTTCTACTTCTCCTTCTTCAGTTTCTACTTCTGCTTCTATTGGTGTCGTTTTTTCACTAACTGGAGCCTCTTCTTCTGTTTCTAGGAAAGTTAGGTCTACTAGTTTCGGATAATTCAACTTACTACCCAATGCCTTCCATCCACGAACTTCAGCTAAGTCATCGATTGGGATGATTTCAAGTTCGTTTGTCTTGCCATCTGGTTTATGCTTAATCTGCACATTAGGGGCATAATTATCCGTTACTGCAATGAGTTTACTTGCTTTGTGATCTGAGATGAACAAGAATTTCTTGTCTAATGAAGTAGTTTCTAAATGGAAACGCTTAATCAGGTGTGTTTTATTTGATCCGTCGAAATAGGCAGCGGTTATAATGGCCTGAGGCTCAAATTTCTTCAGGTACATAATTTCTTCTGCCGGATAGCGATTCGTTAATTCGAAATTCGTTAACTCATAGTTTCCTGAAGAGTAGATAGCTAAAATGCTATCATTTGGCTCGAAATTACCAATGTGATCGCCATGTCCATCACGATTCAAACGACCGATGGTCGGATCATACCAAATATCCACTCCACCTAAGGTCGAAACACCCGCAGATTTCATGGTGATCTTGCGAACAGGATATTTAGTCAGCATGTTACCAAGTGACTCACGCCCTTTGATAGCTAATTTTGCGAAATCATAGTCAAATTGCTTGATTTTAGCGGTGCAATTAGCCGTTAAGCTGATTTGGATTACTTCTGCTTCTCCATTCTCATTAGCAGAGAAATAGGTGATCTTCGATTTAGCGTTATCGCTACTTACTTTGTATTCGCGATCCCTTGTTACGGAAGTCACCTTGAAGCGCTTTACGTAAGATGTTCCCGATTTACCATCTAGGTAGACTAAATTGTAGACCTTACGATCATCATTTTTCTTAAATACAGAACAATAAATGATGTCGCGCCCCACGAAAACCTTCTCCTGGACCTTGGTTACCACGCAGGTTCCATTCGAGCGGAACACGATGATATCGTCGATATCCGAGCAATCCATCACATATTCGTCTTTCTTTAAGCCATAACCTATGAAACCATCTTCGCGGTTGACGTAAAGTTTTTGGTTAGCTGCCGCAACAACGGTCGCAGAGATAGTATTGAAATTCTTGATTTCTGTACGTCTCTCTCTTCCTTTGCCGTATTTTGCTAATAAGTTTTTGAAGTAATCAATCGCGAAGCGAATCAAATTAGCTAAGTGGTCTTCCACTTCGGCTAACTCGTCTAATAATCGCTTCATTAATTCGTCTGCCTTGAAGCTGTCGAATTTAGAAATACGCTTGATTCGGATCTCTAATAACTTTAAAATATCCTCTTCCGTAATCTCGCGGTAGAAATCTTTCTTATAAGGTTCTAAGCCTTTATCAACCGTTTGAATCACTAATTCGAAGGTTTCGCATTCTTCGATATCGCGGTAGATGCGGTTTTCGATGAATATCTTTTCCAAAGAGCTGAAGAGCACTTTTTCCATCAACTCTCCTTTGCGGATCTCTAATTCTTGGCGTAATAAGTCAACCGTTTGGTTCGTCGATACGCGTAAGATTTCCTGAATGCCCATAAAATGCGGCTTATCATCGATAATCACACAGGCGTTGGGTGAAATGGATACTTCACAATCTGTAAAGGCGTAAAGCGCGTCAATTGTTACGTCAGGTGAAATACCTGGAGCTAATTGGATTTGAATCTCTACGTCTTTGGCCGTATTATCAATCACCTTCTTAATCTTGATCTTACCCGTATCATTTGCTTTAATGATCGAATCAATCAAAGAGGTGGTGGTAGTCGTATAAGGAATCTCGGTGATAACAAGTGTCTTCTTATCTAATTCATCGATTTTAGCGCGAATACGGATCTTTCCACCCCGTAAACCATCGTTATAATTCGACGCATCCATCATTCCACCTAATAGGAAATCGGGATATAATTCTACTTTCTTGTTATTTAAAATATCAATCGAAGCCTGAATAATTTCACAAAAATTATGCGGCATAATCTTCGTAGCTAAACCTACAGCGATACCTTCTACACCTTGTGCTAACAATAAAGGGAATTTGATAGGTAGAGTAACCGGTTCGCGCTTACGACCATCGTAGGACATTTGCCATTCCGTGGTCTGGTTGTTGAAAACAACGTCATTTGCGAACTTAGATAGGCGAACCTCAATATAACGGGCAGCTGCAGCACTATCCCCGGTACGGTTATCACCCCAGTTACCTTGGCAATCGAATAGCAGGTCTTTTTGGCCTAGATTAACAATCGCATCATTGATCGAAGCATCCCCATGTGGGTGGTATTGCATCGTTTGTCCGATTACGTTTGCAACCTTGTTGAAACGGCCATCATCCATTTCCTTCAAAGCATGCAGGATACGACGTTGAACCGGCTTCAAGCCGTCTTCCACGGCTGGTACCGCACGCTCTAAAATAACGTAAGAAGCATATTCTAAGAACCAATTCTCATACATTCCTGCTACCGCAATCTGATTCTGTAGTGCGCCGTCCGCTGTTTCACTCATAGTTTATTTGCTATTTTCTTCCTGGTGGAAAAGTTGGTACATAATTAAGGCTGTGGCTCCCCAAATCAAATTTCCTTCGTAGCTAAAGGAAGGACTTAGGATCTTTTGACCATTGTAACTCACTTCATGAGGAAGTAGGTTAGCCGGATCTTGAAAGAATGACACAGGTATTTCAAAAATACGATTAATTTCTCTTTTATTTAAATCGTAGCTCAGCTTTTTATTGAGGCGCACAGAAAAGGCGGTAATCCAATAATTGGAGACGTTTATCCAATGTTCTGTCACATAGTTGAGCGAAGTGGAATCGATCTCTACTCCTATTTCTTCCCAAACTTCCCGCGCAGCTGTCTCTCGTAAATCGGTATCCGTAGGATCCATCTTTCCGCCTGGGAAAGCCATTTGGCCACTGTGATGTCCGTCGTATTGATTCCGTTCTATGATGATGAGTTTAGGTTCTTCCTCTAGATCTTCTAAAATTATCGCAACAACGGCCGCGGGTTTCGCCTGTTCTTTTATTTCAGTCCGATTCAGGACTTCTTGTTGTAAGTGTTTGAAATGAGCGAAATCCAGCATGTTAGAATGAATTAGCAATGGCTTCTGCACATCGAATGCCGTCTAAAGCCGCAGACATAATTCCTCCGGCATAACCCCCACCTTCTCCACACGGGTATAATCCCTTAATCTGTGGATGCTCTAGGCTTTCTTTATCGCGTGGTATTTTGACTGGCGACGAGGTACGACTCTCTAAACCGATGATTTGTCCTAAATTCGAGGAGAAACCGGGGATTTTTTTGTTGAAATCTTGGAAACCTTGAGCTAAGGGTGCTGAAATATAATCAGGTAAGAATTCGCGCATTTCACCTGGCTCTAAACCTGGCACATAACTAGTTGGGTGAGCGGATTTACTCGCTTTACCTTGGATAAAATCGAGGGTATATTGGGAGATGGCTTTTTGAGACCCTCCTACTAAAGAACCAGCTTTTTGCTCGATCTCTTCTTGCATTTGCATACCTGCCAAAGCACCGAATTCCTTGTATCTCGCTAAATCCTGCTCCACAATGCTCACTACAATTCCCGAATTAGCATACTTCGAATCACGTCTTGATGGCGACATTCCATTCACTACCACTTGGTTAGGTGAAGTGGCAGAAGGGACAATAAAGCCGCCTGGACACATGCAGAAGGAGAAAACACCTCGTTGAATGCCTTCGAATTTACTTTGGGTGACTAAACTAAAACTGGCTGGCGGTAGATATTCTGGGCGTTTTTTTACTTTATATTGTGCTTGATCTATGAAAGACTGCTGGTGTTCAATTCTCACCCCTATGGCGAAAGGTTTAGCCTCGATGGCCACCCCTTTGTCTTGTAATAATTGGAAAATATCACGTGCAGAGTGCCCCGTGGCTAATAATAATCGATCAGCTTCAAATTCTGCCTCATTCTGGCAGATTACTCCTTTAATGGATTTATTTTCAATAATGAAATCAATCACCCGATGATTAAAATGTACTTCACCACCAGCTGCTAAGACTGCGTCACGCATTGATGCGATAATTCCCGGTAATTTGTTCGTACCGATGTGTGGATGTGCTTCAAATAAGATGTCGCTATTCGCACCGTGGGCTACAAAGGTTTCTAAAACTCCTTTAATATCGCCTCTCTTCGTGCTCCTAGTATATAGTTTACCATCGGAATAAGTTCCTGCTCCACCCTCACCAAAACAATAATTGGAATCAGGATCCACTAAATTGAAGCGGTTAATCGCAGCTAAATCCCTTCTGCGTTCTCTAACATCCTTACCTCGTTCGATGACGATGGGTTTAATCCCTTTCTTTACAAAGTCAATCGCTGCAAATAATCCGGCCGGTCCTGAACCGATGATTAATACTTTTTTTGCTGATTTGGGTAAGGAGGGTAATTGAGCTGAAAGACTAAAATCGTAGTCTTTTTCATAGAAACCAATGCGAAGGTTTACTTTGATTTGTCTGCTTCTAGCGTCGATTGACCTCTTTTCAATACGGTATTTCGTTGTTCCTAAAAATGCCGCACCCATTTCAGCTGTTAGAAATTCAGCTAGTTTTTCAGGCGAATGGGCAATTTCTGGGCTAAGAACGAAATCTCTTTGGTCAATCATACAAGTATTTTGTGCAAATTTACGAATCTATTTTTACTATTTCGGATGAATAAGCTCGGCTCAGAAGTTTCCCCCTATTTATTGCAACATAAAAACAATCCAGTTCATTGGGAACCTTGGGGTCCTGAGGCTTTAGAGCGCGCTAAGAAGGAGAATAAACCCATTTTAGTCAGTATTGGGTATGCCGCTTGTCACTGGTGTCATGTGATGGAGCACGAATCATTTGAAAATGAGGAGGTTGCTTCTATTATGAATGCGTATTTTGTTAATATCAAGGTAGATCGGGAGGAGCGCCCGGATGTGGATATGGTGTATATGGAGGCTTTGCATCAGATGGGATTAAATGGTGGATGGCCTTTGAATGTTTTTCTGATGCCGGACCAAAAACCTTTTTACGGGGGCACCTATTTTAAACGAGCTAATTGGATTCAACTATTGCATTCGATTCATAATGCCTTCAAGAATAACCGGGAAGAATTAGCTAAATCGGCTGATGGATTTGCTGATAGCCTATCTGAAAACGCCTCTTTCTTCGCTCATACGGATTTGAACGAGGTTTCACTCGTCATTCCAGCTGCAGTCAATAAAATTAAGACCGCATTGGATCCCATCTTCGGAGGTATAAACAAAGCACCAAAATTCCCTCTACCCTCTTTAATTCAGTTTTTATATACTCTGCCAGCTAGTCTTTCCGTAGAATTAGGAGTGCCTGTTTTAGCCCAAACCTGGTTAGAAAAGATGGCACAAGGTGGTATTTATGATGCAGTGGGCGGAGGTTTTTCGCGCTATTCAGTTGATTCAGAGTGGTTTTGCCCTCATTTTGAAAAGATGCTTTATGACAATGTGCAATTACTTTCTGCCTATACTAAAGCCTATAAAAGAGAGCGAAATCCACTCTATCAAGAGGTGGTATTTGATACGATTGGGTTTTTGAAACGGGAATTATTGTCGCCTAAAGGACTTTATTATTCTTCTTTAGACGCTGATTCAGAAGGGGTAGAAGGTTTATTTTATACGTGGACTTACGAGGAATTAGCCGCTTTAAATAATGAAGAGTTTTTGAAGACTTATGCTATCTCTAAACACGGCAATTGGGAAGAAGGTCGTAACATTTTATTTAAATCGAGTCCGGTTTTGAATGCGTATTTTAAGAAAGAGATGGCGCAATTATTGGATTGGAGAAAATTAAGAGTACGTCCTGGAACGGATACAAAAGAGATATTAGTTTGGAATGCCCAGTTAGTGAGCGCTTTTTTAGAGGTTTATCAGGTATTCGGTCGCCCAGATGATTTAACCTTAGCTTTAGATCTATTACTATCCATTGAAGTAGAATTTAACTCTGATTCTATCTGGCTTCACCAGGCTTCTTATGCTAGAGAACCGATTTATGCCTTTTTGGATGATTTATCCGCTTTATGCATTGCCTATATTCAAACCTATCTTCAATTAAAAGATACTAAGTATTTAGCGAAAGCAGAAGCTATCTTAGTCCAAATTCAACAAGATTTTAGCCATAGTGAATTAGCATTGTATGCGTATCGGTCCAAGAAAGCGGATTATTTAATTGCAGAAAAGGTAGAGGTGATGGATTCTGTGATGCCTTCTTCTAATTCGATGTTATGTGAATCTTTTTTGTGGATGGGAATTTTAACGAATAAGGCCGAATTTACGGTAGAGGGCCGTGAAATGTTATCCCAAATCTTAGACAGAGCCATCGCTCATCCTGCCTATTTTGCCAATTGGTTACGCATCTATTCGGATTGGGTGGAACATCCAAAGGCTCTGCTAAAATATGTTGGTTCCGCTGAAGGTTTAGTTGAGTTTGATTGGTGCATTGATAAAGACCAGCTTGTTTTTATTCCATATGAAGGAATTGAGGGCTATTTATTGTGCATTGGAGATTATTGCTTCTCCCCTGTTAATAGCCTTGAAGAAGTGGACAAGCAATTAGCCACACTTATTTAATTCGATCTGGATTCTCTGTGACGAAGGCTCCCCAGCCTTTTTTCGTCCCTTTGATCGTGGAGCTAATGTTTTTGTTGTGGAAATGGTGGCAGATGGCGATACCTAGTGCATCTGTGGCATCGTTTAGTTTCGCATCTAATTTAATATTGCCGATTATTTCGACCATTTTAGCGACTTGCTCCTTCGACGCATTCCCATTTCCAGTCACCGATTGCTTGATTTTTTTAGGTTCGTATTCGGCTATGGGTATCGATTTAGAAAAGGCTAAAGACATGACCATTCCTTGAACACGGCCTAATTTGAGCATTGATTGTACATTTTTGCCAAAGAATGGGGATTCAATCGCGATCTCATCAGGTAAAAATTCCTCGATTATACCTAAAACTCGTTCGTGAATCTTTAAAAACTTAGCCCCTTGCGTCGTGTATTTTGTCAAGTTTAATACGCCATATTGTAAAACTGTCACCTTGTCTTGATTAATCCGCAATAAGCCGTAACCCAGGAATCGGGTGCCCGGGTCAATCCCTAAGATTATTTTTTCTGATACGGAAGTGTTAATTTGCGTCATTAATTCAGCTCATGTTTATTCATCAAGTCCCATCGTTTATTCCATCCCTATTTCCTCGTTTTACTTGGTCAAAGGAATCAGATCGTCAGATCTATTTAACTTTTGATGATGGACCAACTCCTGAAATTACGGATTTTGTATTAGAATGCTTATCAGAATACCAAGCGAAGGCTACTTTTTTCTGTATTGGCAAGAATGCGGTAGAAAATTCCGTACTATTAGAACGAATTAAATCGGAAGGACATAGCATTGGTAATCATACGATGAACCATGTAAATGCTTGGACTGTAGATTTTACTAACTACCAAGCTGATTTAGCTGCATGCGATGCTGTTTTCCTAAAACAAGGTATAAAATCTGTTGGTTTTCGTCCACCCTATGGTCGTATTACTAAAAGGATATACACACAAATTCCAGATGTAATTTTATGGTCTGTCATAACGGGAGATTATAATTCCTCTTTGAGTTCTGAATCTATACTTCGTTCCGTTTTACCTCTATTAAAACCTGGCGCTATTGTAGTTATGCACGATAGTGTGAAAGCAGCGCCCCATTTAAAAAATATTTTACCGGCAATTTTAGCACATTGTGCCACTCTTAATTTATCCTGTTCCGCTTTATGATCGATACGCACGCTCATTTATATGATGTTCATTTTCAAGAAGATATGCCCTTTCATATAAAGGAAATTCAAGAGGCAGGTGTATCTGAAGTTTGGTTACCTAATTGTGATCTTGAATCCTGGACTGACTTAAAGAATTTAAGTACAGCATACCCTGATTTTGTTCTTCCAATGATTGGATTGCACCCAACTTATGTAAAAGAAAATTATCTTGAAGAATTAGCTGCTCTTAAAGTAGAATTAGATCGAAATAAAGTGCTAGCGATTGGTGAGATAGGCCTGGATTATTATTGGGATATTGCATTTGCTGAACAACAAATGGATGCTTTCAAACAGCAATGTCACTGGGCTATAGAGAAAGGATTATGGGTTGATATTCATTGCCGTAAAGCGTATGCGGACTTAATCAAGACATTTAAATTACCTGAATTCAAAGAATTAAGAGGTATTATTCATTGCTTTTCGGGCGATGCTAGAGAAGCTAAGGTTTTAACTGATTTAGGCTTTTTATTAGGGATAGGCGGAGTAATTACCTACAAGAATACGACGTTATTTCAAGATATTAAAGATATACCTCTTAGCCATATCGTCTTAGAAACTGATGCTCCTTATTTAAGCCCTGTGCCATTTAGAGGAAAACCTAATTCCCCTAAAAACATCCCAATCATAGCTCAAAAATTAGCAGATTTATACGAAGTTTCTGTATCAGAATTGGTTCAACAGACGAATCAAAATGCAATTAATTTAAAACTTATCTCAGGTTATTAATTAAGCCTTTCATTTGATCATCCCAAGAAAGAATCGCTTGTTTTAATCGTAAAACAACTGAGTTAGGCGAAGTTTTAAACTTGTCCCAAGATCCTTGGAAGACTAATTTTCCTTTTTCCATGATACCTACACGTTGACTTAATTGAAGTATATCGGTTAAATCATGGCTAATAAGTACACACGGAATAGCTCTTTCTGCGACAACCGAGGCTATTATTTGTGAAAACTCGAGTTTTTGTTCCGTATCTAATTGACTAAATGGTTCATCTAATACTAAATAAGAAATAGGTTGACTGATCGCCTCTAATAAGGCTAGTTTTTGGCGTTCTCCTCCTGATAGTGAGGCTACTTTAGTGTCTTTTTGCTTAACTAAATAGAACTGCTTTAAATACTTCGTAATAACGGTATCTTGCTGATTACTAGGTAGGTACTGAAATAATAATTGAGCGTAATCGTAAACCGTGTGATAGGGTTTTAGATGTAAAGTTTGGGGAACGTATCCTGCTTGTTTGAATTGGGGGATTAAGCGTTCTAATCCATCATTAAGTTCTTTTGAATTAATTCTTACACTATAGAATTCATCATATTTTAAACCAACAGAAAGTGTAGCAATGGTACTTTTACCTGAGCCACTTTTACCAATTAATGCGTAAATTTCACCTGATTTTACCTTTATTTTAATATTGGATAAAGCAAAATGACTAGTAACTTGGTGTTTCTTTATGCCGATTGTTAACATTAAACCTATTTAAAATGATTCTTTGCGGAATTGATGTGGGAACTTCTTCCATTAAAGTTAGTATTGTTGATGCTTCAAACCAACAATTAATTTATTCATGCTCATTTCCTGAGACTGAAAATGAAATATCTTCCCCTCAGCCCGGATTTGCTGAGCAAGACCCAGAACATTGGTGGTACTGCGTGAAGCAAGGCATTTTAAAAGCGAATTCGACAGGATTATATGATCCTAAAAGAATTGGTGCCATCGGTATCTCCTATCAAATGCACGGCCTTGTGGTTGTTGATAAAGAAGCAAAAGTATTGCGTCCATCTATTATTTGGTGTGATTCAAGGGCTACCCCTTATGGAGAAAAAGCGTATGCTGGCCTTAGTGAGTCATTTTGCCAAACACATTACCTCAATTCCCCTGGAAATTTTACCGCAGCCAAGTTAGCTTGGGTCAAGGGAAATCAACCGGATGTTTTCGAGAAAATAGCACAGGTATTACTACCTGGGGACTTTATCGCAGGAAGATTCACCTCCCAATTTACTACAACAGCCTCTGCCCTTTCAGAAGGTATTTTATGGGACTTTAAATCAAATCATCCGGCAAAAGATCTGATGGAGTTTTATGGATTCCCTACCGAAATATTCCCGCCTGTTCAAGATTTGTTCTCTGATCATGGTACAATAACATCAACGGTTGCGGCTGAATTAGGCTTAAATGATACAGTAAAGGTCACATATAAAGCCGGTGATCAACCTAATAATGCCTATTCCTTAGGCGTGTTACATCCAGGTGATATCGCCACTACTGCTGGTACGTCCGGTGTAGTATATGGTATTGCGGATGAATTGAAATTCGATAAAGAAAATCGAGTAAATTCATTCGCTCACGTGAATCATAGCGCGTCTAAAGCAAGTATAGGTGTTTTGATGTGCATTAATGGAACGGGTATTTTGAACCGCTGGGTGAAGCAAAACTTCTTTCCTACTTTGTCTTATTCCCAAATGAATGAGTTAGGTTCAAAAGCCACCATAGGAACGAATGGTTTAGTTTGTATGCCATTTGGAAATGGTGCTGAGCGTATTTTTCAGAATAAAACAATAGGCGGTAGTTTCCTTCATCTTGATTTTAATCGGCATCAGTCAGCCGAAATCATTCGGGCAGCACAAGAGGGAATCGCCTTTTCTATGGTTTATGGAATTGAATTATTAGGTAATGTAGGCGTTCGACCTAAGAAATTAAAGGCGGGTTTAGCGAATATGTACTTGAGTGATTTGTTTACTCAGGCCATAGTTAATGCATCTGGCGCTTCTGTTGAGTTATTAGAATCAGATGGAGCGTTTGGCGCAGCTTTAGGAGCAGGTGCTGGAGTAGGTTATTATTCAAATGAAGATGAAGCCGTGGCTAACATTAAGCAATTAAAAACGATTGAACCTTCGGCTGCATTAAAAGGGGAATACGAAGAGGCTTACGGGATTTGGAAAAATAACCTAGCCCATTAGAAATGGTAAAGCCTCTCAATTACTTGAGAGGCTTGTACCCAGAGCCGGAGTCGAACCGGCACGGGC
>JACCDV010482939.1_pt1 | contig 12153 bp, 10 predicted proteins | sample 7446131 | NCBI WGS metagenome assembly JACCDV01 (sample SAMN15323448, study PRJNA562643) | freshwater metagenome | isolation source: river surface water | place: USA:Blue River Watershed | collected 2017-08-17
GGGATCCACATTATAATCTAACGCGGGTTCGCCTTCATTGGCGACCAACACCAAACTGCCGGCATTGTTAAAGGTCACCATATCGGGCTGAGCGCCGACTTGCACGGCATGTTTAAACACCGGGCTGCCTTGACCGAGCTGGTAAAACAGCACTGCGCCGGCATCTGTTTTTACTTTCGCTTCCACCGCAACGGCTAACCAATTGCCTTTGATGCTAATGGAATTGGCAAAGCCTAAAGCTAGGGTTTGTTGACTGCCATCGGCCTGCTGCACACTGACTTGGGCTGGGATAGTCAGTGGCGTGCTGGTTAAATTGTTTGCGGTGAAAGGATCATTTAATGCTTGGTTTTTTACCGTGCTTAAATCCAAGATCTCAATTTTGTTAGCAGCGCCATTGACGACATACACCTGCTTTCTGGCGACATCGTACTGGGCAATTTCGGCAGCACCTGCACCGTAGGTGCCGGTGACAAAACGTGCAATCGGTGTTAATTGCATACCAATTGGCGCATTCGCTCCGGCGGAACCAGCGGCGCCTGTAGCCCCTGTTGCGCCAGTGGCACCCGTTGCTCCTGGAGCACCATCTTTACCATCAAATTTACAGCCACTTAGCCCTAGGCTTAGCACCATTGCTGCCACGGCAGTTTGTTTCCACATACTATATCCTCATCGATTTAAACTGCTGATGAGGCTACAAACTAAGGATGACAAAGGGATGACAGATCTTGAAGTTGCAGGCGATGACTGAACGCTTGGAAAATCTGGCACATGTCCTTGTAAATCCGAGTAAAAAGGCAACACTAAAAGAAGCTATGCCGACAAAAGAATGGAGATCCACAGTGAACGCTGCCGAATATGCTCGTCAGGTCAGTGAGGTATTTGTACTACCAGAAACCTGTTTAAAAATTAAAGAAATCATCGATAGTCATGTCAGTGACATTGATGAAATTGCCGAGTTAATCCAATTTGATCCGGTGCTATCGTCTCGGTTGTTAAAGCTGGCAAACAGTGCTTTGTATAGTTTTCCACAGCAGGTTGATTCGGTTGAAAAGGCCGTGTTATTGCTGGGCGAAAACCAAGTGTATAACTTGGTGGTCGCTTACGGTGCCGCCGAAGCCTTTGCCACAATTGACCCCAAAGTCATTCAATTGGATCGTTTTTGGGAGCAAAGCATCTACTGTGGCTTGCTGGCTAAATATTTGGGGGGCAAAGCCAATCTGAACCCCAAAGATCCAGTTTATTTAACAGGCTTGCTGCACAACCTCGGTGAGTTAGTGATTATAGAGGTTAATCCAAACGCGGCACGTAAATGTCAGTTGGGGATGACCGAGCAGCATCCATGGCAACAGCAACAACAAGTATTAGGATTTACTTACGCCGACTGCAGTGCTGAATTGTTGCGCTGTTGGCAGTTGCCACATCGACTCGTCTCACCATTGTTACATCTGCATCAACCAGAACTGAGCCAAGGTATCCGGGTGAACTTGGTGATCCACATCGCCGCATGCTGCGCTATTTCATTGATTAATAGAGAACTCTATCCATTGAAAAACATGCTGGATATGCAACTGGTAGCACAGGCTGGCTTGACCGAGCAACAGATGCAAGAAGCCATGGATTTTGCACTTCTCGAGGGCATGGCCATCTTATCCTTGCTCAATCCAAATCTTTTTACTGTGTTGTAAATCTCCAAAACAACAAACCACCCGGCGGGGTGGTTTGTCTTTGTGGCTATTGTTATCGAACCAAGGTCATTTCCTGCAACAAATTCTCTGCATGATCGACATCTTGCATCATCCATAACACGTAGCGGATATCGACATGAATAGCTCGTGTGATGGCAGGGTTAAAATACCAATCTTTGGTGATAGATTCGTAGGTCGAGTCAAAATTAAGCCCGACTAACTCGCCTTTGGCATTCATCACGGCAGAACCAGAGTTGCCACCCGTGGTATCGGCGCTGGAGAGGAAATTGACAGGCACCGAGTTAAACTGTTTCACCGTATCTAACGCACAACCGCCGCAGCCTTTGTCGCTGGATAAATCCTGGTAAAAATACCCATCGTACTGTTTCGCCTGATAGGCATCCGCCAAACGCTTAGGTACTTGAAATGGCGCTTGCGTTTGTTCTTTCGCTAACAAACCTCGCACCGAGGTAAACGGCGTTTTGTAGACGCCGTCTGCAGCAGGGTAACCATCTACTGAGCCGTAGGTGACACGCAACGTCGAATTCGCATCTGGGTAAACCGGTAAACCTTTGCTGTTATTAAAGGCAATAATCGCTTGCATATAGGCAGGACGTACCTTCAGCAACTGCCCTTGAATGGATTTTTGTTGCTGCTCCAGTGCAATGTTTTTATCAAACAAGGCTACGGCAACTTGGATAAACGGATCGTCACTGTTAGCAAAATCAGCTGGTTTTTTGTCAAGCCATGCTAAACGCCCCTCGGTATTGAGTAGCGTTGATTTGTCATACCAAGTGCTTAACAACGCCGTAATGTCCGCTTTGGTCATGCCGGCTTTTAAACCAAGGGCTTTGTCTAACTCTGCAACGCGAACTGTCGCAGGCTGTGCTAAATATTCGGCCAATTGCTCTGACCACAGTGCTAAATCAACCTCTTTTGCAAACGCCGTATCCAAGCGTTTTAGCTTGCCTTGCAGCATTTTTAAATCACGTTGTTGGAAGCCAATTTCACGCTCTGCATCTGGCTTTTGTTGCTCGTTGGCAAACCGATACAAATCGATGGCTGCTTTGAGTAAATCGCTGCGCTTGGCGTTTTCGAAATACCAGGTCTGTTGGGTGTATGCTTGCTCGGCAGCTACAACTTTGGCTAAATCCGCCAGCACTTTTTTGTATTGTGCTTTGTCTTTGCCTTGAGCAATCCACGCCGCCAATTCTTTTTGTTGAGCGGCTTTGATGCTGTGAATATCCGTCACTTTAAAACCGTCTAACAGACCTTGCAGTTTTTTCATCCGATTGTTGTAGCCTTTGACCACAGAGGCATATTTCACCTTATAGTCAGGATTTTTCGCCCCTAACTGGTCAATGGTGTTAATCATTTGACTAAAAGTTTTGACACTAGCTGGGTACTGCCAATTCGCGGCAAAAGCGATTTCCTCGGCTAAGCGATAACGGCTGGTTTGCCCAGGGTAGCCTGCCAGCAGCACAGGATCGCCAGCTTTGACGCCTAACCGATTTACTTTCAAGAAGCTTTTTGGTTTATACGGCACGTTGTCCGTCGAGTACGCGGCCGGTTTACCATCCTTGCCGACATAACCACGCAAGAAGGTGTAATCGCCCGTATGACGCGGGTATTCGTAGTTATCGATATCGCCGCCGAAATTGCCTACCGACTCAGGTGGCGCGTACACCAAGCGCACGTCTTGGATCATCAACTGTTTAATTAAGAAAAACTGCATGCCGTGATGAAATGGCACCACGTTACAGCGGTAATTCGCATCGGCTTCACACTGCTGAATTAACGCTTTGCGATTGGCTTCGACCGCATTAAAACGTTGTAAATCCGTCAAGTTTTTTGCAAGTTTGCCAGTCACGTCAGCAGTCACGTCTTGCACCAACTCAGTGACATAAAGGCGTTCGTTGGCCCCAGCAGGTAATTCCTCAGTCAAATTTTTAGCTAAAAAACCTTGCTCAATCAGATTTTTTTCAGCCGTCGAATTTTGTTGAATTGCACCGTAACCACAATGGTGGTTAGTGATCACTAAACCATTGGGTGAAACAAAAGAGGCAGAGCAGTAACCCAAACTAACAATGGCATTCATCGGATATGCGTTTAAATCAGCCAGCTGCTCCCCTGAGATTTGGATGCCTTTGGCAGTTAACTGGGCTTGTAATTGTGCCATTTGGTAAGGTTGCCACTGCCCTTCATCGGCAATGCTCGGAACTGCAAAGATGGTACAAGCCGCTGATAAAGCAGCCGCTAGACGGGCGACGCGCAACGTTTTCATAAAGACCTTTTTTGGTATGGGTATGCGAGGTAAGACACCAGAGTAAACAAGCACTGGCAACAACTCAAGCGGTGGCGCGGCGAGTCCCCAAAGACTCGCTGCCAGTGGAAGGACTAAAATGTTAGCGACGCGCGCAAGGTAAACAGATAACTAGTATCAAGCTCATCGCCGGCATGATTAATGTATTGCACCACAGGTTGGATAAAAAACTGTTCCGAGACCGGCCATTGCCAATAGGTTTCCACTAACCATTCATCCCCATCATGGCGCTGCGCCGCTTGACTGACCATCAGCCCCCATTGTTGACCCTGCCATGGTAAATCTGTCACCACACCCGCCATCCGATGCTCTTGCAGCATATCCACCGCATCATCCAGCCGAGACAACACAAAAAACAAGGTGGTGGATTCGGTGATGCGACGTTGGTAGTTGATATACCAGCCATCAATCGCGGTGGAATGAGGTTCCTCAGTCAAGAGTTCCCAATGACCATTGTGCGTCCAATAGCCATAGGATACTTGTGATTTTTCAGTAACATACCGCCCTTCTGCCACCACAAATTGTTCGGCAAAGTTAAGATGGTCGCGGCCAGCAAACACGCCGCCCATCCATTGAAAGCCTTGCGCAGGTTCATAAAACACACTGCAAGACATGGCGGGATCGTAATATGTTGGCAGTGCAATAGCCGTCGGCGTGATGCCAAGGGGGGGCGAAATAAAGCTGCCAGCGACCGGCACGAAGGCGAATTCTAAATTGGCATCGACTTGGCCGCATTTCAGGCGAGTATCCGTCGCGACTTGCCATTGCAGGTACAGCTCGTAAATTTTATTGAAGCGATCCGCGGCATCAATATTGGAGATCCCTTGGATGTTTTCGGTGATTTCTTCGCCATTTTGGCCGCGAAACGCTTTTAAATTGCCAAAGACCAGCCATTGGTCAGAGGCTTGATATTGCCCTTCAAGCGTGGTTAGCGCCCTCACTGCTGAGTCACGCTCCAGCGTATCGCCGCTGGCTTTTGTCATATCCAGCAACACATTGAGTTGAGATGAAAATGGTGACTGTGCATCTTGCGCATACGCATGTTGGCAACAGGCCAACACTAGGGTTAGAAAAATTGGCTTCATGCCCGCTCCTAAATAGCCCTATGGTATGCAAAGCTATAGGTAAGGCCTTGAGCTCTGTCAAATTTTCAAAGGGCTGATATGCAAATAGAGCTTGTGACAGATAGGTAAAAATGCGCATGATAGCGCTCAAGAACGTGCGGATAGATGACTCACGACGGCGGCCTATTGAGCGAAGCTCACGATGTTAACTGATTGAAAGGACTACCTATGACCACCGACACCACTGCGCCTTTAGGCCGCTGGGCTCGACTGAAATCGCGCTGGCCGCTACTGAATAATGCGCAAAAGTTTTACACAGTCTCTTGCTTACTCGCTTTGCTGAATTTCGTCAGCGCATTTCAAGTGGAGTTTTTGCTGACCTTGTTGGGCTTTTGTGTGGTCACGGCGCTTATCATCGATATCTGGAATGTGTTTGAACATCTGTGGCATAAACTCGCCGGTAAGACCTTTTTGATTGCCATTTACCTTGGCCTTGCCAATTATTGTTATGCCCTTTCGCAAAGCCAGATCAATAGTTTAATCGGTATCCGTGCAGATCTAGTGCCCCACAGCGTGCACTTGAACTTGTTTTTAATGGCCCCGCTATGGAGTTTTGGCTTAGCCTTTGTCGTGTTGGTGTTTTACACCAGCTATCACACCATCAAAGGGTTTTTAATGCTGCTGCTGCGCCCCATTGGCGTGCGCAGCCATCATTTATCCGATGAAGTCCATCCAGTGCTGTTTTTAATGATCCGAATTTTTATGTTGCCGGTGGTGATTGTCTATCTAGGGATCGCGATGTCTGGGTATATCGTTGGTGGCGATTTAACCGATACGGATGTGAACCTGATTGATGGCCAACATGGCGCGCCGCTTCGGATTGAGACCAAACTCGCCCCGAATGAGCAGTCCGCCGCCACACCAGACAATACCGCCCATGCTGAGCGTAAAAGTGTAACCTTGTTTGGTCAACCCACCAGCCAAGACCCTTTAAGTTATCTAGCTACTCCCAATTTGCCATGGATTGACCACATCGTGGCTGGCTTTTTGTATCACGTCGAAAGCATGGGGCGTAGTAATTGCCAACAACAAGGGGATGAACATGTGGTGTACATCAACGATTATGAAATTTTAGTCATCACCCCGAACAACAGCGAAAAGTCGGGTTATCAGTTCACGATTCGGGCCTGTAACTCAAAATTTGTGCCCAAAGTGCAAGTGATTAACCCATAGGCCTATTTCGTAAGTAGGCCTGTTGATTCCATGCTAAGTGGAGACGTAACAATCTATCCGCGGTGGAAGCGATGAGATCTAGATAACAAAAAGCCCCGAATCAACGGGGCTTTTTACTAAAACAAGTGTCGGCGTATCAAACACCTGCCACGCTTAATGGTTTAAACCATATCTTTTGACATCAAGTCCGACGCATCACGTTGGCTTTGTGCTTGCGCTTTGGCGATTTGTCGATTCAACACAGGCGTTAGCACAAACATAAACACACCGGCGCCGACACCGACCCAGCCTAAAATCGCAAACACATCGGCATAAATCGCCAATGCATCAGACACTGACGTCCCTGCAGGCATCGATGCCAAGGTACCAAATCGACCAGCAATCATCTCACCAAAGGCAGACGCTAGGAACCAAACCCCCATCATCAAACTGACGACACGGCCCACCGATAAGGTAGTCACCGCCGACAAACCGATGGGCGATAACGCCATCTCACCAATCTCTAGCACCAAGTAGGCTAACACAAAGGTCCAAAAGCCAGCTAAGCCGTTTTCCATTGGATTTAATGCCGCATACTGCAACACAAAATGGGCAAGACCCGCAAACAACAAGCCAAAACCAAACTTGGCAGGCGCTGATGGGTTCCAGCCTTTTCTATCCAGCACCGGCCATAACCAAGCAAATGGGATGGCTAAAGCAAAAATGAACAAAGCGCCGACGGAGGTTAACTGCGAGGCGTTAGGCGTAAAGGTAAACAACCCAAAATCAAAGGTATATTTATTCATCACACGGTCTGAATAGGCTAACCAAGTGCCGTAGGTTTGTTCATACAAGCCCCAAAACACCGCGGAGATCGCAATCAGCACCATCAATACAATCATGTTGGCCCGTTCGACACTGCCGCATTCGACGAAGATAAACTTAAACCACCACACCAATAAGGCCGCGGTCATCGCAATCGCAACCACTTCCGTCGCGGTGATCTCAGCGCCTTCATGCATGCCCAGTAAGGCCGCCAAAGCACCAAAATCAAAACGGGTTTGCAGGACTTGATAAACCACCACCACACCGACCAACGCCAAGATGTAAATCAGTTTTTCGCGGCTAACCCCGTACACTTTTTCCAGCAACAATGACGGATTAGCCGGTTCGGCTTGGCCGATAAAATGCTGTTGATTGAGCACAAAAACCGCTAAACCAATTAACAAGCCAATACCGGCAGAACCAAAGCCATATTCCCAGCCATAGGCTTCACCGACCCAGCCTACAAATAAGCTGGAAATAAATGCCCCTAAGTTGATCCCCATATAAAAAATGGTAAAGGCGGAATCACGCCGAGGATCAGTATCGCTGTACAAGCGACCCACAATGGTTGAAATATTCGGCTTTAAAAAACCGACACCAACGGCAACCAACGCCAAGCTGGCATACATCACTTGCACGGCAATGGCGTCTGCACCAGCATCCGGTGTTGCGGCGTGGCCGCGATAGGCCATACCCAACATACCGATGGCCATCAAGAAACCACCAAAGCTGACGGCCTTGCGCATACCTAGGTATTTATCTGCCAATAAGCCGCCCACGACGGGTAAGGCATACGCTAAACCGGCATAGGTGCCAAGCAGAATATAACCATCCTTGTCGGTGAAGGCATGATGTTTAGTCAGGTATAAAAACAGCAACGCTTTTAAGCCATAAAAGGCAAAACGTTCCCACATTTCGGTAAAAAAGCAGACATAAAGTCCAACTGGATGGCCAAACCATTGTTTTTGATTGGCCAGGAGGGTATTCGAGTTCGTCATACGAGTCCCGCTGTTATTGTCATTATTAGCTGCGGCAAAGCACCAGCGGGCGCTACTATATCACGGCTGTGGGTTAGAGCCAGCCTTGGCCGAGGAACGGCCGCAAATGGTGATACCGTTAGGACGATTTACCTGCCCTGCTTGGTCGTTGCGCTGGCAAGTTGCCCGTCTATTCGGCTCTGGGTTCAGCAGAATCTGGCTGTGGCTGGGCTTCCGTTTGCTCTGCTTGTTGTGCCCGCCAAAGTTTCATTTGGTCGCGGTAATAATCCCACACACAAGGGCAGCAGGAGCCACTGCCACAACATTCATTGCTGGCTGGGGGTTCAGGTTTTTCTAGAAGTTTTTTAGTATGCTGCGTCATTTGACAACTCACGCAAGGTATCCATGATGCAATCTTACCAGAGGATTTGGCAAACCGTACAACGGATCCCGGCGGGCAAGGTCGCCAGTTATGGCCAAATTGCTGATTTAGCCGGTTTGCCTGGGCGAAGCCGTCTGGTGGCAAAGGCACTGAAGCAAAGCCCAACGCCGCTGCCTTGGCACCGCGTGGTGAAAAGCTCGGGTCAGATCGCCTTTGCCAAAGGCTCAGAACAGGCCAACGAACAACGGCAGTTGTTAATATCTGAAGGTGTACAGCTACGTGGTTATAACGTACACAGCGCCCATCGTTGGCAGCCCGAGCTTGCGGAGCTGTTGTTTGGCTTCACGTTTTAACCCCTGTGCTTAACGCGCAGGATTTTCATCACGGCTTTTCCACAGCCAGCGCAGTGGCAGTTGCGAGATCAGCATACCTAACAACATGATGCTGCAACCAAGCAATGCGCGTGAATGCAGAGTTTCTTGTAACAACCAAACACCGCCCAAGGCGGCAAACACGGCTTCTAAACTTAATAAAATGGCGGCGTGTGCCGGATGAGCGCGTTGTTGTGCAATGATTTGTAAGGTGTATGCCACCCCCACCGAAATCACACCGGCATACAATAATGGCCCCGTGGACGCCAGGATGGCGCTGCTAGTAATGGATTCAACGCTTAAGGCGACCACTAAAGATAACAGGCCACAAATCGCAAATTGCACGGCCGCTAATACTACCGCAGAGACCTTTTTCGCAGCATGATCAATCCAAAGCAGATGAGATGCCCACACCACAGCGCCACAGAGGTTTAACAGATCACCGACATTCATCGAGAAATTATCGCCGACACTTAATAGATAAAGCCCAACCACTGCGATGCCACCGCCAAGCCAAGAATTAGGCGTGGTCGGATGGCGCAAAGCAAGTCCCAGAATAGGGACGATGATAATATACAAGCCGGTGATAAACCCTGCATTGGCCGCTGTGGTATACACCATGCCCACTTGCTGCAAACTCGCACCAGCGAACAATAAAATACCAACCGGCGCCCCCTGCCGTAGCCATTGCCAATCGGCAAGACCTTTGAGCGGCTCACGCCGAGCCATCCACCAAATCAGTGGTAGCATGGAGCAAGTGCCAATCAAAAAGCGCACCGCGTTAAAGCCAAAGGGGCCTAAAAACTCCATGCCAAGACGTTGCGCCACAAAACCAAAGCCCCAAATTGCGGCGGTTAGCAGCAATAACAAATTGGCGACAATCACCGTTTAGCCTTTGGAGGTATCGTTTTGGATGAAATAACTGACTTGCGCGCGAGGGTTGAGATACTCATAAACCTGCGGTGGCAATGCCGATGGTTTGAGCACTTTGACAATGGACAATTTGCCTTCTTGCAACGTGACAACCGGCGCTTCTAATCGAGGGATCTGTGGGTCATACACCAAGACATTAGGGTATAACAGCTGATCGCTGTTGACCGACATCACCAACCCAATGCGATCGTCATTAAGCTGCACAACGGTGCCAGGCGGATACACCCCCATCATTTTGATCAGCTGGCCCATTTCCGCAGCACCAAGTTTGCCTTTCATGGTTTTAAACATATGTGACATCGCATGATGCGGCGAACGCGCTTTGCTCACGTCCACCGGATGACACAAATTGTCGAACTCATTGACGCAGGCCACAATACGCGCCAATTCATTGATTTTGTCGTCGGTTAATCCTTGGGGATAACCACTACCATCCAACAGTTCGTGGTGCTGCTCAATGATAGGCCATGCTTGTTCAGGAAAACTTTGCGTTAACTTCAACAACTCCACACCGTACTTGGTATGCAATTTGAGCAGATTGGCTTCTGGCGCACTCAAGGGCTCAGTCTTGCGCAGGATCTGCGTCGGGATCTTCAGTTTGCCGATATCATGGAACAAGGCGCCAATCCCAACCAATTTCACCTTGTCTTCACTCAAGCCTAAGTTTTTCGCCAACATCATCGACAAAACTGAGACGTTGAGCACGTGGTAATAAATGCTTTCTTGTTCCTTGCCGGCTTGGGAAATCAGATGCAACACCAGCGCATCGGCCTGCAAAATAGTATCGGCAATGTTTCCCACCAATTGCTGTGCTTCGTCCACCGCTTGCAGGGGACGGCTGGCAATTTTTGACATCACATTGCGCACTTGCACCATGGATTGTTCAAAGGCTTTTTCAGTCTTTTGTAACTGTCGACGCTGCTCTTTGGCTTGTTCGATGCGCTGATTTTTCTCCCGCTCCAGCTGAAACTTTAGTTCCTGTGCTTGCTTGGCCAGCAGTTGGGCGTCGATTTGTTCTTGGCTAGGTTCGACACTGCTTTTGTCGGGGAAAAAATACACAAATTCCACTTCCAAGGTTTGGATAATGGCGATTTGTTCAAAATTCTCAATCTTGAATTTGTTGGTGATAAACGGATGCTTCATCCAGTTCAGCGGCAGCTGGATAAAATAACCAATCTTAATTTGCGCAGGGCTTATTTTCGCAACAGACACACTGGACCTTATTTCTTATGACAGTCATGTCGATCCCATTACTTGGGGAACACGTTGATCGAGTGACTAAACCGTTATAGTAGCAACATTTATCCCTAAAGTCTTGACGCAGTTCCTGTTTTAGTCACTGTGATGACGTAAACACGCCGCCGACAGTTCGTTAAAATGAGCAATTTTGTGCGTCGCCAAAGCTGCAAAGTGATCATTGCTGCCATCTAAATACAAGCAACTTGGCATCCCTGCTGCGTCTGCAGTTTGTAAATCAAACAGATAGTCACCAATAAAGAGTAATTCAGACGGCGCAATTTGCCAGTGATTGGCGATTTGCCAAAGTCCCGCGGGATTTGGTTTTGCCGGAGCGTCATCACGACTAAGCACCAGATCGAACTGTAAATCGAACTTTGATAACGTCAGCTCCGTCACCACCCTATTGTTGCGAGTTAAAATCGCTGTGGGTAATTTTAAGGCTCGCAGCTGCGCTAACATCTCGCTGACGCCATCAAATAAGGTGGCTTGTTGCGCTCCTTCGAGTTCAAATTGATGAATGATGTGCGACGCCTGTTGTTGCTGCGCAGCTGGTAAGGTTGCTAAATGCTCCAGAATTAACGTGTCGGCTGGCCAGCCCAAGCGTTGACGCAACAACGAAAAATCTAACTTTGAATCAACCAAAGTCCCATCTAAATCAAATATATAACCACGCTGACTGCCCAGCAGCTGATTCATGTGCTCCACACTGTTCTCCTTGCCTGATTCTTCATCGAGCAGCAATGGACTGCCCATCCACCGCCAAATACTCCGCCCAGCTCATCGCCAGTAACTGCTGTTGTCACCAACGACAGGCTTGACCGTGAGAACGATCTTTGCGCCAGCCCAGATACAGCGGTACCGGCGCCCGCGGTATTTCGGTTGGTAACACCACTAATTGTTGCTGCATCAGTTGGCTTTGGATCAGATGCAACGGTAAAAAACCAACACCAACGCCTGCCACTTGGGCGGCGATTTTACTTTGCATGGTCGGCACCTGCAGCACATGACCAGCGGCAAACACCCCGGAATCGCGACTGGGTAATTCAGAGGCGGTGTCCGCCACTACCACGGCGCTATAGTCCAACAATTCCTCTCGTTTTATGCACTGATTTGGCTGCTGCGCAAACCGCACCGCCAACGGA